>JADMIO011575639.1_pt1 | contig 21391 bp, 14 predicted proteins | sample 8958161 | NCBI WGS metagenome assembly JADMIO01 (sample SAMN16585339, study PRJNA669376) | soil metagenome | isolation source: Crop rotation soil | place: USA: Cullars Rotation, Alabama | collected 2011
CCGCGACTTCAAGTCACGTGAATTCCAAGCTTCGGATCCCACTGTGCTGGAAAGCAGCGCGTCGCGCTCGCCCGGCGGGAGCTCCGCGACGTCGCGGGTCGTGATGGCGTCGGCGCGGGTCACCACCACGCGCGCGCCCGAGAGGCGGACGTCGATGGTGTGGCCGCCTTCGCTGAGGCGCAGCGCGTCGCCGAGACGGAGCTCCGCGATCGCTTCGTACGCGCCGTCGGCCAGAAGCTCCTCGACGATGATGTGCGCGTAGCCGACCTGGCGCTGCGACAGCGGCGCGGTCACGCGGCTGGCGTCGGTCACCTCGGCGCGCAGCTTGGAGGGCCGACCCACGCGCTCCTTCAACGCCTCCGCCGGCACGTGCTTGAACGACTTCACCCACTGGTAGCGCGACATCCACAGGAAGAGGTAGGTACCGGCGAGCAGCAGCGCGGCGACCAGCACGATGTAGACGCCGGTCGTGGTCAGCCAGGTCATCATACGGAACGCTCCGGAATCTCGGGGCTCATGACGAGCCGCATTATACGGATGCCCGGCGAAAATACCCCCCCTCCGGTAAAAGCCACCTGGTGGCAAAAACCACTGCGCAGCGCGTCATCCGTGGCGGAAAATTTTCGCACCGTCTTTTCGATGACTTGCGGAGCGTAACCCGGCGGAAACCCGTGGCACCCGGCTTGCTATGTCAGCCGGTCACCATGGAGGAACGCAAGATGAGCAATCGCCGTCCCGCCGTCGTCCTCAACGCCGACCTGACCGCCCTCACCGACCTCGAGCTCCTCGACAAGGTCCTCGGGCGTTCGGACGACGCCTGGAACGAGTTCGTGCGCCGGTTCCGCGGCCTCATCTATCGCTGCATCTCGAAGGTCATCTGCAAGTACGAGTCGATCATGGCCTCCGAGGACATCAACGAGATCTTCGCCGAGGTGCTGTTCAACCTCATGCGCGACGACATGCGCAAGCTGCGCGCCTACGACCCGACCCGCGGCTCGAAGCTCGGCTCGTGGATCGGCCTGCTCTCGATCAACACCGCGTACGACTACCTGCGCGTGTCGACCCGCCGCCCCATCCTCGACCGCCTCGACGGCGCGCCCGAGGGCGAGACGCTGCGCGACCCGCTGGACGACGTCCTCGAGAAGGAGCGCTGGGGCTACCTCGAGAGCCTGCTGTCGGACTTCTCGGAGCGCGACCGCGACTTCGTGGCCCTGTACTACGGCAGCGGCCTCGAGCCCGAGCAGATCGCCGAGCAGATGCAGATCTCGATCAAGACCGTGTACTCGAAGAAGAACAAGATCCGGAACCGCCTGGTCGATCTCGTCAAGGCGGCCCCGCCCGACGCGCCCATCGCCCTGGCCGCGTAGCCCTACCCGCCCCACGCCGGCCATGCGACCATCCGCGCATGGCCACCCGTCCCCCCAACCTCGACATCGCTAACCTGGCCAGTCAATCGCGCGCGCTGACGCTGGCGCAGCGCTATGACGAAGCCCTGGCCTGCATCGACGTCGCGGTGCCGCCGTCGTCCGATGACGTGCCGCTCGCGCCCGCGCTGGCGCTGGCCAAGGCGAAGGCGCTGATGGGGCTCGAGCGGTCGCGCGTGGCCGAGGGGCTGGTCACGCCGATCGCGCGCAAGGATCCCGTGGCGCTGGGCGCGCCCGCCACCCCGCTCGAGCATGCCGAGGCGCTCGCGCTGCGGGCACGCCTGCTGCGCCGGGCCTGGGCCAGCGCGGACTGGGCCTGCTCGCTGGCCCGCCAGGCCGCCACCCTGGCCGGACGGCTGGGCGCGCCGGCGCTGGTCATCCGGACCGACGCGCACAGCGAGGTGGCCCTGCTGTTTGCGCGCAAGCGGTGTCGCAAGCTGGCCGAGGCGGAGCTCGCCAGGGCGCGCGCCGCGGTGGGCGACAACGGCTACTGTCTGGCGCGGATCGAGGCCTGCGAGGCCGCGGTGCTGCTCGAGTTCGACGAGCGGACGGCCGCCCGTGAGGCCTATCAGCGCCTGTGCGAGCGCCCGGGTCGCGAGGCGCAGCGCATGGGGCGGCTCGGCCTGTCGGAGGTGGCGCTCCTGCTCGGCGACTTCCTCGAGGCCCACCGGCAGATCGACTCGGTGGCCCCGATCGCCGCCGCCGATCTGACCGCCCACTTCGTGCGCATCCGCCTGCTCGCGGCCGAGGAGCGCTGGCCGGAAGTCGTCGACCTCTACGAGCACGTGCTGCAGGTCTCGCCCAAGGCGGACGGCTCGCGCGAGTGGCGCAGCCAGCGCGCCGCGGCGCTGTTCCGCGCGGGACGCAAGCCCGACGCGCTCGAGGCCTACCAGGAGATCGCCACCGAGCCGCTCGAGGACCGCGCCGCCGAGGTCGCGACCCGCATGCTCCGCGTCACCGCCGCCCCGGGGCCGTTCCGGCAGCAGCGCCTGCGCCGGTTCCCGACCGTGGCGCAGCTCCGCGACCACTGCGGGCCCGCGACCTGCGAGCTGTACCTGCGCTACTTCGGCATCTCCGCCGAGCAGGTCGAGATCGCGCGCGCCATCAAGCTGCCGAACTCGGGGACGCCGACCTACGCGATGCGCCGCTTCCTCGAGAAGGCGGGCCTCGAGGTCCGGCGCATCGAGGCCGAGCTGCCGGTGCTGCAGCGGGTCATCGACATGGGCCTGCCGCTCATCCTGGAAGAGGAGTACTCGTCGTCGCGCCACGTGGCCGTCGCCATCGGCTATGACGACGAGCGCCAGGTCGTCGAGGTGCAGGACCCGATGACGCACGAGCTCCGCGAGACGCCCTACGAGGAGCTGCCCAAGCTGCTCGACCTCGCCAACAACGGCGCCATCATCGCCATCCCGGTGAACGATCCGCGGCGCGCCCTGCTGGACGCGGCGGGCATCACGGAGGCGCGCTACATCGCGCTCACCGACGAGGCCTTCGAGCTGCGCGACGCCGGCAAGCTGGAGGAGGCCGACCGCAAGGTCGACGAGGCGATCCAGCTGCACCGCGAGTACGAGCTGGCCTGGATCTATCGCTTCCAGCGCGCGCGCGCGAACTTCGACAACGAGCAGACCCCGGCACGGCGGGCCGAGCTCGGGCGCGTGCTCGACCAGATCCTGCAGCTCTGGCCCGACGACGAGTGGCCGCAGCAGTACGTCGGCTACGTGCTCTACACCGAGGACCGCTACGACGAGGCGCTCGCGGCCTACGAGAAGGCGGCCCAGCGCGATCCCGGCGACGGCAACAACTTCGGCATGATCGGCGACTGCTGGATTGGCCTCGGCCGGCGCGACTCGGCGCAGCGTCCGCTCGAGGACGCCCTCCTGCGCCTGCCCTGGCACGATCGCGCCAACGAGAACCTGGCCGACATCTTCGAGTCCGAGGGCGAGCTGGCGCGCGCGCTGGTGCTCAACGAATGTGCGCGCGAGCTGCGCCCGGACAACCCGTTCAACCACGAGGTGCACGCGCGCCTGTGCGAGCGGCGCTATGACTGGAATGGGGCGCTGGCCGCCTACGACGAGGCGTGCAAGGTCGCGCCCGACCGGATCTGGGCGCAGACGCAGCGCGCCAAGACCCTGGCCAAGCTGGGACGGATCGACGAGGCGCTCGAGCGGCTCGGGCCCACCCTGCACGCGCAGCCCACCAACGTCGGCCTGCGGGTCGATCTGGCCGACCTCCTCTATCACCACGGCCGCCCCGACAAGGCGATGGCCCTGTGTCAGGAGCTCATCGGCAAGGACGACAAGAACGCCTCGGCGTACGCGATCCTCGGCGCCTGTCAGGCCACGGTGCCCGGGCTCCTCGACGCCGCCCTGGTCACGCTCAAGCTGGCCCTGCAGCTCCGCCCCGGCTACGCCTGGGTGTACGCCGCGATGGGCAAGCACCTCGAGCTGGCCGGCCGCCAGGCCGAGGCGATCCAGGCCTACGCGGCCGCGACCGGCCTGGCCTCGAGCGCCAACAACCGCTTCGCGCTGGGCTCGGCGCTGGCCAAGGCCGGGGCGCTCGACGACGGCGTCGCCCAGCTGCGCAGCGCGGTGAACTCGGGCGCGCTGGAAGAGGACAAGCTCGTGCGGGTGGCCGAGGTGGTGGCCGAGAAGGACGGGATCGGCGCCGCCGAGGTGCTCATGCAGGAGCTCGCCGCGTCGCGCGTCGACGATGCCGCCGTGCTGCGGGCGCACGTGCGCCTGCTGGTCGAGATCGTCGGCGATCCCGCGCGCGCGGCCGTCGAGGTGGCCAAGCTGGCCGAGCTCGAGCCCGACGACCCGATCGCCGTCAGCGCCCGCGGCTGGACCACGATGGCGAGCCGGACCGCCACGCCCGAGGAGGTCGCGCGCGGCGAGGCCGAGCTGCGCGCCGCCGTGGACAGGGCGCCCGCCCAGACCGTGCCGCGGGTCCTCCTGGCGACCGCGCTCAACGCGGCGCGGCGTCCCGCGGAGGCCTTCGGCGTCCTGGCGCCGTGCGGCGCGACCTTCGCCGTGGTCAAGCAGCGCGTGCTCGCGATGCTCGGCGTGGGCGACCTCAAGGGCGCGGTGGCCATCGTCGATGGGCACGTCGGACCGCGCAACCGCAGCGAGGTCTGGGAGCTGCAATACCTGTGCGCCTGTCACAAGGGCGACTGGCGCGGGGCGCTCGACCTCGCCAGCAAGCTCTCGGTGGCCAGCGGCGAGCACGAAGACGACGGGCAGCTCTCGCGCTGGGAGATCGAGAAGTTCAGCGCGCTCATCCGCGTCGGCGAGAGCGAGCGCGCCGAGCGTTTCGGCCAGAAGCAGATCGCGACCCATGCCGATGCCGCCAAGCTGGCGGAGGCCGCGCTGGGTGCCGGTGCCGCCGAAGTCTCGAGCCGGTTCGCGGCGCTGGCCATGCAGATGCAACAGGCATTGCCGGTGCTAGACTGAGCAGCATGCTGGCCGGCATCCTCGCGCTCCTCCTGGCGGCGATCGGTCTGGTCCTGTGGTGGCAGATCGCGCGCAAGGCGCACCGGCGGCAGCTCTTCCGCGAGGCCGCGCGTGAGGCGCACACGCCGTCGGAGTCGGCCCATGTCCTGCTCGACGATGCCCAGGCCGCCCTCACCGCCGGCGACGCGGTCAGCGCCCTCCGCATGATCGATGACGCGTGTATCCTGGGGGGAGACGATCCGATGGTGCTGCGGCGCGCCGAAGTCCTGCGCTCGCGCGTGGCCTAGGGGGAGCGAGAGATCGATGAGACGAGCCATCGTGGCGCTGGCGCTGACCGTGGCGGCCGCCGCCTGCGGGCACAAGGGCAAGGGCGCGCCCGCGAACGTGACCGGCACCCCGCCCTACGACTGCAGGGCGCACGAGGTCGCGGCCGGCAAGCAGCTCGCCCAGATCGCCGATGCCAACCTGTCGTGTCAGGCCGACGCCGACTGCCAGAACGTCGCGCTCGGCTCGATCTGCTCCGACAACTGCACGCGCGCGGTCAACCACGCCGGCGTCGCCGCGCTGGCCGGCGCCGACACCGCCGGGACGGCGTGCGCGGGCTACCAGGCGGCGCACTGCACGCTGATTCACCCCCCCTGTGCCCCGCCCCAACCCGCGACCTGCGTGAACGGCGCCTGCCAGTAGTTTGCGGCGCATCGCGCACAGGATCGAGTAGACTGCCTTCCCGATGTTTCGGCTGTATGGAAAGGGTCCGCAAGGCCTGAAAGGGCAGCGGCTCGAGATCGAGAACCCGTCGGACGGCGGCATCCTGTACTGGGTCGGCAAGCTGTACGGCTTCGGCGCCCTGGTGGCGATCCTGCTCTTGGCGTCGAGCGCGGCCAGCGCCTACGTCTTCTACTCCGAAGACCTGCCGCCCCTGCCCGATGCGCAGGCCTATCACGAGGCGCCCGCGGTGACCCGGATCTACGCCGGCGACGGCACCCTCCTGGCCGAGCTGGCCAACGAGTGGCGCGAGCCGGTGCCGCTCAAGGAGATCCCCGAACGCGTCCAGCGCGCCTTCATCGCGACCGAGGACCATCGCTTCTACGAGCACTCGGGGATCGACTTCAAGGGCGTGCTGCGCGCCTTCTGGACCAACATCACCTCCGGCGAGCTCCGCCAGGGTGGCTCCACGATCACGCAGCAGGTCGCCAAGATGTACCTCGGCAGCCAGAAGACGTTCGCGCGCAAGGTCCGGGAAGCCGTCTACGCCCGCCGCATGGAAGCCCACATGTCCAAGGCGTCCATCCTCGAGCTGTACCTGAACGGGGTGTTTTTGGGCGGCGGCGCCTACGGCGTCAAGGCGGCCGCGCGCCGCTACTTCGGCAAGGAGCTCAGCGAGCTCAGCATCGCCGAGACCGCGATGATCGCGGGGCTGGCGCGCGCGCCCGGCCGCGACTCGCCGACCAAGAGCATCCCGGCGGCCACCAAGCGGCGCGACGAGGTGCTCCGGCGCATGGCGCAGTACGGCGTCATCACCGAGGCCGAGCGCCAGGCTGCGACGCAGGAGAAGATCCGGCTCCGGCCCTACAAGGAAGTGTTCGGCAACGTGTCGCCCTACTTCTCCGAGCAGGTGCGCCAGGATCTGCTCGGCAAGTTCGGCAAGAAGGACCTCTACGAACGGGCGCTCCGGGTCGAGACCACGGTCCTGCCCTGGGTCGACGCGGTGGCTGCCGAGAACGTGGACTTCGCGACCCGCAAGATGGACAAGCGGCAGGGCTGGCGCAAGGCCACCCGGGTCGGCGGCGCGCCCGACTGTCTGTCCGACGCGGCCGCCACCGTGGGCTGTGAGGAGCCGGGCGTGGTCACCCACCTCACGGGCAACGACGCCGAGGCGTTCCGGGCCCGCGCCGAGGCGCGCTACGGCGGCGGGCCGCTCGAGGAAGACCGCCGCTACCTCGGGATCGTCGAGGACGTCAAGGCGGACGGGGCGCGCATCCGCGTCGGCGCGCGCGAGTATCCGCTGCCGCTCTCGCAGATGCGATGGGCCGCGACCTTCACGACCAAGGACGCCACCAACGACCGCACGACCTCCGACGCGCGCAACGCCCTCGAGGTCGGGGACGTCGTGTGGGTGAAGTCGGCGCGCAGGTCGAAGATCGAGCCGTTCACCGACTGGACCTACACGATCGACGCCGACGCGATCTGGATGCAGCCGTCCGACAAGCCGACCGGGCCGGAGAACACGCTCACGCTCGAGCAGACGCCGCGCGTGCAGGCGGCGTCGTTCACCTTCGATCACGAGACCGGCTACATCCTCGCCATGGCGGGCGGTGACGACTTCGATCGCTCGAAGCTCAACCGCGTGACCAAGTCGTGCCGGCAGCCCGGCTCGACCTACAAGCCGATCTACTACTCGATGGCGCTCGACAAGGGCATGTCGTTCGACTCGTCCTGGAAGGACGTGCCGAAGTCCGAGGTCGATCCCATCACCGGCGAGGTCTGGCACCCGACCGACCTCGATCGACCCGACAAGGCCAACGTCACCATGGAGTGGGCGCTGGTCTGGTCGCGCAACGTCCCCTCGGTCGAGATCTTCACCAAGCTCGGGGCCAAGGCGGTCGAGGAGTGGGCGCGCCGCCTCGGCTTCACGACCCAGATCTACGCCGACAAGGCGCTCGCGCTCGGCGCGTCGTGCACCTACATGACGGAGCTGTCCCGCGCGTTCGCGATGTTTGCGCGCAACGGCCGCGCGCTGCCCGACGACCTCGTGTACGTGAAGCGCATCCGGGACCGCGCCGGCAAGATCCTCGTGGACCGGACCGCCTACTTCGATCCCGATCTGTCGCCGGGGGACAAGCTCGACCGCGTGGCCGCGCGGATCGGCGTCGAGCCCAAGCAGGTCATCCCGGCGCGGGCGGCCTACCTCATGTCCGAGCTCCTGCGCGCCGCCGTGGATCACGGGCACGCCAAGCCGCTGAAGGCGACCAAGCTGATCGCCGCCGGCAAGACGGGCACCTCGAGCGCCACGATGGACCTCTGGTTCACCGGCTACACGTCGAAGTGGTACACGACGTTCTGGCTCGGCGATGACCTCCGGGAGCGCCAGGTCGGCTATCACGATGCGTCGTTCATGGTCGCGGTGCCCTCGTGGGCGCGCTTCATGAACGAGGTCGCCGGCGATCAGCCGCAGCAGGAGATCCCCTGGATCGTGCCCGAAGGCGTCAAGCCGGGCGACCGCGGCGGCACGAAGCAAGCGTCGCAGGGCGTCACGCCGTCCACCGGCACTGCCGTTCGCGCCAGCGGAACCTCCCCCGACGGGACCTGACGGATGGCACCGCGGGGGCGGGGGCGGAGCCGGCTGGGAGTGTGGACGCTCTACGCGCGGGCGATCGTGCGCGAGTTCCGCTGGAGCCTGATCGCGCTCGCCGTGATCCTGGCGGTCGGGACCGTCGCGACCGTGCTGACGCCGTTCGCAGGCGGCCGCCCCGCCGTCCGGGATGCGCTGGTGTCCACGTTCCTCCTGCTCTCGGGCAATCCCATCCTGGGACCGCCGCCGAGCGCGCTGATGGCGTTCCTCTATGTCGCGTATCCGATCTTCGGGATCGTAGTCGGGGCGGAGTCGGTGGTCAGGTTGTCGCTGCTGTTGTTCTCGAAGCGTCACGGCGAGAAGGAGTGGTCACGCATCATGGCTTCGACGGTTCGCGATCATGTGGTGCTCTGTGGGGTCGGACATCTCGGATATAGGGTGCTCGAGCAGCTCGTCGAGCTCGGCGAGACCGTGGTGGCGATCGAGAAAGATCCCGAGAACCGCTTCCTCGAGGAGGCCAAGGTCAAGGGCGTGACCGTGCTCGTGGCCGACGCCAAGTCCGACCCGATCCTCAAGCAGGCCGGGATCGAGCGGGCGCGCGCGGTCATCATCGCGACCAACGACATCATGGCCAACCTCGAGGTGGCCGTGGACGCGCGCCGCATGAATCCGCAGATCCGGATCATCACGCGCATGTACGACGCCGGGATGGCCAAGAAGCTCGGTGACGCGCTCGAGCTCGACGTCGCGTTCTCATCGTCGGCGCTGGCGGCCCCGACCGTCGCCGCGGCGATCTTCGACGCCAAGGTCCTGTCGACCTTTCGCATCGACGGCAAGACCCAGCTCGTGGCCGAGCTCCCGCTGCACCCGCAGGCGCCCCTGTGCGGGACGCGCGTGGGAGCCTGCGAGACCACCCACTCGGCGACCGTGCTGTCGGTCCGGCGCGGCGACGGGCCCGCCGCTCGCCCGCTCGCGTCGACCGAGCTCCTGGCCGGCGACCAGATGATCGTCCACGTGAAGGCCGAGCAGCTGGCCGCGCTGGCGCGCGCGACGCGGGCGAGCTGATCCCGTCAGCCGCGGCGGGCCGCGTGGGAGACGATCAGGGGCCGCAGGCCGGTCAGGAGGCGCTGCTGGACATCGACCAGGCCGGCGCACAGGAGGGCTCGCGTGTGCTCTTCGCGCGCGACCACGGGCCGGCCACCCAGCATGCGACCCACGGGCGCCATGAGCCGCCCCACCCCGCCCGGCCCGCCGGCGATCAGCACCAGGCGACGGCCGGGATGCAGCGCGCTCGCGAGCTCGCGGGCGATCCCTTCGCCGGCCGGCACCGAGCCCTCCGCCCACACCACGCCGTCGAGTCGTGCGGCCGGCAGCGCGGAGCCTGCGCGCACGACGCTCACGCGCGGTGGGCTCTGTCCGCGGGCCGGCTTGAGCGCGCGACGCACCTCCTTGCTGCTCTCGGTCGAGGCGGCCAGCACCGCGGCACCGCGGTCGGCCAGCTCACGCGCGAGCTCGAGGTCGCCGATCACCGCGACCCGCAGCGGGCCAGCCAGCGCCTGACCACGCAAGGCCGCGGCGAGCACCTCCCAGACGGCGTCGGCGGCCTTCAAGCGAGCCTCGGCCCGGCGGACGGGGCGAGGGTCACAGCGGGGCGTCGATGTGGAGATAGCGGCACTTGGGCTCTTCCAGGTGAGGCGTCACCCGGAGTCGCCACCACAAGTTGTCCGCGATGAATCGGAAGTTGGCGTAGTTCACGACGAAGAAGTCGATCTTCTGGTGCTTGATGGCGCCGCCCTGATCGTCGGCCCGGAGGCAGCCATCGTGGCGCGTGCCGTCCGGCAGGAGGACGCCGTCGAGCTCCGGGACATAGACCGTGTCGCCGATCGGGATGTAGCGCGGGTCGACCGCGATCGACTTGAACGGGACCAGGCTGCGGCGCTGCACGCCACGGCCCATGGGATAGCGCTCCTGATCGAGCGTGTCGAAGCACGTGCCGACGCCCCACTTGCAATGGCCGTCGTAGTTGATGACGCGGCCATCCATCAAGATCCCCGAGCCCTCCATGGTCAGCTCGTCGAGGAAGGACATCGGGAAGGTCCCGATGTAGAGACCGTCGCGCGTGTAGATGTCGGTGTCCGGATGATCGAGCTTGTGCGGCTCCTCGTACGCCAGCCAGTAGAACGACAGGCGAAAGCCCTCGTCGACGCCGATGGGGAACCCGCAGCATTCCTTGACCTTCGAGGACGGTTCGACCTTGGAGCCGAAGCTCGAGAGCTCCTTGGGAGCGGTGTCGCGCAGCGGGACCCGCGCGGGCGGAGCCGTGGCCGGCACCGGACCGGGCACACCGGGCGCCGAGTGCGCCGCGTCGCGATCGGTCGGCTCGAGTGAGACGAGCAGGAACGCCGCCACGCCAAGCGCGAGTGAGCCAGCGCGCCGGGGGGAGCGATTGCGAGATCGGTGCGTCACCTCGTCCTATTATAGACGACGAGAGGGGCGTCGTGCTAACGCAGCCGCGTGTGGTTGATCGGCCTCGACGAACCGGCCGCGGCCGACGTCACGCGCACCGGGGGCAAGGCGGTCGGGTTGACGCGCCTGCGCGCGCTCGGCTTGCCGACCCCGGAAGGCTTCGTGATCGCGAGCGACGCGCCGGCCGAGCTGCCCGCCCCTGACGTCGTGGCGCGCGCCCGGGCGCTGCCCGGGGACGGCCCGCTGGTGGTGCGCTCGTCGGCCACCGGCGAGGACACGACGGCCCTGCCAGGGATCTACCTGACCCGGACCCAGGTCGCGCGCGATGCCCACCTGATGGCTGCCATCGAGGACGTGCGGCGGTCGGCGCTGGCGGCGCCGCAACCGATGGCGGTGATCGTGCAGCCCGAGGTCCCGGGCCAGCGCATCACGTTGTATTCACGCGATCCGGCGCGTGGACGGGCCGCCGCGGAGATGCGGATCGAGGCCGCCGACGCGACCATCCTGGTGGCACGTGACCGGGGCGGGATCGTGCTGGGTCAGGGGCTGCTGGACGCGACGGCGGTGGCGACGCTGTGGGCCGCGGCGCTGCGGATCGAGGCGCTCCTCGGGGCGCCGGCCGATGTCGAGGCGGTGGTCGCCGGCGCCGACGTCGTGTTCGTGCAGGCGCGCGTCGCCGCCATGGGGCCCCCGATCCCCAACCACAGCCGCTTCGTGGCGCCGGGCGCACCCGACGTCGAGTGGCGGCTCGACGCCGAGCACAATCCCGCACCGTTGTCGGCCGCTCAAGCGGGTCTGGTGGCGGAGATCGGGGCCGCCGGCCAGGCCGTGATCGAGGGCTACCTGTACGTCGCTCTAGTCACGTCGGCAGCGGTTCCCGCAGGTGACGCGGGGGTACGATTCGCCGCGCTGGCGGCGCGGGCGGAGGCGGCCCTGGCGCCGGTGGAAGCCGCGACGCCGACCCTGGCCGGGGCGCTGACCGCGTATCGGGAGGTCGTGAAGGCCCACGCCGAGCTGCGGCCGGTCCTGCGCGCGGCGCGCGAGGCGCTGTTCGAGCTGGTGCGCGCTGCGGTCCCGGCCGAGGAGCTGCCGCGCAAGATGGCAATCTTGCTGGGGGGCGTGACCAGCGCGGCCCAGCTCCGGGACGACGCCATGGCCCTGGCCGGGCGGGCGCTGGAGGCGGGCGATCGGGCGCCGCTCGACGCGCTGCTCGCCGGTGACCTGGGCGCCTTCGCGCCGGCCTGGGACGTCGCGGTGCCGACCCATGGTGAAGCGCCGGGGCCGGTCATCGCGACCGCGCGGGCCCTGGCGCAGGGCGAGCCACCGGCCGAACGTCGGAGTCGGGCCGCCCGTGAAGCCAGCGCGGCCGCGAGCGCCGTGGCGGCCGCGCTGCCGCCGGACCAGCGAGCCGCGTTCCCGGCGGTGCTGGCGGAGGCCCGCGAAGCCGCGCGGCTCGGCGAGGCCGACGACGCCTATTTTGCGCGTGCCCAGCGGGCGGTGCGGCGGGCGCTCCTGGCGCGCGGCGAAGCGCTGGTGCGAGCCGGTGCCCTGCACGATCCCGCCGACGTGTTCGAGCTGCCCTTCGCCGATACCGAGGCCCCCGCGCCGGACCTGGCGGCCCGCGCGGCCCGCGCGCGTCGGGAGCGCCAGCGTCAGGGCGGCCTGGTCCCGCCCCTGGCCATCCGGGGCGCGGTGGCCAGCTACCCGATCCCGCGCTCGGGCGCCCTGCGCGGCCAGGCCGGCGGCGGGCGCGCGCGTGGACCGGCCTTCGTCGTCACGGATCTCGCGGAGCTCGGGCCGACCTCGGGAGGACCGGGACGGCTGCCGCCCGAAGGGGCGATCCTGGTCTTGCCCGCGGTCCTGCCCGCGTTCACGCACCTCATCTCCCGCGCCGCCGGTCTCGTGATCGACCACGGCGGGCTGCTCTCGCATGGGGCGGCGCAAGCGCGCGAATACGGCCTGGCGCTGGTGGTGGGCGCGGGCGACGCGACTCGCCGGATCGGCAACGGAGCCGAGGTGGTGGTGGATGGCGAAACCGGGTGGGTCTGGACGACATGACCCACCCTAACTAGCCGAAAGAACGCCGGTCAGCTGGCGGACGACTCCGAGGACGGGGTGGCACCCGGGGGCAGCGGCGAGCTGGTCGGCGCGCTCTGCGGCTTGCCGTCCTGGCTCTCGCCGGGCCGGGAGTCGTTGACCCGCTCGCGCAGCTCCTTGCCGACCTTGAAGAACGGCAGGCGCTTGGGCGCCACCTGGACCGGGGAGCCGGTGCGCGGGTTGCGCCCTTCGTAGGGCTTGTACTCCCGGACCGTGAAGCTGCCGAAGCCGCGAATCTCGATGCCTTCGCCCTTGTGGAGCGCGTCCACCATCGAGTCGAAGATGCAGTTCACGATCTGCTCGGCCTTGCCTTTCGGGAGCTTGGCCTTGTCAGAGACGAACTCGATGAGCTCGGACTTGGTCATCGTGGGCATCGTCGATCCTTTCGCCAACCACGCTAGCCGCCTCTACCGCAGCGGTCGCGCGCTGACGCTCGTGGGGCAACGCCAGGCATCGTACCGGCTTCACTTGGGGCGATCAATCGTTTTTGTAAACGGGACCTTACGACACTCAGACCGGGGGCCGACCGGGCACTCCGAAGAGCACCTGCTTGACCTCGGTGACCGGGACGCCGAAGTGCTCGGCGACGGCCGCGTAGGCCAGGCGGGTGACCTGACCGGCCGGCGGCTGGGCCACGCGGTCGAGGTGGGCCGGGGTGAACCAGGCCGCCCACAGCTCGGCGCCCGGCACCTGCGCCCGCCGGCGGCCGTACCAGACCGCGAAGGCCGCGCTGAGCTCGGGCGTCATGCCGCGGCAGACCCCGCCGACCTGTGCGGCGATCCAGCGCTTGACCGCCAGGATCTCGACCAGGAGGGGGTGGAGGTGGAGGGCGTAGCGCACCCAGTCCGCGGCGCGCGCGAGGTGCTGGTCACTGGCGAGGGGATCGGCGAGCAGGACGTCGCACAGGCGGGCGACCTCGGCCTGACGCGTCTCCAGCTCCTCGAGGCCCCGCTCCTCCCACTCCCGGAGCGCGCCGGGGAAGCGAGCCGCGATGCGCCGCATGTCGTCGCGCCGCTCGAGCGTCCGCCCGGGCTCGCCGCGCCCGAGCGCGATCAGGAGCTCGTACTTCTCGGCCAGATCGGCCAAGCCGCAAGCCGGCGCCGGCAGCGCCCGCACGCGTGCCCTGAGGTCGAGCTCCGGCGAGGTCACGGTCGACACGATAGCCGAACCGGTACAGCGCGCCAATCGCGTGTCAATCCCGCGACTTGACCAGGGCGCGATTGACTTGCACAGGCGCGCAGGGTCAAATCGAAGCTGGCCCTTCATCCGGTCTACGTTTGCTCATCCTGTACGGTCCCAAAAGCTCGGGCACCGGCGGTCGTCGGGGGACGACTGTGGGGAGAGTTGCGCTCATCGCCTGCGTCGCGCTGAGCGCGATTCCCGCGCGGGCTGACCGCGTCACCGACTTCGCGCACGTGCTCGCGACCGGCCGCGACGCGCGCACCCGGCTGGTGGCGGCGATCGGGCTGGTGCGGACCCAGGACGAACGCGCGGTGCCGCCCCTCATGCGTGCGCTCAGCGACGACGACACGACCGTGCGCGGCGTGGCCGCGGCGGCGCTCGGCAAGCTGGGTGACGTGCGTGCCATCCCCGCGCTCGAGCGCGCGCTCAGCGACTCCAATCCGTTCGTGCGCGACAAGGCGCGCGAGTCGCTCAGCCTCCTGCGCGCCATCGCCGACCGGGCCAAGACCGTGGTGCCGCGCGAGGCGCCTCCCCCGCCCCTGGTGGTGACGCCGCCGACCAAGGACACCCGCGCCTTCGTGACCGTGAAGAGCACCTACAACCGGACCCTGTCGGGCGGCAAGCCGATGGCGGCCGAGATGCGGCGCTACCTCGAAGACGAGCTCGGCCACACCCGCGAGGTCTCGCTGGACGTCGCGTCGCACGGCAAGTCGGACGCCTTCACCATCGACGGCTCGATCACCGAGATCTCGAAGAAGCTGAACGGCCCCTACATCGAGGTCTCGTGCAACGTCAGCCTGGTGGTCGGCACCTACCCCGACGGCCGCGTGCTCACGATGGTGTCAGGCGGCGCGACCGTGCAGATGCCCAAGCGGTCGTGGAAGCCGGCCATGGAGAAATCGGTGCAGCTCGACGCCCTCGCCAACGCGGTGAAGGGCGCGCACCAGAGTCTGGTCGGCTATCTGCTGAAGAAGAAGTAGCGGCGGCTGAGCGGACGTCAGGAGTGCAGGCGCAGCCCGAGGTCGGTGAGGGCCTGGCGCTCGGCGCGCTTCTCGCGCACCCGCAGGAAGCCCTGGACGCCGACCGGGACGATGCAGAAGGCGACGCCGAGGCGGGCGACGTGCAGGCTGAGCAGGACGACGCCACACAGGATGAGCGCCAGCGTGAGGAGGCCGCCGATCGACGTGCGCAGCGGGATGCCGTTGGTGGCGGCGCGTGAGGGCGGCGGCGAGCGCACGATCGGGGGCTGCGGGGCCTGGCGCGGCGCGGGCGCCTCGGGGCGCGGCGGGACGGGCAGACGAGCGCTGGCTTGACGCGGCGCGGAGGCCAGGCAGCGCGGGCAGGCATTGCGGGCCAGGTGGGCTTCACAGCAGGTCGGGCAGATGGTCCAGGCCGCGAGCGTCATGCAGCTTCCTACGCGCCAGCCGGGTGAAAATTCCGGCCTGTCCGTGTCAGACCCGCGTGTTAGCGTAGGCCGCCGCGTGAGGGCTGCGCGGGAGGCACCGGGGCCGTGGCTGCGAGTCGTGGAGATAGCGGAAACAACTGGAGAATCTGGCCGCGGAGCGATCTTCGCGATGCCGCCCAGATGGCTGCGCCCGAAATCGCCCGTGAGCTGACCTGGGAGGGCGCGGCGCTCGCGATCGCCAAGCCCGCGAGCTGGGATCCGGTGCGGGCCCGGGTGGCCTTGAGCGCGGCCATCGCGAGCGTGCTTGCGGGGGGCGCACCCGAGGGGCGGCTCGGGCGGCTGATCGAGGCGCGCGGGCTCATCGACGCCCTCGAGCAGGTGGGCGCGGACCTGGCCGCGGCCGGCGTCGGGGCTGCCCAGGTCGCCGAGCGGGTGCACGGTCGCGCTCGCGATCTGTGCGCGGTCCTGGTCGACGCGGAGGCGCGGTCGGGACAGCCGGCGGCGGTCGATCCGGTGCGTGCCGCGGCGCTGGCGCTCGCGGCCGGAGCGCCGCTCGAAGCGCGAACCGTCGCCGTCATGGCCGAAGGCCGGTGGGACGCCGCCCGCGTGGCGCTGGTCGAGGCGCTCGCCAGGCGGGTGCCGGTATCGGTGGAGCTGCCCGGCGATCCGGCGCGACCGGCGCTGGCGCTGGCCGCCGAGGCGGCGTTCGCGGCCTTCGAGCGCCTGGGCGAGAGCGTCCCCGGCCTGGAGGTGCGCGCCCGCGATCCGGCCGAGACGGCGGGGGCGGCGGGCGAGCTCTTGCTGCGCACGTTCCAGCCGCGCACCGAGGCGGCGACCCCGGCGGCGATCCGGGACGGCGCGGTCACGGTCGGCGGAGCGGCTGCGGCCGCGACGGAGGCGCGTCCGCACGCGGTCGAGGTGGTGGCCGCGGCGGGCCCTGCGGCGGCGGCGGGCGAGGCGGCGCGACTGGCGCGGGCGGCGGTCGATGCCGGCGTGGCGCCCGAGGACGTGGTCATCGGCGCGGTCGACGCGGCGGCGCTCGAGCTCGCGGCCCGGGCGCTCGAACGGGTGGCGCTGCCGGTCGATCGGCAACCCGGCAGGCCCAGCGAGGCGCCGCCGGTCCGGCTGGCGCTCGGCCTCGGTGAGATCACCGATCAGGGGCTGGGCACGGAGGCCGTGCTCGAGCTCGTGACCTCGCGTTATGTCGCGGCGCCCGAGGGCGTATCGTCGCGTGAGCTGGCCCAGATCGCGCGCCAGGCCGGGGTGCGGCGCCTGGGTGCGCGTGGCGATGCGGCGGCTCGCCTGGCCGAGCATGCGGCCCGGATCGCGGCGCGCGGGACGGAGCCGGCTCTGGCCGAGGCCGCGCGGGTGCGCGCGGCGGCGGTGCATCTCGCGCGCGTGGCGGAGGCGCTGGAGGCGCTGCCGGCGCGGGCGACGGTGGCCGCCCATGCGCGCGCGCTGGCCGAGGCCGTGCGGGTGCTGGGGCTCGCGACCGAGAGCGGGCGCGGCGCGGCGCGGGCCGCGGATCCGGCGCTCGAGAGCCTGGTCGCGCACGAGGAGGCCGCGCTGGCGCGCGATCAGCAGGCCTACCTCGCCTTCGCGGCCGCGCTGCGCGATGCCGAGCGCGAGGGCGCGCGGGTCGCGGGCGGGGTCGAGCTGGGGCGGCGCGCCTTCCGGGCGCTGCTCGCCGACCTGACCGAGCTGCGGGCGCCGTCACGGACCGCGGTGCGGGGCGCGCGGGTGGCGCTGGTGCCGCTGCGCCGGGTGGCGGGCCGGGACGCGCGGGTCGTCATCCTGCTCGGGGTCGAGGACGGCCGGCTGCCCGCGGCGCCGCCGGACTCGCCGCTCTACGACGAAGCCGACCGGGCCGGGCTCGATCGCGTGCTGCGTGAGGCGACCGGGCGCGGCTTCCGCCTGCCGGGCAGCGCCGAGCCGCTGGCCCTGGCGCGGGCGGAGGATGCGCTGGCCCTGTACCGAGCGATCGCGGCGGCGCGCGAGCAGGTGCACGTGATCTACGCGCTGGCCGACGAGGGCGAGCCCGACGCGCTGCGCTCACCCTTCATCGACGAGCTCACGCGCGCCGGGGCACCGTCGCGGGTGGCGCCGCGCAGCCATGTCCCCGAGCCGGTCGACGTCGCGTCGCCGGGGGCGCTGCTGGCGCGGGTGGCCGAGGACACCATGGCCGAGCGGCGCGGCATGCTGCGGCCGCCGACGCCGCGCCCGCGCGGGCAGACGCTGGCCATGTACCGGCAGGCGCAGGCGATGCTCGGCGAGCGGCTCGCGCAGGTGGCCGCGGTCGCGACCGTCGAGCGGGAGCGCCTGTGGTTCTTCGAGGGCCGGCGCGAGGCCGGGCCGTTCGAGGGCGCGGTCGGGGCGGAGCCGGCGCTGGTGGCGCTCGGGGTCGAGCCGCGGCGCGCGCTGTCGGTCACCCAGCTCGAGTCGTACGCGGCCTGTCCGTTCCGCATGCTGGCCTCGCGCGTGCTCGGGGTGCGCGAAGCCGAGCTGCCGGCCGAGGAGCTCGACGCCAAGAGCCGGGGCTCGATCGTCCACGAGTGCCTGCATCAGGTGTATCAGCGCCTGCACGAGGCGGGCGCCTTGCCGGTGCCGCCCCTCGATGCCGACGGCAAGCTGGCGCCGCCGGTGGTCGCGGCCATGACCGCGGCGTGCGAGGAGGTCCTGGCCGGCACCAAGCGCGCGCGCTTCGTCGGCCACCACGAGCTGTGGGAGATCCAGAAGGCGCGCATCCGCTCGGCGGTGGAGCGGCTCCTCACGGTGGAGGCCGAGAGCGCCTTCTCGAAGGCCCGGCCGTCGGCGTTCGAGGTCGCGTTCGGCCACGACGAGGCCTGGCCTGCGCTGCGCGTGCCGGCGCCCGACGGGGCGGGTGAGGTCTGGTTCCAGGGCAAGATCGATCGCGTCGACATCGGCCCCAACCAGCTCGCGGTGATCGACTACAAGACCGGGCGCAAGGAGCGCTACGCCAACCTGATGCGCGAAGAGGAGCGGCTGCACAGCTCGTTCCAGCTGCCGATCTACGCGGCCGCGGCACGGGCCGCGCTGGGCGACCGCGCGCAGGGCGCTTCGGTCGACGCGCTCTACGTGTCGGTCAAGGACGCCGCGGCCTCCAAGAGCTTGCGCGAGCGCGCGGGCGCGGAGGGCGTGCGGGTCGACGACATCCTGGCGCTCGACGGTGAGGCGCTGGCCGGCGCGCGCGAACGCGGCACGCGGGCGCTGGGCGACGCCGTGTGGGAGCTGGTCGGACGGATGCGCGCGGGCCAGTTCGAGGTGCGCCCGAACGACTGCGAGTACTGCCCGATCGAGACCGCGTGCCGGGTCGTGCACCTCGAGCGCGACGAGGACGACCTCAAATGAGCGCGCAAGCGGCGGAGGTCGATGCGGCGGCGCAGGCCGAGATCGCTCGCTTCGGCAGCGACCTCCTGGTCACCGCGGGGGCCGGCACCGGCAAGACCCATGCGCTGATCGGGCTGTATCTGCGCCTGGTGGCGGGCACCACGGCGCTCGGGCGGCGCATCGCGCCGGGGCGGATCGCGGCGCTCACCTTCACCGAGAAGGCGGCGGCGGAGATGCGGGCGCGCGTGCGGGCGCGGGTGATCGCGCTGACGCATGCGCCGCGCGGCGACCTCGAGCTCGAGCGCGCCTACGAGGTGGCCGGGGCGACGCCGTTGACGGCGGCCGAGTGGGACCAGGTGCTGGTCGAGCTCGCGGCGGCGAGCATCTCGACCTTCCATGCCTTCGCCGGGCTGGCCATCCGCCGGGCCGGCGCGGAGCTCGGGGTCGACCCGGCGTTCCGGATCATCGAGGACGCGCAGGCCGAGCCGCTCCTGGCCGAGGCCGTGCAGACCGTGGCGCTGGCCGCGCTGGAGCGGGACAGCGGCGTGCGCGCGCTCATGGGCGAGCTCGACCTGTCGGCCGAGGGCTACGGCGCGGGGGTGGTCCAGATCCTGACCGGGCTGGTCAAGCGGCTGAACGAGCAGGCGCTGGCGCCCGGCCAGCAGCCGGTGCTGGCGGCGGATCTGACGCGGGCGCGGGCGGCGTGGGCGAGCGGGCTCATCGACATGCGGGCGCGGCTCGAGGCGGCGCGCGGGCTGGTGGGCCGGGACCGCGACCGCTTCCGGCTGCCGCTCCTGGCGCGCGCGCTGGCGCTCCTCGACCGGGTCGGGCCGACGCCGACCCTGCACGGCGCGGCCGACCTCGACATGGCGATCCACGCCTTCGCCGACGATCTGCGCGGGGCCCAGGACGTGCGCGACGCCCGCAAGGCGCTATCGGCGGTGGCCGGGGACCTCACCGGGGCGGCCCAGGCCGCGGCGCTGGCGGCGCTGGCGACCGAGGTGCGGACGGCCTACCAGGCCGCCAAGACCGCGCGCGGCGTGCTCGACTTCGCGGATCTGATGGCCGAGCTGAGGGCGCTGACGCGCGAGCCGGCGCTGCGCCGCGACCTGGCCGGCCGCTTCGACGCCATCCTGGTCGACGAGTACCAGGACGTCAGCCCGGTGCAGGGCGAGCTCGTGGACGCGCTGGCCAGCGAGGGCGCGCGGCGCTTCCTGGTCGGCGATCGCAAGCAGTCGATCTACGACTTCCGCGGCGCCGACGTGGCGGTGTTCGCGCGCGCCGATGCGCCCATGCGCGAGCGCGGCGGGCGGCGCGTGGTGCTGCGCCAGAACCGGCGCTCGCGGCCGGGCGTGCTGGCGTTCGCCAACCAGCTGTTCGCGCGCACGCTGACCCAGACCGAGCACGACTTCGACGTCTGCTTCTCCCCCGATGACGAGCTGGCGCCCACGCGCGCGGACGGCGGCGCGGCGGGCGCGGCGGTGGAGCTCCTGGCGGTGCCGCCCGACAAGGGGCGGAGCTCGGCCGACACGCGCAAGCTGGAGGCGGGGGCGGTGGCGGGCCGGATCGCGGAGCTGGTGGCCACGGGCACGCCGCTGATCGAGCCGCGCGGGCGGGCGCCGCGGCCGCCGCGATACGGCGACGTCGCGGTCCTGCTCCGGCGCTTCACCCACCTCGACGTCTATCTCGGCGCGCTGCGGGCGCGCGGCATCCCCTACTACGTCGTGCGGGGGCGCGGCTTCTTCGAGCAGCAGGAGGTCCGTGACCTCGGGGCGGCGCTGGCGCTGCTGTCGGATCCCGATGACGAGCTGGCGCTCCTGACCGTGCTGCGCTCACCGCTGGTCGCGCTGTCCGACCGCACGCTGGTGCGGATCGTGGAGGCCGAGGGGCGCCCGCTGCGGCTGTCGGCGGTGCGCCGCGCGCTGGAGGTGGTGCCCGAGCTCGAGCGGGCGCGGCTCCTCCGCTGGCTGGGCGTGCACGATCGGCTGACCCGGGCGCTGGATCGGCTCGGGCCGGGCGGCGCGCTGCGGGCGCTCATCGAGGTCACCGATCTCGAGGCGGTGCTGGCGGCGGGCTTTCACGGCGAGCAGCGCCTGGCCAACCTGGCGCGCCTCTGCGAGCTGGCCGACCGCGCGGGCGAGGCGGGCGTTTCGGCGCGCGGGTTCGTGCGCGAGCTCGACAGCTCGATCGCGTCGCAGACGGTGGCGCCGCCGGCGCAGGTGCTGGCCGAGAACGACGACGTGGTGCGCGTGATGACCGTGCACCAGTCGAAGGGGCTCGAGTTCGGCGTCGTGTTCGTGCCCGACTGCGGCGCCGAGGAGCAGTCGGTGAGTGGCCGCATGCTCTACGACCGCGACCTCGGCCTGGCGTTCCGGCCGCACAACCCGCGCACCCAGAAGCCCGCCGAGGCGGCGTCGTGGACCCTCGTGCAGGAGCGCATCCAGCGCCGCGCCCAGGCCGAGTCGCTGCGGCTGTTCTACGTCGCCGCCACCCGCGCGCGCGACCTCCTGGTGCTGTCGGGCGAGAAGCGCTTCAAGGGCCGGCCGTGGCGCACCCATGTCGACGAGCTTGTCGCGTCACTCGGCGAGGCGGCGCCGAACCTCATCGTCGTGCGGCAGGTCGAGGTCGGCGGCGCGGTCACGCCACCCGCCAGCGAGCCGCCGCTGGCCGTCACCTTTCCAGCACATTGGGATCCTAAGCTTAGAATTCCACGTGGACAAGTTGTCGC
>JADMIO011875179.1_pt1 | contig 21390 bp, 24 predicted proteins | sample 8958161 | NCBI WGS metagenome assembly JADMIO01 (sample SAMN16585339, study PRJNA669376) | soil metagenome | isolation source: Crop rotation soil | place: USA: Cullars Rotation, Alabama | collected 2011
CGCGACAACTTGTCCACGTGGAATTCTAAGCTTAGGATCCCAATGTGCTGGAAAGGACCGTCCAACCCGCACGACATCCTCAACGTCCTCGGCGAGAAAGCGCTGCAGGCCTACCTGGTGAACGAGATTCAGGAGGTCTACCGGCTCCAGGGCGTCAACATCAACGACAAGCACATCGAGACCATCGCTCGCCAGATGATGCGGTGGGTCAAGATCGAGGATGTCGGCGACACCGAGTTCCTCGTGGACGAGCAGGTGGACAAGTTCCGGTTCCTCGAAGAGAACGAGCGGGTGATCACCAAGGGCGAGCGGCCGGCGCAGGGGCGGCCGCTGCTCCTCGGGATCACCAAGGCCTCGCTCTCGACCGACTCGTTCATTTCGGCGGCGTCGTTCCAGGAAACCACGCGAGTGCTCACCGAGGCGTCGATTTCCGGCAAGGTCGATCATCTGCGCGGCCTGAAGGAGAACGTCACGATGGGCCGGCTCATCCCGGCGGGCACCGGCTTCGAGTACTACCGCAACGTGCGGATCCCGGCGGACGAGCCGCCACCGCCGCCGGCGCTGCCGCAGCCGACCGACGAGGAGCTCGATCTGGAACGCGACATGGAGTACTTCGTCGAGCCGGAGGAAGCTCTCGGGGCACGGGGAGAGACGCTGGAGTAGCTCGCGGCGTTCGCAAGGGCCAGAGTTGGTGAGGAGAGGGCGGCGGTCACGGATCGCCGCCCTTTTTGTTTGGATCTCTTCAGAGGATGATCGACGCGGACCGGCCGGGATCGTGAAGAATCTTTCTCCACGACAACCAGAGACTGCTCGAGAACCTGGCGTTCATCGTAGGCGCGATCTTCCTTTCCGCAACGGCGATTAGCTATCATCGCCGCGCGCGGCAGCTGTCGCGCGGCAGATGAAGCTCGATGCCATCCTCGCCGCCCACGGTTTCATGCGCGTCGAGCGCCCCGCCGAAATCTGGTCAGTGGATACCGAGGATACGCGGTTCATCCCGCTGCTTGGGGAGATGATCGCCGCCCACCTCAGCCGTGGCGCCGCCTTGAACGACCTGACGCTGAATGTCTCGAATGTCGTCGTCGAACCCGAAGACGATCCGGACGTCAGGGCGCAGCGCCCGCTGCCCGGTGAGTACGTGGCCGTCAGCGTGAGCGGGCCGGCCGAACTCGGGCCCGATCGCCGATGGCCGGCGAGTGGGGCGAAGGAAGCGCCCGGGCTGCTCGACTTCCTCGCCCGGCGCCTTGTCGTTGCCGGAGTCAGTTACGCGTACGTCCGAAGGTTGTCGCCCGGCGGAAGCATTACAGTATTCCTCCGTCGTGAATGAGGTGTTCGACAAGCCAAGCGAGGCAGTCGTCGTCTCGTTCTCTGGCCTCGCGCACAAGTCTGCGCCCATGTTCACCGTGAAGCCGGAGAACGCCCCGAGCGGTATCGTATCCGTCCATCTCGCCGAAATCGATGTCTGAAAGCCACGACCACCGTGCGCGCTCGCTGATCGAGCGGCTGGAGCTCGTGCCGCATCCGGAGGGCGGGTACTATCGTGAGATCTTTCGATCGACATCGAGGGTCAAGCCCGATGACGAGCGGCCGGTACGCAGCGCCGCCACGACCATCTATTTCCTGCTGGCGGCCGAGCAGCACAGCCGCTGGCACCGTGTTCGATCCGACGAGATCTGGCACTTCCACGAGGGCGATCCGCTCGAGCTGTTCCTGGCTTCTCCTGAAATCGATCGCTTCCAGTCCGTTGTGCTCGATCGCGGGAACCCTGTCCGTGTCGTGCGTGCCGGCTGGTGGCAGGCCGCGCGGCCAATCGGAAGCTACAGCCTGACGGCCTGCACCGTCGCTCCCGGGTTCGAGTTCGCGGACTTCACGCTGCTGCGTGATGATGCCGCGGGGCTCGCTGCTCTTGAACGACTCGATCCGTCGACGATTGCGCTCGTCTAGGGCTCAGACACAAGGACACAAGGACAGGATACGCGTTGCCAGTGATCGCTTGGTAGAATCCGGGTGAGTCCGACGGAACACCGCCACGGCATCCGGGCTACTCACGTCATCTGGTGGTCGCGGCGCTGTGTTTCCCTGGAGCGTCTGCAGGCACCTGGCCGGCCGGCAGCGGTTGCGCCGCCTCCGGGAGTCGTCAGGGTCAACGTTGAATCACGATGAAGCTCTCCCAGCCGATCCCGATCCTCCGGATTCTCGACGAAGCGAAGGCCCGGGAGTTCTACGTCGATTTCCTCGGTTTCGCCGTCGACTGGGAACACCGTGTCGACGACGATGCCCCGCTCTACCTGCAGCTCTCGAGGGGCGAATGCGTGATTCATCTGTCCGAACATTACGGCGACTGCAATTCTGGAAGCGCGCTGAGGATCGAAACGGACGATGTCGACAGCTTGAATCGCGATCTGCTGGCGAAGAGCTACAAGTATGCGCGGCCCGGCGTCCACGACACTCCGTGGAAGACCCGGGAAATGGACCTCAAGGACCCGTTCGGCAATCGCCTGGTCTTCTGTCAACGGGATGGCGAAAAGGCGCGCGATGCCTCGATGACGCCCGTCGGGTCAACCGCCCGCTGGATTGCCGCCAATCGGGCGCTCGAGACCGAGAGCGCCGCTCCGCTCTATCGCGATCCGTTCGCGCGGCAGCTGGCCGGTGACTCGGGGTTCGCGATGATGGCCGAGATGCGGGCCGTGCTTGGAATGCTGAATTCCTCGATGCCCGATCCCTATCTGTCGATACGTACCAAGTACTTCGACGACACGATGCTCGCCGCCGTCGTGAACGGGTCGCTCACCCAGGCCGTTCTGATGGCGGCGGGAATGGACACCCGGGCGTTCCGGATCGACTGGCCCAAGGGTCTCACGTTGTTCGAAGTCGATCGAGACGATGTGTTCGATCACAAGGAACCGGTGCTCGAGCGGTTTGGTGTCGAGCCGCGGTGCACTCGTCGGATCGTGCGGTTCGATTTGACGCGGTCTCCGGCCGAGGCCCTGCTGACGGCTGGATTCGAGCCGGCGCGGCCGGCGGCGATTCTCGTTGAAGGGCTGCTGATGTATCTTGACGAATCAGACGTCAGGCACCTGTTCGAGACGCTGCGCACCATCGCCAAGACCGGTAGCTGGATTGGCCTGGATGCCGTCAATACGGAGATGCTCAAGTCACCGTACACCGAAGCGTACATGAAGAAATTGGCCGACGCCGGCTGTCCGTGGCGATTCGGAGTGGACGATCCGGAAGGGTTCCTCGCCGCATATGGTTGGAACGCGACGGGTGTCTCTCCGGGCGATCCGGCGGCGAACTACGGGCGCTGGCCGTTTCCGGTCGCGCCCCGGACGCTGGCGGGGATCCCGCGGACGTTCCTGGTGACCGGTCAGCGGACGGATGGAGAGACCATATGATCTGCGCGCCGCGCGGCGCCTCGTGGAGCGTTGATACGACGTCTGGCTGTTCGGGTGATGGGCGAGGGGCCGGCTTACGCGGCAGCCACGAAGCTCACGAAGGCACGAAGCACGTGCCGCACGCAGGCGCGGCGCAGGAGCCGCCGCACGGACACCGATGAAGATCATTGCCGTCGCCGCCGGTGTTCTCGTGGTCATCGCCGTTGTGGCCTTCGCGGCGTACCGCTTCGTGCCCCGCGCGTTCGTCACCGCGGGACGCGGCGTGGTCAGCGATCCCTCGGTTCTATCCGTGACGCGGGTGGCCACCGCCGCCAGCACTCTCGACTTCAACGGACAGCAGGTTCAGGCGGGAACGGGAAAGAAGTACGTGCTGATCGATTGCGTCATCAACGCTCCCGCGGACAGGATTGACTTCGACGACTTTCAACTGGTGAAGAGCCGGGCAGCCACGCTCGGCGACGAGGAAAACATCGGCGACAACGTCGACGAAAACTACTTCTACTGGTCGTTTCTCGATACGTCCGGCGGCCCGGTGTCCGAAGTGCCGAAGGCGCAGAACCCGGTTCGCGCTCGAATAGCGTTCAAAGTACCCGGCGACTCCGCGACGGGGTATCTATTCTCCTGGGGTCTGTATTGGGGGCCGTTGGAATTCAAGGATTGAAGAGCATATGAAATCCATGCCGGCTCGAGGCGACAACCAAACGTCGATCACTGCGCTGCGTTTCGACCTGATCACGGCACAGGCGCTGGTATGGGTGGTGAGCATCGGCCGCGACGTCGAGCTCACGTCCGAGGCTCACGTCTACCTGTTCGACCGATATCAGCGCCTCGCCGACTACCATCGCCGCCGAGGTCACTCCGCGCGGGCCAGGCGGCTTCAGCAAAAGGCCGATGAGCACCGCCAATTCGGCGGCGGTGATCCGCCCCGCGCGGCGGCGATGGCGCTGCCCCGCCCCACGCGCTGGGTCGCGACGAATGCCGTCAGCCGGCCGCATCACCCAACCTGGCCCGACGATGCGGCCTAGAGGAGTCTGAAGGGCTCATCGGGTTCTTCCCCCGTGGCGAACGGCGTCGCCCGTGGTCCGTGTACCCTGAAGCCGCCGGAGAGTCATGCAGCGGAATCCGGTCTTCATCACCGGCGGCACCGGCTATCTCGGTCGGCCGCTCATTGTCTCGCTCCTCCAGCGGGGTTACGGCGTTCACGCGCTCGTGCGGGCTGGCTCCGAAGCGAGGCTCCCGGTGGGGGCCGTGCCGGTTGTCGGAAATGCCCTGGACGCTTCGACATTTGCATCCGCCGTACCGCCCGCGGCAACACTCGTGCATCTTGTTGGAACGCCGCATCCCAGTCCCGCCAAGGCCGCGGAGTTTCAACGTGTCGATCTGGCGTCGATTCGCGCGACGGTGACCGCTGCGTTGCAGGTGGCTCCAAGGCACGTCATCTACGTCAGCGTCGCCCATCCGGCCCCCGTGATGGAGGCCTATATCGCTGTCCGCGAGGAAGGGGAGGCCCTCGTCCGGAAGGCCGGAACAGCGGCGACGATCCTGAGGCCCTGGTACGTACTTGGCCCCGGGCATTATTGGCCGTACGCGCTGGTCCCCGTGTACGCGGTGCTTCGCCGGTTGCCCGCGACGCGAGCGGGAGCCGAACGGCTCGGGCTGGTGACACGCGGCCAGATGGTCGCCGCGCTGCTGAAGGCCGTGGAAAATCCCCCGCCGACAGGCGTGCGGATCGTCGAGGTACCCGACATTCGGCGGGCCGCCGGATAGCCTGGAGTCTGCTGGCAAGACCGGATAATCTGACGGGTGCTGGCGCCGTCAAGGCGCAGGCGAACACTCGATATTCGTGCGACTCCGCGCTATCCTGCACTGCACGCCGGCAGCGGCCAAGGAGGTTCGTCGATGGCGAAGCGGATTTTGATGCTCGTGGGCGATTTCGTGGAGGACTACGAGGTGATGGTTCCGTTTCAAACCCTCGGTGCCGTCGGCCACCGTGTGGACGCGGTCTGTCCCGGGAAGTCGGCCGGGCAGTCGGTGCGGACGGCGGTCCACGATTTCGAGGGCGACCAGACCTACTCGGAAAAGCCCGGACACAACTTCACCCTCAACGCCACATTCGACGCGGTCGACGAGCGTGACTATGATGCGCTGGTCATCCCCGGGGGACGGGCGCCCGAGTACCTGCGCATGAATCCACGGGTTCTCGAGGTGGTCAGACACTTCGCGCAGGCCAACAAGCCGATCGCCGCGATTTGTCACGGCGCCCAGCTGCTGGCGGCCGCGAAGGTCATCGCGGGCAAACGAATCAGCGCCTACCCGGCGTGCTCACCGGAGGTGGAGCTGGCCGGCGCGACGTTCGCCGCGATCAGCGTCGATGCGGCGGTGACGGACGGTCATTTCGTGACCGCGCCGGCATGGCCCGCGCACCCGGCGTGGCTGGCCCAGTTCCTCGCCGTGCTGGGCACGCGAATCGAGCACGAGTCTCTGGCGGCGGTTTGACGGGGTGTGTCGGGCTGAAACAAACCTCTTGTATTCAAGGAGCGGTCATGAAATTCCTCGTCGGCGGCCTGTGTGCGCTGCTCATCGCGGCGTCAATGCGTCCCCAGCCGGTCACGGCGGCAGCGTCGTGTGAGAGTCTGGCCTCGCTCAGCCTGCCAAACGCAACGATTACCGCTGCGCGGACGGTGGAGGCCGGCGCGTTTTCGCCAACCTCTTCCGGGAGCGATGGTGCGGCGGGCGGCGGGTCGCTCAACGTCCCGCGCGCCTTCTGCCGCGTGGCGGCGACGCTCAAGCCGTCGAGCGACTCTGACATCAAGATCGAGGTGTGGATGCCGTCGGCGAACTGGAACGGCAAGTTCCAGGCGGTCGGCAACGGCGCGTTTTCCGGCGCGATTGCCTACCCCGCGATGTTGACCGCCCTGGCCCGCGGCTACGCGACCGGCTCGACGGATACCGGGCATTCCGGGGGCAGCGCGAGCTTCGCTCTCGGGCATCCGGAGAAAGTCGTCGATTTCGGATGGCGCTCCGTGCACGAGATGACCGTGAGCTCGAAAAAAATCATCGCCGCGTACTATGAAAGTGGTCCCAAGTTTTCGTACTGGAACGGCTGTTCCGCCGGCGGACGGCAGGCGATGAAGGAGGCGCAGCGCTTTCCCGCCGATTTCGACGGCATCATTGCCGGAGCGCCCGGCCTCGATTGGACCGGCCGCGCGTCGCAGGCCGTACGGGTGGCCCAGGTGCTGCAGCGTACCGAGGGCGCGCGGCTCTCGTCGGCGAAAGCGCAGGTCGTGCACACCGCCGCGGTCAACGCCTGCGACATGCTGGACGGTGTCAAGGACGGCCTCATCGAGAACCCGAAGCAGTGCAAGTTCGATCCCGCCGTGCTGCAGTGCAAGAGCGGAGACGACGCATCCTGCTTGACGCCGGTCCAGGTGGAGACCGTCAGGCTGCTCTACTCGCCGTACGTCAATTCCAAGACCAGGCGCGAAGCGCCGGGCCTGCTGCCCGGCAGTGAGCTCGGCTGGACCGATTTGGGATGGTCGGCGTCTGCGCGAGCGACCGGGCTCGATCAGTTCCGGTTCATCGTGTTCCAGGACCCCAAGTGGGAGATCGACAAGTTCAGCGTCGAAGGCGATCTGGCGCGCGCCGAGGAGACCGACCGCGACACGATCAACGCGCTCGACCCGAATCTCAAGCCATTCATCGACCGCGGCGGCAAGCTGATCCAGTATCACGGCTGGAGCGATCCGCAGATCTCGCCAGCCAGCAGCGTTCAGTACTATCAACGCGTGGTGGACACGCTCGGCGGGGCAGGCAAGGTTCATGGCTCGTATCGCCTGTTCATGGCGCCGGGGATGGGCCACTGCAGTGGCGGCGAGGGTCCGAACACCTTCGACATGGTCAGCGCGCTGGAGCAGTGGGTGGAACAGGGGAAAGCGCCCGATCAGATCCTCGCGTCACACGCGACGAAAGGCGAGGTCGATCGCACGCGGCCATTGTGCCCGTATCCGCAGGTGGCGACGTACAAAGGCACCGGAAGCACCAACGAGGCCGCCAACTTCGTCTGTAAGGCGCCCTAGAATGCCGGCCGGAAATGCGTTTCTCGGCGGCGGTGTGTCCAGACTCTCCTGTTGACGTCACCGAGCGAGCGCGGAGTTCACGACGTCTGGGAGCACGCCGCTGCTTACGAGCGGTTCGTCGGCCGATGGAGCAGTCGGGTGGCGGCGGAGTTTCTCGCCTGGCTCGGGACGCCGCGTGGAGAACGGTGGCTGGATATCGGCTGCGGCGCAGGCGCCCTCAGCGAGCAAATCCTGAGGGCGCTCGAACCGGCCCGAGTCGCCTCGACCGACGCGTCGATCACATTTGTCGAGCACGCGCGGCGCCGGTTGTCCGATCCGCGCGCCTGCTTCGCTGTCGCACACGCACAGTGGCTACCCGCCCGGTCGGGCGCCTTCGATCGGGTGGTGTCGGGCCTCGTCCTCAACTTCCTGCCAGACCTCGACGCCGCGCTGATTGAGATGACCCGGGTGGTTCATCCAGGCGGCGGCGTGGCCGCTTACGTGTGGGATTACTCGGACCAGATGCAGTTGCTGCGCTTTTTCTGGGATGCAGCCGTCGGCCTCGATCCGTCCGCTGAACGATTCGATGAAGGCTTGCGCTTCCCGATCTGCCGGCCGGACCGGCTGGAAGCGCTGTTCCGGCGTGCCGGCCTCGAAGACGTGGAGTCGCGAGCCATCGATGTCGCGACTGCGTTTGGCAGCTTCGACGACTATTGGTCGCCATTTCTCGGGGGGCAGGGGCCGGCACCGGCGTACGCGCTGACCTTGAGCGAAGAGCATCGCGGCCGCCTGCGCGAGCGGCTGCGCGCGATGCTGCCAACGAGAGACGATGGTTCGATTGAGCTCGTGGCCAGAGCCTGGGCCGTTCGAGGCACAAAGGCCGGTCGTGCGCGGCTTCCGGCTTGAGCCCGACTGGGGAGGTCAGCTCCGGTTGGGCCTGCGCGTCTACCGGTGCCGGCAGCCGGCATGTCATTAGTACGTAATTGCCGCAATCATTTCCTGCCGTTTTTCTCGAGCTGCGCCGGCGCGTAAGGCCGGGCCTCCCGCGCCTTGGTAGGTGAGGCAGGGACCGCAGCGCAACGCGTCACAGCTTCCAGTCCGGAACTGGTCCGCGTGCCGGTGGGACGCTGGCACGCACGTTGAGTCACCTAATTAGGGATGGACTGGCGCATCTGCCGAACGCTCCGCTATATGCAGCAGAATATCGCCGAACCGCTGCACGTGAACTCGCTCGCCAAGTACGTGAATCTGTCATCCTCGCGCTTCTCTCATCTATTCCGTCAGGAAACCGGGCAGACTCCGGCGCGATATCTTCACGACCTCCGACTCGATCGTGCGCTGCTGCTGCTGCAAGACACAGCGCTGTCGATCAAGGAGGTGAGGGCCGCCGTCGGCGTCAACGATCCCAGCCATTTCACCCGCGACTTCACCGAGCGTCATAATCTCCCGCCAAGTGAAATCCGCACGCGTGAGCGCGCCATTCGCGTTGACGAGCAGTTGAGCAGCACGATCCGCTAACAAACAGCACGTTCTGCCAATGCGCGCGGTGTCTCCCGGCAGCGCCCTTGCTGCGTCGTGGGTGGGCGCGATGAACGCGTCCAAGGGAGCCAGAAAACATGTTCGAGATGATTCGCCGATCCATTCGCTTCACCGCACCGGCGGTTGCCGCCGCTGTTCTCCTCGCCACCTCGCCCACACTCAACGCCGCGAAACCGCCGGATGCTTCCGCAGTCTCGATCCCGGTCGTCGGTAGCGTCCTTGGTGGAGGCACTTTCACGGGGGCGCTCAACATCGTGTCGTTTGCAGTACAGAACGGCGTCCTTGTCGCCACCGGCACCATCACCGGTGTCGCCACCAATGCCGTCGGCTCAACCTCGGTGCTGTCGTCGTTCACGGCGCCGGTGTCCGTCGCGCAGGCGACGTGCGCCATCCTGCATCTGGATCTCGGGCCGCTGGCGCTCGACGTCCTCGGTCTGCAGGTGAATCTGAGCCGCGTGATTCTGGATATCACGGCTCAACCAGGAGCGGGCAAGCTTCTCGGGAATCTGCTGTGCTCGGTGGCCGGACTGCTCGACAATCCGAATGGACTCGCGAGAGTTCTGAACGACATTCTCGGCGCGCTTCTCGGGTAGCGCGGTCTGACGGGAAGGGCGGGCGGGCGCGTGCGCCGGCTCGCCCGTTTTCTGTCCTCTAGTTGTACGGTCGATCGCCCACGCACCGCCTTCAGGCGGGCAAGTGTCAACAAGCGGCATCAGATGGTCCGGCGCAAAAGTACCGATCGCCACGGGGAGGGAGTTACCCCTCACAAACACAAACACGAGCTCATATGCCGCGCCTACGGGGATTAGAATTGGCTTGAAGATAGTCGTGCCGAGGGCGGTGACGTGCGGCTTTGCGGTTCGTCGACCGTCTCGACCGCGGAGTCGAAGGAACAAGGAGGCCTGTGTCGCCGATCAATCCCAAATTGGTCACCACCGCGTTCGAATTGCCGGGTTATCGAACGGTCAGGAATATCGGCGTCGTCCGTGGCATCGTCGTCCGCTCGCGCAGCATCATCGGTAACATCGGCGCCGGTCTGCAGACGCTGATCGGCGGCAATATCACGCTCTATACGGAGCTGTGCGAAAAGGCCCGTGAAGACGCATTCCGCCTGCTCCTGGAACACGCGGCCGAGCATGGCGCCAACGCTGTTCTCGGTGTTCGCTACGACGCGAATGAGGTGACGGCTGGTGTGACGGAAGTCCTCGCCTACGGTACAGCGGTCATCGTCGAAGCCGAGCACGCGTAGTGTCGGCGCTCGAGGGTCGCACGTTTCTTGTCACGGGCGCGAGCTCGGGTATCGGGCGAGCGCTCGTCGATGCGCTTGCCGCGGCGGGCGGGCACGTGATTCTGGCGGTGCGGTCGCCACAACGAGCTGCCCCGATCGCCGTCGGTATTCGCGGCCGCCATCCTCACGCCGGCGCCGAAGTCCTTCCCGTCGATCTCTCCGACTTCGCGACGATTCGCCGGGCCGCCGCAGAGTTTCTAGCGGGCGGCCGCCGCCTCGATGTTCTCGTGAACAACGCGGGAGTGGCTGGCACGACGGGCCTCAGCAGGGATGGCTTCGATCTGACGTATGCCACGAATCACCTCGGTCCGTTCCTGCTCACGAACCTTCTCCTCCCCAGGCTGCTCGAATCGCCAGCCGCGCGGGTCGTCAACGTTGCGAGCCACGCCCACCTGCGGGTGAAGGAAATCGACTGGACGGTTCTCGCACGGCGTTCTGTTCCGAAGCGCAGCGGTTTCAATGACTACTCCGTTTCGAAACTGCTGAACGTGATGCACGCAGTGGAGCTGGCGCGCCGTGTCGCGGGGACCTCGGTGACGACCTACGCCGTGCATCCCGGCGTGGTCGCGTCGAACATCTGGAGGGCGCTTCCCGGCTCGCTGCAGTGGCTGCTCAAGTTGTTCATGCTTTCCAACGAGCAGGGGGCGAAGACGCCATTCTTCTGTGCGACGGCTCCGGAGCTTGGCGGCGTTTCTGGCCGCTACTACAATCATTGTCGGGAAGCGCCGCACAATCGGCTCGCGGATGATCCGGAGCTCGGCCGGCAGATGTGGATCCGGAGCGAGGCCGCGGTGGGGCGGTCCGGATGAAGCCGAACGCTGCGTGCGATACTGCCGTTACGACGGACTGAAGGAACCGCGACGCTTTCACGGCTCGCCGTATTTCACGATCAGGGGTTGGTCCATGTGTCGAAACATCAAGACTCTCGCGAACTTCGCGCCGCCGGCGACCGACGACGAGATTCGCGCGTCGGCGCTCCAGTTCGTCCGCAAATTGAGCGGGGCAAATCGTCCGTCGCGCGCGAACGAAGAGGCGTTCAATCGAGCGGTCGATGAAGTCACCGCCGCCGCGCAGCGATTGATCCACTCGCTGACGACGTCGGCGCCGCCGCGGAATCGGGATGAGGAAATGCGCAAGGCCAGGGAGCGGGGACGCCAACGGTTTGCCGGGAGCCAGCGCCTCGATTCGCCTCAATAGGCGCAGCAATGGCCGGCTATTCGGGCGCGTCGCTGCAGAAAAAGCTCGGGATCAAGCCGCCAATGAAGCTCGTCGCCATCGACACGCCCCGCGAATACGGCTCCTGGCTGGGCGACCTCCCTCCGGGAGTGACTATCGTTCCCAAATCGTCCCCTCCGATTCAGGCGGTGCATCTCTTCGCGACGAAGCGGGCGCTGCTCGCAAGACGCCTCGCGGTTCTTCGCCGGCATCTCGACCAGGGTGGATTCGTGTGGGTGTCGTGGCCCAAGAAGGCGGCGAACGTCGCCACCGATATCACCGAGGACGTGATCCGCGAGCTTGCCCTTCCGCTCGGATTCGTCGATATCAAGGTGTGTGCGGTGAGCGACGTATGGTCAGGGTTGAAGCTGGTCATCCGCAGGACGGAGCGGACCGCCTGACGCCGGTTTGGACTCGTTTGGGACAGCTGAAATATCTTTGCTCATCGGATGCCGAGCCGGTGTACAAGGCTGGTGGGTGACGACGGGAGGACGCCATGAAATCGCGCACCACGCGGCTGGCTGCCCTAATTCTCGGCGAAGATCGCATCGTCGTCACCATTCCACTGGCGGACCAGATGGTAAGCGGGAAGGGACACTGATATGAGCACGGCACCGCGACGGATGTTCACAGCGCTGGCGTTCCTCTTTCTCCTGGGCTACGGCGTTCGAACGGCGACGCTCCCGGCGCTCGGCGCCGGCGGGGCCGGCGCGATCGATCGAATGTTCCAGGCTGCAGTCGACAAGGGAGAGATTCCCGGTGTCGTCGCGGCGGTGGTGAACAAGGATCAGATTCTGTATCTCAAGGCGTTCGGCAAGCAGGACGTGGGCAAAGGGATCCCGATGTCGTCGAACTCATTGTTCCGGATCGCGTCGATGACCAAGCCGGTGACGTCGGTCGGCATCATGATGCTCTACGAACAGGGCAAGCTGGGGCTGGACGATCCAGTGAGCAAATACCTGCCGGCGTATAAGGACCGGCCGGTCATGGCCACTTTCAACGAGAAGGATGCGACGTACACGACGCGCCCGGCGAAGGGCGAGATCACGATCCGTCACCTGCTCGCGCACACGTCCGGTCTGAGCTACCCGTTTACCAGTCCCACGGTCAACGCCATTCAGATGAAGACCGGTAAGGATCCGAAGGATCTGCCGCTCCTTTTCGACCCGGGGACGAAATGGAATTATTCGCCTGCCACCGCCGTTCTCGGCGACGTTCTCGTCAAGCTCTCCGGCCAGTCGCTCGAGGCATGGGATCAGGCGAAGGTCTTTCGTCCACTGGGGATGGTCGATACCACCTACTCCCCGGCTGCTGAAAAGGCGGCGCGGCTGGCCACCATCCATCAGCGTGAGGCGGCCAAGCTCGTCGAAAATCCGAACGCGCCGACGTACATGCCCGACGTGAGGGGCGATGGCGGGTTGGTCTCGACGGCTTCGGACTACTCGGCGTTCGTGCAGATGTTCCTGAACGAGGGGACTTGGCACGGCCAGCAACTGTTGAAGCCGGAAACCGTGCGCTTGATGACGAGCAATCAGATCGGTTCGGTCGTCATCGAAACAATGCCCGCGGCGATTCCGGCACGGTCGGCCACATTTCCGTTTGGAGCCGGGAAGGACAAGTTCGGGCTCGGCTTCCAGATCACGGTCACCGACGGCGCATCCACGCACGAGCGAGGCGCTGGCAGCTACACGTGGGCCGGCATCAACAACACGCATTTCTGGGTCGATCCGAAGAACGGCATCGGCGTCGTCATCCTCACGCAGGTGCTGCCGTTTTACAACGCCGTCAGCATGGACGTCATGAAGCGGTTCGAGAAGCTGATCTACGAGCACTTGGAACGCCATTAGGCGGGACCCCCCGGCCGCGACGCGGCGGTTGAGAGCTCGCCAACGTGGCAATCAGGACAGAGGTTCTTCTCTTCGATCTGGGCGGTGTGCTCGTCGATTACACCGGCGTTCGGGACGTCGCGGGGCTCCTGTCCGTTGACGCATCCGAGTCGGAGATTCGCGCACGCTGGGCGAGTTGTCCACACACCGAGGCGCTTGTTCTTGGCAGGTTGAGTCCGCGGGATTTTGCCGAACGCTTCGTGCGGGACTGGGGTATCCACATGCCGCCCGAACGGTTCCTGCTGGAATTTCGTTCGTGGTCGCGGTCTCTCCTTCCAGGTGCGGCCGAGCTTCTGTCCTCGCTCCGCCCCCGATTCCGGCTGGCGGCCCTCAGCAATTCGAACGAATTACATTGGGACCGCAACACGAACGATCTTGGAATCACCGGCCTCTTCGAGATGGCGATCTCTTCCCATCAGGTCGGCCTGGCCAAACCCGACCCCGAGATCTTCCGCATCGCTCTCGATCGCCTTCGAGTCCCGGCCGAGGCGGTTATGTTCTTCGACGATGTGGACGCCAATGTGGCGACGGCGTTGGCGTTGGGATTCCGGGCGTTTCAGGTCGAGGGCGTCGAAGCTGTTCGCGAACGGCTCGACAAGGAAGGCATCCGGCGTGGTCCAAGGTGATCTTCGTCTGCCGTTCAATCAGGATGACACGCTCGGGCGCAAAGAGGCGTAGACTGCGCCTGACAAATGGAGCGTGGGCAATATTCCAGGGAGGCCCGAATGCAGGAACTGAAACGGCGTGCTGTCCTCTTGATCTCCGCGACGGGTCTCGCCGTTGCGACAGCCATCGTCAGCGTTCTGGGTCAGGGCGGCGCGGATACGGCTGAAAAACACGTGGCCGCGGCCCGGGCTGCGGCGGGGAAGGAACATACCGCCGTGTTCAACAGTTTGTGCACCACGCCTGCGCCAGCGGCCGCTCCAGCACGGGCCTCCGCCCCCGCCACGCCGGCGCGGGCAGCTGCTCCGCGGCCGTCTGGACCGCCAGATCGTTCCCAGTGGCACGCCGAGCCCGTCAAGGTGTTCGACAACCTCTATTACCTCGGGCAGACGGAATACTCGGCGTGGGCCGTCTCGACCTCCGGCGGGATCATCGTCATCGACGCGCTCTACGATTATTCGGTCGAAGACGAGGTCGTCAACGGCCTGAACAAGCTTGGACTCGACCCGGCGACGATCAAGTACGTGCTCGTGAGCCACGGCCACATCGATCATGCGGGTGGCGCGCGGCTCCTTCAGGATCGTTTTGGCGCTCATGTCATCATGTCCGCCGCCGACTGGGACTTGATTGGCCGCAACACCGGCGCGTGGCCAAAGCCAAAGCGCGACATGGTGGCGACTGACGGGCAGCGGCTCACGTTGGGTGACACCACCTTGACGATGTATCTCACCCCGGGACATACACCGGGGACGATCTCGACGCTGATTCCTGTCAAAGACAACGGTACGCCGCACGTCGCCGCTGAATGGGGTGGGACCGGCTTCAATTTCACGATCACACCGGACAAGCCACAACGGTTCTGGTTCGAAACGTACAGCAGCTCCGCCGATCATTTTCGTGACGCGGTGACGAAAGCCGGCGCCGACGTGCTGATCGCCAATCATCCAAACCAGGATGGCTCGAAGATGAAGCTGGCCGCTCTTGCGGAACGCAAGCCAGGCGAGCCGCATCCTTACGTGATCGGGAACGACAGCATCAAGCGGTATCTGACGATGGTCGGCGAGTGCGCGAAGGCGGGATTGGCGCGAGGTGCCTGACGGCGTGTCAATGGGTGCGGGTCAACTACCGGTACGCGGCAGCGGGTCTGACTTGGAGGGCGTATGAAGTCGGCTGGGTTCAGAATCGGTGCGGCGGCCGCGTTCGCCGCCAGCTGCGGGGGCGCCGGTCTGCTCGCGCAGAACAAACCGGCGCGGAGAGATTTCGACGCGGAAATCAAAAAGGCGGTGCAGTCGGCGAAGGATGCCGCCGGTTTCGAATTTCTCGGCACGTTGAGCCGAGTGTGCCTGCTTCCGCAAAGCAGCGGCGAAAACACGAGCGACACAGCCCCGGACTACGTGACCAGACCCGCCAGCGCCCCGCCTCGGGACAGCTGGTATGCGGATCCGGCGAAGATTTTCGACAATCTCTATTTCGTCGGCGGGAAAGTCCACTCATCATGGGCGTTGACGACGAATCAGGGGATCATCCTCTTCGACACGATTTACCCGTACAACTCGGAGGAATTGATCGTCGGCGGCTTGCAGCGGCTCGGCCTGAATCCGAAGGACGTCAAGTACGTGCTCATCTCGCACGCCCATGCCGATCATATCGGCGGCGCACAGATGATGCAGGAGCGTTACGGCGCCCGGATCGTCATGGGTGGCCCCGATTGGCGGCTCGTCGAGATGTACCCGAATCGGTACAAGACGATGGCGCCGAAACGCGACATTGTCGGGACCGACGGCATGCGGATCACGCTTGGCGAGGCCACGGTGACCATCTGGGAGACTCCAGGCCACACGCCCGGCACTCTGTCGTATACGTTTACGGTCCGTGACCGAGGGAAGCCGGTCAACGTGGCGTACTCAGGAGGGACCGCATTCAATTTCGTGAACGACACGCCGAATCCCGGTATCCAGAACTTTCAGACCTACATCGACTCGCAGCGGCACATGGCGAAGCAGGCGGCCGCGACGCGCGCGACCGTCCTCCTGTCGAACCATTCCGAGTTCGACAACGCGTTCAACCGGAACCGGATGCTCGCCGGCCGCGGCGATGGTCCGCATCCCTATGAGGTGGGAGCCGACTGGGTTCAGCGGTATTTCCAGGTGACCGAGGGTTGTGCTCGGGCGGCGCAAATCAGGCTGGAACAGACGCTGGCCGAGTCGGCCAAGCGATAGGAGCGATGGCCGGTTCCGTGCAGACCGCGTATCTCGAAACATTCACCGAGTGGCGGCGCGCCTCGACAGAGATACGCGAGGTCGCTCTGCAGGCGTGTGTCGATCGGATCCAAAGCATGGATCCGTTGATTGATGCCTGGGCGCAGGTACGGCCGCAGAGGGCGACGGGAAGCGGGACGCTCTCCGGGATCCCGTTTGGCGCCAAAGACATCATGGAAACGGAAGGCCTGTGCACGGAGTACGGCTCATCGCTTTACAAGGGCCGGATCTCCAGCGCCGATGCGTCGATTGTCCGTGAGCTGCGCGATCGCGGAGCCATACTCCTCGGCAAGACGCGAACGGCGGCGTTCGCATATCGCGCGCCCGCCTCGACCCGGAATCCGCGGCACCTCGACCACACTCCTGGCGGGAGCTCCAGTGGTTCGGCGGCGGCTGTCGCCGCCGGCATGGTGCCGTTCGCCCTTGGGACGCAGACACTGGGATCGGTGCTGCGGCCCGCGTCCTACTGTGGCGTGACCGGTTTCAAGACCAGCTACGGTCTGCTGTCGATGCGCGGTGTGCTGCCGTTCGCGGAGAGCCTGGATACACTGGGGTTCTTCACACACACGCCCACCGACATGCTGGCGCTCTGGGAGTCGCTTGGCCGTTCCGTCGGCGGCCACGAAGACGTCGAGCTTGGCGCGGTTGACCCGATACCCGACGTCGAGCCCGAGATGGCGGTGGCTTTTCAGAACGCGCTGTCGCGCTTGCGGCGTGGTGGCATGTCGATTCGATCCATCGCGATCGATGAAATGCTCGTCAGCCTCGACGAGGCGGCGAACACGGTGATGTTCTACGAGGGAGCGCGGTTCCATCGACAGCGCTTCGAAGAACACGGCGAAAAGCTCGACGATCTGAGCGATCTCGTTCGGAAGGGCGGTCTGATCTCCGCGGAGCGCTACGATGAGGCGAGGCGCCACATCGCGGCCTGCCGCGCCAGGATTGCGGAAATGTACAAGCTCACCCCGGTGATGCTGGTACCAGCCGCGACGGGAATGGCCCCCAAAGGGCTGACCTGGACGGGCGATGCCAGGATGAACGCGCCGTGGACCGCGCTCGGAACGCCCGCGATCTCGCTGCCGATGCCAGTACCGGACGGACTGCCGCTCGGACTGCAGTTGACGGCGGAGCACGGTCAGGATGCGCGACTGATCCGTACGGCGGTGTTGGTAGCGGCGGCGCTCGGCCGTTCCTGATGGATATGTCATGGTGATCAAAAAGAAGGGCAGGCCGTTGACGCGTCGTGGCCTGTTGCAACGTGCGGGTGGCGTCATCGGGGCCGCCGCGTTTCCCGCCAGTCCGGCGCTGGTGATTTCCCGCACCCACCCGTCGCAGGAGCCGCCGGCGAAACTCAACGCCGATGTCACCGGCCGGCTGGCGCGCTACATGGTGGAGAGTCGCAGCCGCACCCTTCCCCCGGACGTTCTGCGTGAAGCCAAGCACCGGGTGCTCGACACGCTGGCGGCGCTCGTCTCAGGCGCGCGTCTCAAGCCCGGAGAAATGGCAATCGAGTTCGTGCGTCGGCAAGGCGGCGTTACGGAGGCATCGGTCTTCACCACCGACATCAGGACGTCTGCCGTCAACGCGGCGCTGGCCAACGGGATGTTCGCTCACGCGGACGAAACCGACGACTTCGAGCCGATTACCAAAGCGCATCCTGGCTGTTCGGTCGTCCCGGCGGCGCTGGCCATGGCCGAGCGAGACGGCCGATCGGGAATGGAGTTGCTCTCGGCAGTCGCGCTCGGCTACGACCTGTGCTGCCGTTTCCTCCTGGCGCTCGGACCGGATCTGGTGCGCGCCACGCATCGCAGTGCCGAAGGGACGAGTGCCACCTTCGGCAGCGCGGCCGCGGCAGCTTCTCTGGCGCGCCTCGATGAACAGGGGATGCGCTATGCGCTCTCCTACGCCGCTCAGCAGGTCTCTGGCCTGTGGAGCTGGGTCGGCGACGGCGAACATGTGGAAAAGGCCTTCGACTTCGCCGGGATGGGCGCCCGCAACGGCGTCACCGCGGCGATCATGGTGCAGATGGGCTTCAGCGGCGTCGCCGATGTCCTCGATGGCGAACACAACATGCTCCAGGCGCTGTCCACGCAGCCGCGGCCGGAGGAGATGGTGGCGGGCCTTGGCCGGCGGTTCTTCGTCGCGGAAACGGCGATCAAGATCTTCTCCGTCGGTTATCCAATCCAGGCCGCGCTCGACGCCTTTCTCACCCTGCGAAAGGAACATGGCCTGAACGACAGCAACGTCCAGCGCGTTCTCGTGCGCCTTCCCGAAGATGGCGCTCGCGTCGTGGATGACAGCGCGATGCCGGACGTGAATCTCCAGTACATCATCGCCGTCGCGCTGGTGGATGGCACCGTGTCGTTCTCCGACAGCCATTCCCGCGAGCGGATGGCCGACCCGCGGATCCGCCAGGTGAAGCAGCGCATTCAGCTGGTCGCCGATCGGGCCCTGATGGTGCCGGAGGCGCCGCGCAGCGGGTTCGTGGAAGTGACGCTCCGGGACGGCCGCACGGTGAGCCACTTCACCCGTCATCCTCCCGGCACGATGGAGAACCCGCTGGACACGGCAGCGGTGAGTGCCAAGGCCCGGGAGCTGATGGTGCCCGTGCTTGGTGCCGCGCGAACGGAAGCGCTGATTCAACGGATAAACGCGTTGGAGCAGCTTGGCAGCGTGCGCGATCTCCGCCGCTGCTCACGGTTTGAGGGCCCGAATGTATTTCGTGCAAGGAGTGTTGTGATGCGTGGTGTGATGGCGGTGCTGCTGTCTCTGGCGGTGTCGGTACTGCTCGTCGCGCAGAGGATGACCCTCGATATCTACGTCGTGGATGTCGAGGGCGGGAATGCCACTCTGTTCGTGGCGCCCTCCGGCGAATCGGCGCTCATCGACTCGGGAAATGGCGGGGCGGCCGCCGCCAGGGATGCCGATCGCATCATGGCCGCCGTCAAGGACGCGGGGCTGACGCAGATCGACAACTTGATCACCACCCATTGGCACGGCGACCATTTCGGAGGTCTCGCCGAGCTGGCGTCACGCATCCCGATTCGCAACTTCATCGACCACGGGCCCAACGTGCAGCCGGCCGCCGCGGCCGACGAGTTCCTGCAGAAGGTCTACCCCGCCCTCTACGGCAAAGCCAAGCATACGGTCGCGAAGCCCGGAGACACGATCGCGATCCGGGGTCTCGACTGGCGGATCGTCAGCGCCGCGGGCGAGGCGTTGAAAACAGCGCTCCCCGGCGCCGGCAAGGCGAACCCGTACTGCGCCACCTTCAAGCCGCAGGAAGTCGACACGACGGAGAACGCTCAATCGGTCGGGAGCGTCATCGCATTCGGGAAGTTTCGCGCGGCGCACCTCGGCGATCTGACGTGGAACAAGGAATTCAACCTGATGTGCCCGAACAATCGCATCGGCACGGTCGATCTGTGGATCGTGTCGCATCATGGCCAGCCGATCTCGAATTCAGAAGTGTTGGCACATGCCATCCAGCCCCGCGTCGCCATTCTGAACAACGGCACGCGGAAGGGTGGACAGCCCGAAGCGATGCGGATTATCCATTCGGCCCCTGGGCTCGAGGATCTCTGGCAGCTCCATTTCTCGCAACTGAGCGGACAGGAGTACACGGTGCCGGGAATGTTCATCGCCAACGTCGTCGATGAGCCGATAACCAGCATGCCGGTCGCGGCGATGGCGGCGCCACCCGCGGGCGCAGCGGCGCCGCCGCCGCCGGTTCACAACGGAACGGCGTATTGGATCAAGGTATCGGCGCAGACCGACGGATCTTTCACCGTCGTGAACGCGCGCAACCGCTTCAGCAAGACCTATAAGGCCCGTCAATAGCCAACCGCCGGCCTTGAGACGGTTGCTGCTCGCCTTCGAGTGGACGCGACCCGCCGCGGTTTGTCGTCGCCCATCTCGGCGTGGAGATCGTCGGCGCTGCTCTGCTGGTGACATGATGAGCCGGCTTGCCGGGCACAGTGTCGCCAGCGAAGTTGGCGCGACACTATTGGGCCGCGCCGTGGCTGGCGCCATCACCGGCGTCGCGCTGGCGAGCGGAATCAGCTGTCTCGAATTACCGAAAGGGAGATGTCATGACTGTGAAAACGATCGGCCACGGGATTCTCATGGCCATTCTGGTGTGCGCTCGGCTTGTGGCGCAGGCACCGGTAACCGGGTCCCCGGATCCGGAAGCGCTGTTCACCAGCCCCGACCCGAAGCTCCACGCCAACAAGCAGGTCGTATTGCACATCGTTCGCGATCTCCTCGAGGCGAATCACTGGGACATGGCCGGCCAGTACCTCACGAAAGAGTACATTCAGCACAACCCCAACGTCGCCTCCGGTCTAGAGCCGGTCATGAAGTTCTTCGGCAGCCGCAAGCCCTCGGCGATTCCGGACAGAACGAGCTGGAAGACGAAGGTCGTGTCGGTCACGGCCGAAGGAGATCGCGTGGTGGTGGCCTTCGTCCGCGAGTATCCCGATCCTCGAGTCCCGGGCAGGACCTACACGACCACCTGGTTCGACATGTGGCGCATCAAGGACGGCAAGGCCGATGAGCACTGGGATGGCGCCCAGATCGCTCCGCTCGTCGGCCGTTAGCGCATCGATCGGCAGTCGATCGGCTCCGGTCCGCCGGGGATTCTTACCGTGACTCCCAGAGTCTTCCGGCTCGGAAGGATGGTTCCCCGTTCCACATTGATTGCTCTGCGGCGCCCGGCTAGAATCGGCCGATGATTTCGAGAAGGGTGGTGCTCGCCGGCCCGTTGGCGCTGCTCGCCGTCCGCGAGGCTCTCGCAGCCGGCAAGATGGTGCTGTCGATGCACCAGCAGACCTCCGCCGGCGCCGGCTATCGACAATCGCTCGAAGGATGGGCCCGCGCGGGAATCAAGAACGTCGAGCTCACCGCCGCATCCGTGGATGCGTTTCTCAAGACCGATTCGCTCCCTGCGGCGCGGCGGATTCTCACCGATCTGGGGCTGACCGCCGTGTCGAGCGCGTCGGGCACGTTCGGCATCTGGGAGCCTGGCCCGAACCGGCTTTCCAGCACAGTGGGATCCGAAGCTTGGAATTCACGTGACTTGAAGTCGCGGCC
>JADMIO011101956.1_pt1 | contig 21389 bp, 22 predicted proteins | sample 8958161 | NCBI WGS metagenome assembly JADMIO01 (sample SAMN16585339, study PRJNA669376) | soil metagenome | isolation source: Crop rotation soil | place: USA: Cullars Rotation, Alabama | collected 2011
TTGCCCGCCGCAAGGCCGGAGTCGAGCACCTTCTGGGCTTCGCCGGGCAGACGGCGCGGATCGACCGCCTGGATATATTCGATGTAGTCGCGCTCGTTGTCGTAGGAGTTGGTCCGGCCCATCAGCCGCATTAGGTCGAGCGCTTCCTGCGACTGGTAGCCCGACAGGGCACGCACGACGTTGATCGATGCGTTCCAGGCCTTCTGCGAAGGATAGTTCTGCACGAGCAGGACGGCCAGATCGATCGCCTGTGCCGTTTGCTTGCCATCATAGCTCGCCTGCAGGGCGGTGCGGATCGAAGTCTCGCTCGGCTTGGTGCCTGCCGCCTTGGCCGCCGCAATGTCCCTCTGCGCATTGGCCAGCGCGGCAGCGGGGTTGTTGCTGCGGCGATAGGAATCGTTCAGCACCGCGTCGAGCTGCGGATCGGTGTAGCCACCGTCCTTGGCCTGCTGCACGTACTTTGCTGCGCTGACATAGTCATGCGCCTGATAGGCCGAGACGCCCGCGAACCAGGCGACCTTGCCCTGCATGTCGGGCGCGAGCACGCCGCTCTCGAGCATCATTACCAGGCCCTTGTACTGCAGCGCCTGATCGTTGATCAGCCCCGCATAGGTCTGAGTCATCTCACCCAGCTTGAGCTTGTCGCCGGGCGTGCTTGCCACCGCAGTCGCCGCATCGAGCTTTGCCTTGAAGCCGCCGCCAAGTGCGGCATCGACCTGCGCCACGGCCGCTGCTTTGGCCGCGGGATCCGTCGCCGCCCGCACCTGCTGGCTGGCAGTCTGAACCGCAGCATTCGTGCGCGCGCCGGTGATGGTCTTGTCGAGCTCTGCCGCAACCTTCGTGAAGGCCGGGGAGAATTCGATCTTCGGCCCGGCAGGCTGTTCGTTCTTCTTGGCGGCGAAAGCCGGCTGCGCAACGACGGCGCCGGTAGCGACGCCCAGCGACAGGGCAAGCCCGAGGGCGGAGCGCGAGAAGGTGTTGCCGCGTTTCAGGCTGCTGGTGGGCGTCATGCGTCGTCTCTCCTAAATCCGGGGTCGCGGCCCTGGCGCCCGCCCCAAAATGAAACTTCCACTTTTGCTACTGGCGTCGAAACGGACGCTTTGCAACCAATCTGCCGCTAGGGAAGCACCGCTGAACGGCGATTTAATGCCATTAGTCGCATCGGTTCAGATTCGGTGCGGCAAATGTGGAAAACCGCCGCCGCATCCGACCCGCCGCCTCGCTCCCGCTGGCTTTCCCCGCACCCTTGGCCTAGGGCCACTTTGTAACCTTTCCCGGCAACAGAATAAGATAATCCGGCCTTGAGCGACGATTCCGAAAATCTAGATCCGCCTCACCCGCTGGGCGAGTTCCAGCGCGTCGACATCGTCGACGAAATGAAGACGAGCTATCTCGATTACGCGATGAGCGTGATCGTCAGTCGTGCGCTGCCCGACGTGCGCGACGGCTTGAAGCCGGTTCATCGCCGCATCCTGTTCGCCGCCCAGGAAGGCGGCATGGTCGCCGGCCGCCCCTACCGCAAGTCGGCCAAGATCGTCGGCGACGTGATGGGCAACTATCACCCGCACGGCGACAGCGCGATCTACGACGCCCTCGCCCGCATGACCCAGGACTGGTCGATGCGCGTGCCGCTGATTGACGGCCAGGGCAACTTCGGCTCGATGGATCCCGATCCGCCGGCTTCGATGCGTTATACGGAAGCGCGCCTCGCCCGCGTCGCGAACTTCCTGCTCGACGATCTCGACAAGGATACGGTCGATTTCGCCGACAACTACGACGGCTCGCGCAAGGAACCGACGGTCCTCCCTGCGCGGTTCCCCAATCTGCTGGTCAACGGCGCCGGCGGTATTGCCGTCGGCATGGCGACCAACATTCCGCCGCACAACCTGGGCGAAGTGATCGACGGCTGCCTCGCGATGATCGAGAACCCGGCAATCACCACCGAGGAACTGTTCGAGATCATCCCGGGGCCGGACTTCCCGACCGCGCCGATCATCCTCGGCACCCACGGCGCGCGTTCGGCCTACACCACCGGGCGCGGCTCGATCCTCCAGCGCTGCCGCCACGAGATCGAGGAAGGCCGGGGCGACCGCCGCTCGATCGTGCTGACCTCGATGCCCTATCAGGTCGGCAAGTCGGGCCTCGTCGAAAAGATCGCCGAAGCCGCCAAGGACAAGCGGATCGAGGGTGTTTCCGACATCCGCGACGAATCGAGCCGCCTCGGCGTGCGCGTGGTCATCGAACTGAAGCGCGACGCCACGGCCGAAGTCGTGCTCAACCAGCTCTGGCGGCACACGCCGGCGCAGAGCTCGTTCCCGGCGAACATGCTGGCGATCCGCGGCGGCCGCCCCGAGACGCTGGCGCTGCGCGACATCATCCAGTCGTTCATCGCCTTCCGCGAGGAGGTGATCACCCGCCGCACCAAGTTCGAGCTCAACAAGGCGCGCGACCGTGCGCACATCTTGCTCGGCCTCGTCGTTGCGGTGACGAACCTGGATCAAGTGGTCGCGATCATCCGCGGCGCATCCAACCCCGCCGCCGCCCGTGCCGCGCTGATGGCGCGCGAATGGCCGATCGGCGAGATCGCCCCCTATATTCGCCTGGTGGAAGCGATCGAAGAGGGCGAGGAAGACCTCTCAGGCTCGACCTACCAGCTTTCCGAGATCCAGGTGAAGGCGATCCTCGACCTGCGGCTCCACCGCCTCACCGCGCTCGGCCGCGACGAGATCGGCGGCGAGCTCGAGGAACTGTCCGTCTCGATCCGCGGCTATCTTGCCATCCTTGCCGACCGCGTCCGCCTCTATGACGTGATGCGCGAGGAACTCGTCGCGGTGCGCGAGGCTTACGCCACGCCGCGCGTCTCGCAGATCATGCCCGCCATGGACGGGATCGACGACGAGGACCTGATCGAGCGCGAGGACATGGTCGTCACCGTGACCATGGACGGCTATATCAAGCGCACGGCGCTCTCGACCTTCCGCGCGCAGAACCGCGGCGGCAAGGGCCGCGCCGGCATGGCGACCAAGGACGAGGACGTCGTCGCGACGATGTTCGTCACCTCGACCCACACGCCGGTGCTGTTCTTCTCGACCGCGGGCAAGGTCTATCGCCTCAAGGTCTGGCGTCTGCCCGAAGGCGGGCCGGCGACGCGCGGACGGCCGATCGTTAACCTGCTGCCGGCGCTCGACAAGGACGAGACCATCGCCACGGTGCTGCCGCTGCCCGAGGACGAGGCGGAATGGGGCAAGCTCCACGTCGTCTTCGCCACTGCCAAGGGCAGCGTGCGACGCAACAGCATGGACTCGTTCGCCAACATTCCCTCGAACGGCAAGTTCGCGATGCGCTTCGAGGAAGGCTCGGACGACCGGCTGATTGGCGTCGCGCTGCTCGAGCCCGACGACGACGTGCTGCTCGCCACCCGGCAGGGCAAGGCGATCCGCTTCGCCGGCGACGACGTCCGCGAGTTCCAGAGCCGCACCTCTACCGGCGTTCGCGGCATGGCGCTCAAGGGTGACGACGAGGTCATCTCGCTGTCGATCCTGCACCGCGTCGGCACCAGCTCCGAAGAGCGTGAGGAATACGTCCGCTTCGCTCCATGGAAGGGCGAAAAGGAAGGCGAACCCTCGATCCCTGCCGAGCGCATGACCGAACTCGCCGCCCGCGAGCAGTTCATCCTCACCGTCTGCGCCAACGGCTATGGCAAGATGTCCTCGGCCTACGAGTACCGCCGCACCGGCCGCGGCGGCCAGGGCATCACCAATATCGACAATATCGGCCGTAACGGTCCGGTGGTGGCGAGCTTCCCGGCAAGCCAGGCGGACCAGCTCATGCTGGTGACCGACCAGGCCAAGCTGATCCGCCTCGGCCTGGACTCCTTGCGCGTCATTGGCCGCGGCTCGGCCGGCGTGCGGCTGTTCAACGTCGCCGACGAGGAACATGTGGTCAGCGCCGTGCGTCTTGCCGATACGGGTGAAGAGGAAGGCGTCGAAGAAGATGCCGCCCAAGCGCCCGAAGTTGGCGGAGACGAAGGCGATGGCGCCACCAATGAATGACCGCCCGGCGGTCGCCTACAAGGTGCTGACGGCAGAGCAGATGGAAGCGCTGGAAGCCGACGGCACCTTCGCGGGAGCCCCCGTGGATTTAGCGGACGGCTACATCCATCTCTCGACAGCCGAGCAGCTCGATGAGACTGTCACCAAGCATTTCGCCGGTCAGGATCACCTCCACGTCGCGGCTGTCGACCTGCCTGTGCTGGGCGATGCGGTCAAATGGGAGCCGTCGCGCGGCGGAGCGCTGTTTCCGCATATCTATGCGCCGCTGCCGCTCTCGGCAGTGCTCGCCTACGGTCCGGTCGAACGCGATCATGACGGTAAGGTGAAACTTCCGGTCGCGGGCTGAGCGCTTCGGCGCTAAGGGCTCGGCCCATGCAATACGACGTTCATATCATCGGCGGCGGCCTCGCCGGCAGCGAAGCGGCTTGGCAGCTCGCGCGCCGGGGGCTTCGCGTGCGGCTTTCGGAAATGCGCGGAACCGGCGAGCGGTCGCCCGCGCATCAGACCGATGCGCTGGCGGAACTCGTCTGCTCCAATTCCTTCCGGTCGGACGATGACGAGAAGAACGCCGTCGGCCTCTTGCACCACGAAATGCGCCAGTGCGGATCGCTGGTCATGGCCGCAGCGGCCAAGGCGCAGGTTCCCGCCGGATCGGCGTTGGCGGTCGATCGCGACGTGTTCTCCGCCGAAGTCGAAGCCGCGCTCGCCGCGCAGCCCACGCTCGAGATCGTTCGCGAGCGGATCGATCGGCTGCCCGATGCGGGACTGACGATCATCGCCACCGGCCCGTTGACCGCCGAAGCGCTGGCCGGCTCGATCGGCGCCGCGACCGGCGCGGACAGTCTCGCCTTCTTCGACGCCATCGCGCCGATCGTCTATCGCGATTCCATCGACATGGACGTCTGCTGGATGGCCTCGCGCTGGGACAAGGGCGAGACCAAGGACTACATCAACTGCCCGATGACCAAGGAGCAGTACCTCGCCTTCCACGCTGGGCTCATCGCCGGCGAGAAGACCGAGTTCAAGGAGTGGGAAGCCAACACCCCCTACTTCCAGGCTTGCATGCCGATCGAGGTCATGGCCGAGCGCGGGGTCGAGACCTTGCGCTTCGGGCCGATGAAGCCGGTTGGCCTCGACGATCCGCGCACCGCCTCCGAGCAGTTCCCCAATGGGCGCTGGCCCTATGCCGTGGTGCAGCTACGCCAGGACAACAAGCTCGGCACGATCTGGAACATGGTCGGCTTCCAGACCAAGCTCAAGCACGCCGAGCAGGTGCGATTGTTCCGCACGATACCGGGACTGGAGAATGCGGAGTTCGCCCGGCTGGGCGGGCTGCACCGCAACACCTTCCTCAACTCGCCGGTGCTGCTCGACCGCCAACTCCGGCTCAAGACCGCGCCGCATGTCCGCTTCGCCGGTCAGATCACCGGCTGCGAGGGCTATGTCGAAAGCGCCGCGGTCGGATTGATGACAGGGCTGATGACCGCTGCCGAGATCGCCGGGCACGACTGGCAGGCGCCGCCGCGCACCACGGCCATGGGCGCGCTGCTGGCCCACATCACCGGCGATGCCGAAGCCGAGTCCTATCAGCCGATGAACGTCAACTTCGGGCTGTTCCCGCCACCCCCGCCCGAAGTGAAGAAGAAGCAGCGCAAGGAAGCCTACACCGCGCGCGCCAAGGCAGATCTAGACCTCTGGCTCCCCAGCCTCGTCGGCTAGGTCCTCGGCCGGCTGCGCGGGACGGCCGGCCTTTCGCACCGGCGCGCAGCGGCATTGCAGCTGCACCGCGCGCTTGGGCTTAGTCGTGGCGAACTCGGCGCGGTCCAGCTTGAGATCGCGATTAACATCCGCCGCCTTGAAGCGGTCCGAAGTGCGTACCGCCCATTCCTCGAAGCTCAGCAGATTGTTGTGATCGGTATCGAGCGCGCGGAAGAAGGCGGCGCGTGGGGCCAGCATCTCGTTGCGGGTGACTATAGCATCGCGGTTTCGGTCGAGCCGGTCGAAGCGGCGTTGCTCGCGGGTGACTTCGTTGGCCTCGGGTGGGGCGGCGCCTTGCAGGCCCTTGCCGTCGGCTATGGGCAGTTCGTCGGTGGGCATGCCCGTAGCAAAAGCGACCTCGGGCGGCGGCGGCGCGCCGCGTTCGGTCGCCGCGCGGCCCTGCCACCAGAAGACGCCGGCAGCGACGAGCAATAAAGCAGCCAAAGCGCCAAGCAGCATACGGTTCATGCCCGCGTCCCCCTTCGGAGCCAGCCTAGCAGCAGCCTATCGCCCCAACAATCCGAGCCGCATCGCGGTCATAAGACTGACCGCTGAATGACCCTTCTGCCTGCGCCGGGCCAGACCGTGGAGAACGACCAGTGGCCTGAGCGCCCGGGCTACCCGAGCCGTCCGCCCTTCCCCTTCCAGCAAGCGTTGCGCGGCCGCACGCTCTTCAGGATTGGCAACATTGGTCGCGAGATCGGCGAGCGCCCACTGCCGGCCGAGCTGCAACGCGGGTTCGCGCGGCGCGCCGACGACTTCGGCCAGCGCCGCGAAAGCCTCGCCCCGGCCGCCGGCAAACTCGGAAAGGTCGGCATCGGGCAGCGGCGCCGCGCCGGTCAGCATTTCCCAGCCATTGACCAGTTCGACCAGCGCCGTGTGCTTGCCGCGCCAGCTCTGCAACGCCGCCAGCAGCGGCTCGCCGCGCGGCCAGGCCGCGGCATCGACCATCAGCTGCTCGCGCCACCAGGCCAGGCGAAGCTGCGCCAGCGAAGGCTCATGCGAATTGCGCACGATCCCGGCAAGCCGCTGGTCGAGCGCGAGCAGCGCGAGCGTAGGCTCACGCGCCGCCTTCGGCGCATAGGCCAGAGCGAGGCGGTGCAGCGGGGGCAACGCCTCCAGCAGACTATCGGCCACGCTCATGGGTTCAGCGGTAGCAGACCTGCTTCACCGCCGCGACGATCTTGGGCACGTCGATCAGCGCTGCCTTCTCGAGGTTCGCGGCATAGGGCAGCGGCACGTCCTCGTTGCAGACGCGCAGGACCGGGGCGTCGAGATCATCGAAGCCCTTCTCCATGCAGACCGCGATGATCTCCGAGGCGATCGAACAGACCGGGAAGCCCTCCTCGGCCACGACCACGCGGTTGGTCTTGGCGAGGCTGGTCAGAACCGCATCGGTATCGAGCGGTCGCAGGGTACGCAAGTCGATGACCTCGGCATCGATCCCCTCGCCCGCGAGCTGCTCGGCCGCTTCGAGCGCGAGGCCGACCCCGATCGAATAGGTGACGATGGTCACGTCTTTGCCCTCGCGAACGGTCCGGGCCTTGCCGATCGGCAGGACGTGGTCGTCAAGCTCGGGCAGTTCGAAGCTGCGGCCATAGACCAGCTCGTTCTCGAGGAAGACCACGGGGTCTTCCGAGCGAATCGCCGCCTTGAGCAGGCCCTTGGCGTCCGAAGCATCATAGGGCGCGATGACGATCAGGCCCGGGACGCTGGCGTACCACGGGCCGTAGTTCTGACTGTGCTGCGCACCGACGCGCGCGGCCGCGCCGTTGGGGCCGCGGAACACGATCGGGCAGCGCATCTGGCCACCCGACATGTAGTTGGTCTTGGCCGCCGAGTTGATGACGTGGTCGATCGCCTGCATGGCGAAATTGAAGGTCATGAACTCGACGATCGGGCGAAGCCCGCCCATCGCTGCGCCGGTTCCGATGCCGGCGAAGCCGTATTCGGTAATCGGGGTGTCGATCACGCGTTCGGGCCCGAATTCCTCGAGCAGGCCCTGGGTCACCTTGTAGGCGCCTTGATACTGCGCGACCTCCTCGCCCATGACGAAGACGCGGCTGTCCTTGCGCATCTCCTCGGCCATGGCGTCCCGCAGTGCTTCGCGGACGGTGACCGTTTTCATGTTGGTGCCGGAGGGGAGAGCCGGATCCTTCGCTGGCTTTGCGTCGCTGGCGAGTTGGGCTGCACCGCTGTCGGCCTTCTTTGGAGTTTCGGCAACGGGTTCCTCGGCTTTCGCTTCCGTGGCTGCAGTCTCCACTTTGACGGCCGGGGCCGGAGCGGGAGAAGCTTCCTCCCCTTCCCCGTCGATCAGAGCGATCACTGTGCCGACTTTCACCGCATCGGTGCCTTCGGCCACCATGATCTTGCCGATCTTGCCTTCGTCGACGGCTTCGAATTCCATCGTCGCCTTGTCGGTCTCGATCTCGGCGAGGATGTCGCCCGACTTGACCTCGTCGCCTTCCTTGACCAGCCACTTGGCGAGCTTGCCCTCTTCCATCGTCGGCGAGAGCGCGGGCATCTTCAGTTCGATCGCCATCAGTAGCGCTCCACCAGCACGTCGGTGTAGAGTTCGGAAGCCTCAGGCTCGGGCGAGTTCTCGGCGAAGTCGGCGCTTTCGGACACCGCGGCGCGGATACGCTTGTCGATGTCCTTGAGCTTGTCCTCGGACACGCCGCGCGCCAGCAGTTCCTTCTTGGCGCCCTCGATCGGGTCGGACTTGTCGCGCACTTCCTGCACTTCCTCGCGCGTGCGGTACTTGGCCGGATCGGACATCGAGTGGCCGCGGTAGCGGTAGGTGTTGAGCTCCATTAGCACCGGCCCATTGCCTTGGCGGACATAGTCGAGCGCGATCTCGGCCGCGGCGCGCACTTCGAGCACGTCCATGCCGTTGACGTCCATGCCGGGGATGCGGAAGGCCGTGCCGCGGCGATAGAATTCGGTCTCGGCCGAACCGCGCTTGACCGCGGTACCCATGGCATAGCCATTGTTCTCGATGACGAAGATGATCGGCAGCTTCCACAGCGAGGCCATGTTGAAGCTCTCGTAGACCTGGCCCTGGTTCGCCGCGCCGTCACCGAAATAGGCGAGGCAGACGCCGCCGTCGTTCCGGTACTTGTGCGCGAAGGCGAGGCCCGTGCCGAGCGAGACCTGCGCGCCGACGATGCCGTGGCCGCCATAGAAGCGGTGTTCGACGCTGAACATGTGCATCGAGCCGCCCTTGCCCTTCGAGATGCCCGAATGGCGTCCCGTGAGCTCGGCCATGATCACCTTGGGATCGATGCCGTAGGCGAGCATGTGGCCATGGTCGCGGTAGCCGGTGATGACGCTGTCCTTGTCGTTGTCGAGCGCCGACTGCAGCCCGACCGCGACGGCCTCCTGGCCAATGTAAAGGTGGCAGAAGCCGCCGATCAGGCCGAGGCCGTAAAGCTGGCCGGCGCGCTCCTCGAAGCGGCGGATCAGCAGCATCTGCTCGTAGAGGTGAAGCAGTTCCTCGTGGCTGGCCTGGTAATGCTTCTGGTTACCGTGGGCTTCCTGAAGGCTGCGCAGCGCGAAATTGTCATCGCCCGCCTCAGGAAAACCGGGCTCGGCCTTCGGCTTGGCGGCCGCCCGGCTTCGTGTTGCGGTGGTCTTAGCGCCCGTAGTCTTAGCTGCGGTGCGCTTCACGGCAACGGTGCCGCTTTTGGCGGGTTTGGCCAAGTTCCTGTCCCCTGTGGCGGATTCGAAAGTCGATATAGGGGCAAGCTAGCCGCAGCGATAGCGCCGCGTCGAGATCAAAGCTGGCCGAAAACCCCGCAAAAACCGAAGGTCAGTGAAGCAGCATGACCATTTCGTCGGGATGGGCGACGTTAAGGTTGCTGCGCAGCAGCTCGCCGGCGAGATCGGGGTCCATATGGCGCGGGTCGAGCAGTGCGACGCGGTTGCGCAACTCGTCCCGCTCCTTGGTCAGTTGCACCACTTGGGCGCGCCGTTCGACGAGCAGACGCTGGTTCTCGGACCAGGCGAGCAAACCGCTCGGCCCCACGAGTGAAACCCCGGCCAGGACCAGCAGACTCATCAGCGCAAATCCCTGAACCAGGCTTTCCCGTGCAAGTTTCGGTTCGGTGCGCGTCTTCTTGATCATGGCTAATAGAATCACAGTTGATTCGCCGGTTCAAGCGTTTTTCGACAATCGACTCAATAGCTTCCCATCGGCCCGTCGCGTTTGCCGAGAGATAGCTGAGGATAAGACTCCAACGCGCCGTTTCGGCATGACGGCAGGGCGATCGCCGCATGCATATTTCGCATTCGCAGCATCGTATTTCGCACTTGCAGCATTGTCAGTTAAAGCAGATAAGGGACGGGCCTTTCAGGCATCCTCTCCCAAAACTTCCAAGGCCCGGCCGGCAACGTCCGGGTCTTTTTTTGCCCGCCAAACCCGCAGGAATCCAATGTTCCGCGGCGGTTTTTCTGGTAATTTCGAGGGAGTCGACTCCAAGGCCGGCGACGGCGGAAGTCGATCAGGGCCGGGCAAGCAAGGAGAGGATGCCGGAGCCTGCCTGGCCCGCTTGAGTGCGTTTCGCCGATGCCCTGCCTTATGGGGCTTCCGCATGACAACTCGAATAGTCGCCGGCGCTGGCCTGCCAGCTTTCGAGCGCGGCCATCTCAGGCGGCAAGGTGACGAAGAATGGCGCGGCGAAGGCCGACCAAGCCGCCATATGCTTGGGCGAGACCGAAGTCAGGATCGGCAGCCCCGCCTCCATCGCCGCAACGAAGGCCGAAATCAGCCCGGAGCGGTTCTCCGCCTCAAGCTTGCCGAACTTGCTCAGGACGACGAGGTCGCAGCCGCGGGCGATGTCGTTGCAGACCTGCTCGCTCGCCTGGACCACACCCGAACTATCAAGCGAACAGGATTCCGAGCCTGGTCCTAGTTCCTGGAACAGTGCGAAGCTGCCGCCGCTGCCGATGCTGCGAAGCTGGCCGGCACCGCAGGCAGCGCCCTCGCCCGCCGCGCCTTCGATCAGCCCGGCGATCCGCAGACGCGGCGCATGGCGATCGACGAAGACCGCCAGCAAACGCTGGATCTCGGCGCTGCTCGCCCCCTGGACGATCGCGATCGGTTTGGACTGCCGTTCCATTGAAAACCTCGTATTCTATATAGCGCAAAACCGCCCACCGAAATTCCCACAGCCCCAAATCTCGATAAGGAGCCAGCCATGAAGATCAGCGCGCGCAACCAGATTTCCGGCACGATCACCGCGATCACCCCGGGTGCGGTCAACGGCCAGATCAAGGTCGACATCGGCGGCGGCAACGTCATCACTTCGAGCATCACCGAGGAAGCCGTGGCCGATCTCGGCCTCGTCGTCGGCGACCGGGTGACCGTGCTGATCAAGGCGAGCGACGTGCTGATCGGCAAATAACGCCATCACAGCCTCCGTCCGCAGGCCGTCGCAGGCAACGACAGCGACTTACGGCTGACGAACTCGCTATCGGTCAGCTCTTCGAGGAACGCGACCAGTTCGGCGCTCTCGTCGGTGGTCAGCGTCAATCGATGCCGCCCGATCGCACCGGCCAGCGTCCGCTCGCTGCCGTCGTGCCAATAGGGCGCCCCGAGCGCGACATTGCGCAGCGACGGTGTGCGAAACCTGCCGAGATCGGCCTTCTGGCCGGTCTTTTCGCTGAGTCCAGGATCGAAGGCCGGAGGATCGGCGCGATCGATCCGATGATAGTCCTGATCGGTGAAGTTGGCTCCGGCATGACATCCGGCGCAGGAACGCGCAAAGACTGCCTGCCCCACCGTCGCCTGGACCGACATCGCGCCGCGATCATAGGGACTGCCGAACGAGACGAGCGTGCGCTCGAAGCTGGCGATGGCCTTTGCCGTGCTGCCGAAGTCTACGTCCCCGCCGGTCTCCGGAAATGCCCTGGCGAACATCGTCCGGTAGCAGGGGTCGCGCGACAGCCGCGCGGCGATCTCGGTCTCGCGGCCGGCCATGCCCATCTCGACCGGATGGGTGCCGAGCACCGGCACGCCGACCTGCCCCTCGAGCGAGGTCAGCCCCGGATCGGCGAAAGTCAGCCGGCTGAACCAGGCGACATTGGCCAGCCCCGGTACGTTGCGCCGGCCGGGCTCACCGGTCACGCCCGGGTGGCTGGCATTGCCGTCGGCGAATGCGCGATGCTGCTCGTGACAGGTCGCGCAAGACATCGTGCCGTCGGCGGAGATGTCGGCATCGTAGAACAGCCGCCGGCCGAGCTCGACCTTGGCGGTGGACATGGCGTTGTCCGCGGGCACTGCCGGCGCGGCTACTCCCGCCGGGACGTTCCACTTCCATCGCGGCGCCCCCGCCGCGGCCGCGGTTACGCCGATCGCGGCCAGCAGCGCTGCAGTCCGGAATAGCCGCACGGGTCAGGGCAGGCGCGCGACGAGCACCGTGATCTGCGCATCGCCGTTGGCACCGAGCTGGAGCGTGTAGCGCCCCGGGGTAAGCGCGAAGTCGACCATCTTGCGCACGCCGGTACAGTCAGGGCCGTGCCCGTGCGCCACAGAAGTAGCGGCCTTGCCCTGCTTGACGAGGTCGATCCAGGCGCCCGAGCTCAGCGCCACGCGGTAAGTGCCGGCCTGGGCGATTTCGACGCCGACGAGCCCGCCGTAGCTGACCGATCCGCCGGGCTTCTCGGGCCGCAGCGGGTACTTGACCTCGGGCGTCGACAGCAGCGTCACCCGCGCCGCCTGCGCCACCGGCAGGTTCGCCGCGCGAAGACCGGCGGCATCCCCCGCGGCATTGAGCGCGGAAGGGCTCGACCACGGCGCGAGTTCGCCAGTCGGCGCAACCGGTGCGGTGCAGGTAGCGGCCGGCGCCATGGCCGGCTCCTCCGCGAAAGCCGCGGAACCGAGCAGGAACGGCAACAGCAAAGCCACAGTCGGGGAGAGAAATGCGCGCACGATGATCAACCCTTGCATACCTATATACCGGCAAATATAGGCTCGCCCCCGCAACGACAACAGAATTTCCAGGGGCCAATTCTCATGCGCCATATCACATGCCTTGCCGCGACGCTCGCACTTGTCCTGGCCGCGCCCGCCTATGCCCAGAGCGACGAAGCGCAGCCTGCCGAGGACACCGGCGCCAGCACCGACGGCACTTTCACGCTCGGCCAGATCGTCGTCACCGCGCGACCGCCCGAGGGGCTGCAGATCGGCGGCGAGACGCTGAAGGCCGATGCGATCTACACCTTCAACCGCAACACGCTCGACGATGCGGCGAACCTCATCCCCGGCGTCACCGCGGGCAACAGCGGCGGATCGCGCAACGAGCGGCTGCTGTTCGTGCGCGGCTTCGACCGGTTCCAGGTGCCGCTGTCGATCGACGGTATCCGCATCTACCTGCCCGCCGACAACCGGCTCGACTTCGGCCGCTTCCTGACGCCCGACATCGCCGAGTTGCAGGTCGCCAAGGGCTATGCCTCGGTGCTCGACGGGCCGGGCGCGATGGGCGGCGCGGTGAACCTCGTCACGCGCAAGCCGACCAAGGAAATCGAAGCCGAAGTCCGCGGCACGCTCAATCTCGGCCGCGATGCCGAGTACACGGGCTACAACGTCTTCGCCCTGCTCGGCACCAAGCACGACCAGTGGTACGCCCAGGCCTCCTACGCGCGCAACTTCCAGGATCACTGGGACCTGCCGGGCAGCTTCAAGCCGACGGTCAACGAGAACGGCGGCGAGCGCGATTTCAGCCGTACCGAGGACTGGCGAGTCAACGTCAAGGCCGGCTTCACGCCCAATGCCACCGACGAATATGCGATCAGCTATACCAAGCAGGAAGGCTCGAAGAACGCGCCCCTGCACATCACCGACACCAGCAACGCTTCGCTGCGCAACTGGTCCTGGCCCTATTGGAACATCGAGGGGGTCTATTTCCTCTCGACCACGGCGCTCAGCGACACGGCCACGGTCAAGACGCGCGCCTACTGGAACAAGTACAAGAACCTGCTGAGCTCGTGGGACAACCGGCTGCAGAACAGCCAAGCGCTGCCCCGCGCGTTCAACAGCCCTTACGACGATACCGCCTATGGCGGTTCGGCCGAACTGGCGGTGAAGCTGGCCGAGCGCGACACGCTGAGCGTCGCCTTCCACTATCGCCACGACGAGCACACCGAGAGCCAGACGAGCCGCCCCGGCTTCACCACGCCCACTTTCGAGCCGGTCCAGACCAGCGAAGAACGCACCTGGAGCGCCGCGATCGAGAACCGCTTCGCCTTCACCCCGGCTCTGAGCCTGACCGTGGGTGCGAGCTACGACTGGCGCGACACCGACCGCGCCGAGGAATTCGGCGTGCCGCTCGGCCAGACCGGCGCAAACCGCCTGTTCAGCTTCCCGCTGCGCAATGCCAGCGGCTGGAACGCACAGGGACGGCTCGAATGGGTACAGGGCGCCACCGCACTGCACGCCAGCGTCTCGTCACGCATCCGCTTCCCCACGCTGTTCGAGCGGTTCTCCAGCCAGTTCGGCACCGCCCTGCCCAATCCCGACCTGAAGCCCGAGCGCGCGACCAACTTCGAAGTCGGCGGCAGCCATTCGTTCGGGCCGATCCGCCTCGAAGGTGCGCTGTTCTACAGCCACCTCACCGATGCACTGGTCTCGGTCATCAGGACCGATGCGCCGCAGCTCATCCCGGGCGTGACCACGCCGCTCAACCAACGCCAGAACATCGGCAGCGCCGACTACTACGGCGGCGAAATCTCGCTTTCGGTCCAGCTCACCCAGGCGTTCCAGGCCGGCGTGAACTACAGCTACATCCACCGCACCTTCGATGTCGGAACCCCCACCATCGGTACGATCCGGAACTTCAAGCTGACCGACGTGCCCAGTCACAAGGGCTTCGCCTATGTCGCCTGGCAGCCGCTCGGCGGATTGAAAGTGACGCCGAACCTGGAATTCGCCTCGGGCCGCACCACGGTCACTCCGGTGACAGCCAATGCCAACAACCCGTTCTATTACCAGACGGGCGGCTACGTCACCGCCGGTCTACGCGTTGACTACGACATCAACGACTACCTGACGATCGGCGTCGGCGGCCGCAACCTGTTCGACAAATACTACGTCCTGACCGACGGCTTCCCCGAACAGGGTCGCAGCTTCTTCGCCAGCATCCGCGCCCGGTACTGAGCGCGCGAAACGCAAAATGCCGGCGCATCGGGGGCAACCGATGCGCCGGCACGGCAGGCGTCAGGCCGGGGGGTTCAGGAGACCTGCAGCTTGCCGTTCATGCGGATCGGCCGCGCGATATTGAAGTAGTTGGGCGAGGTCTTCATCACCGCGGCGTGGATCTCGTCGAACTGCTCGGCCGTACCGTTGCCGGCAATGCGCACGGTATAGTCGATCTGCTCGTAGCCCGGGGGCACGCCGTCATCGAGGCCGAGGAAGCCGCGCAGGTCGAGCTGGCCGGTGGTGTCGATCTCGAGCCTGCTCAACGTGATCCCGCGCAGCGAAGCGCCGGCGACATAGCCCACGGTCATGCAGGCGTTGACCGCCGCCATCAGCAATTCCTGCGGATTGGGCGCCTGGTTGGTGCCGAGCAGTTCGTGCGGCTCGTCCGCCTCGATCTCGAATTCGCGGGCGACCTGCTCGCCGGCGATCTCGTAGCCCTTGACCGTGGTCTTGCTGCTGGTCTGGCCGGTCCAGCGCGTCGCCACGGAGAACCGGACGAGCGCCTTCGAGGCATCCTGCTGGATCTCGCCGACGACGCCGTTCAGCGCGTCGAGATCGAGGCCGTTCACTACGTTGCGGGTCATTACTTCGGTCATTTCACGTCTCCTTTTCTCAGTTCATCGTTCAACAGAATGCAGGGGCAACTGCGTCCACTTTCGCCTTCGCATTGGGCGAGATGCAGTCGAGGCTCGCGGCGAAGTTCGGGTGCGTCATGCCGCAGCCGAGGTAGGTCCAGCGCAGCGCCTGATGCTGGCCTTCGAGGAAAGCGCTCTGGGTCTCGGTGTCGAGCGTGCGACCGATGGCCCGCTCGAACGATGCCAGGTTGAGCTCGACCTGCGCCTTGAAGCCGGCGTCGAAGAAGGCGCCGATCTCGAGGTAGCCGTCGACCGCGGCATCGACCTCGGCCGTGGTCAGGTCCGCCGCCAGCGCCTCGACCATCAGCGTATCGAGCTTGGCGTGCTGCGCTTCCTCGATCCAGTGATGCTTGAGCAGGCTGGCGAAAAGCGGGTCGATCCCGGCATCGTCGCGGACGCTGCCCAGGTAGTGCCCCTGCGTCATCCACTCAAGATGGAGCACGAGCAAGGCCACGCTGAGCGGATGATGCCGCAGCACTTCGGCACGGATCGCCTCGGCTGGGCCGATCACCGCACAGGGCGTGCCGAAGCCGGCTTCGAAGGTCTGCTGGAAGCGCCTGAACAGCTGGATATGCTTGGCTTCCTCCGAGGCGAACTGCAGCAGCGCGCGGCTGCGCTCGTCCCCGGCGAGATCGTCGCGGACGTGATCGAGCACGAAGGGGAGGATGAACTCCTCAACCAGCCCGAAGATCGCGAGGTACTCGTGCCCGCGGATATGATTGAGCGTCAGCCGCTCGCTCGGGCTGAGCCCGGGCAGGCCCGCAATGCGGACAAGTGCCTCAGGCATAAAAGATTTCGTGAAGTCGAGCTGGGCTCCTTCCGGGAGCACATCCTCGATCTGCCAGTTGGCACGGGTACCGGCCGACAGCACGGCCGGATAACTGAAGTCATGATACATCTCAGATCCTCCTCTTCTGCTTGCCGCTGGACAGTTCCCTCGCTAGAATTTGGTTTCGGTCTGCGAAGTGCGGCCCGGCGTTGACTTAATCAGACAAGTCGCGGCCGGCTGTTGCCCGCGGAACTACCTGTCGCCGTCGGCGGCGGATATGATCGAACTGACGGAAGACTTGATCGAGCGAACGGCTTTTCGCCCAAGGGGATTGGGCCAGGGGATAATTGGGTGGACACGCTTTCAGACCTGCTATCGTCGATGCGCCTGGCCGGCGGGGTGTTCCTCGACGGCGAGATGGCGGGGCCGTGGTCGATCATCTCGCAGGTGACGCCGGAGGAAGCCGCGCGTTATTTCCTGTCGGCACCGCCGACATCGCACATCATCGCCTATCACTATGTCCGCGAGGGCTGGCTCGAGTGTCAGGTGCAGGGCGACGATGAGACCGTAATGGTTCGCGCCGGCCAGATCGTCCTCCTGCCACGCAACCTGCCGCACCTGCTCCATGGCCCCGAGCGGTCCGAACCGGTCGACGGCAGCCAGGTGGTGGACTCGCTCGACGAGGATGGCCTCTACCGCGTCAGGCTCGAAGGGACCGGCGAGAAAACCAGCGTCTATTGCGGGTTCCTGGCGAGCACGACGCCCGAGAACATGCTGCTCCACAACCTGCCGGCAATCATGGTCGTCGGCCTGGATGACGCCAAGGAAAGCGACTGGATCCGGCGCTCAATCGACTTCGCCGTCCACGGCCTCAGCAAGGATTCGCCCGAGACGGTCGGCAAGCTGGCCGAGGGCCTCTTTGCCGAGGCAGTGCGGCGCTACATCGATGCCTTGCCGCCCGAGCAGGCCGGCTGGCTCGCCGGGCTCAAGGACCCCGCGGTCGGCCGCACGATCGCGCTGATCCACAAGTCCTATGCCGAGGCGCTGACGCTCGAAGGGCTGGCGCGCGAAGCCGGCGTCTCGAAGACCGTGCTCGGCGATCGCTTCCGCGCACTGCTCGGGGAATCGCCGATGCAGTATTGCGCCAAGTGGCGAATGAACATCGCCGCCGACATGCTGCGACAGGAGCGCCAGCATGCGGCCAATGTCGCCTACTCGGTGGGGTTCAACTCCGAAGCCGCGTTCAACCGGGCCTTCAAGCGCGAATTCGGCCTGCCGCCCGCTGCCTGGCAGAAGCTGCAAACCGCCGCCTAAGGCCCTCTCCCGATGGCGACGGCAAGGTTTGCGTAGGACATCGCGCGCTATGCTGCCGCATCGGCAGCCGGCGAGCGAGGTGTGTTTTGCAGATCATGCGCGGAGCCGCTCTGCCGCTGCTGCTGATCGTCGCTGCCTGCGGTCGCGGCCCGAGCCGCGCCGAACTGCAGGATCGCGTGACCGAACTGGAAGACGAGAACGACACGCTCAAGCAGCAACTCGGCGAGGCGCAGGATCAACTGGCGGAAAAACGGGCGAAGGCGCAGCGCCGAACACCTGCGGCCAGGCCGGTAAAAGGCAACGTTGCCATCGTGCCCTTGCCCGCCGTCCAACCGCCTGCGCGGGTCGCTCAACTCGATCGGAAGGAACCGCGCAGCGCCGAGCCCGCAGCAAAGCCGCGCAAGGTGACCCGCGAGGCAGAAAACGCAGCGACCCAGGCTCTCGTTGCCGCAGCCGATGCCCGAAAGGCCTTGGCGCAGCGCTGATCAAAGAAATGGTGCGCCCGACAGGATTCGAACCTGTGGCCCCCAGATTAGGAATCTGGTGCTCTATCCTGCTGAGCTACGGGCGCCCCGCGCCGGGTGTTAGACAAGCGGCGGGCGCAAGGCAATCGTCGAGCTTGCCGCTAGTTGGCCTCGCCCGGGGGCGCTACCGGGAACAGGAGTGGCGAGACCTCGATGCCTTCCTCGTGAAGCTCCTTGGCTTCCTCGAGCGTGGCCTGGCCGTGAATCGCCTCGGCATCGCGCTCGCCGTAATGTATAGCGCGCGACTGCTCGGCGAAGCTTTCGCCAACCCAGCGCGACTGCTTGAGCGCCTCGGCCTGGATCGTCGCCAGGGCACGCATCATCTCGGCCGCTTCGGGCGGCATCGGGCCTTTGGCCATGGGCGCGGTGGCAGGCGGCGCCGGCGAGGCGGCTACGGGTCCGCTCGGCAACTGGTTGCCTTTGCGCGCGAGGTTGGGCGCCATCGGCGCTTTGATCACGTCGGCCGAACCGCATTCGGGGCAAGCGACGTAGCCCCGCGCCTGCTGCGAGGCGAAGTCTTCGGAAGAACCGAACCAGCCCTCGAAACGATGGCTACCCGTGCGGCATTCGAGATCGAAAACAATCATGCTCTACTCAAGTGGCTATAGTCTGGCGGTTGGCAAGGCTCGGCAACTGTGCACGCACTTCGGCAATACGCGCCGGATCGATCTCGGCGAAGCCCAGCCTCGCGCGCTCTCCCCCGAGATCGAGCAGGACCTCGCCCCAGGGATCGATCGCCAGGCTGTGGCCATAGGTAGCGCGCCCGTCCTCGTGCTTGCCGACCTGGGCTGCCGAGACGACATAGGCGCTCGCTTCGATCGCGCGGGCGCGCTGGAGCAGGTGCCAGTGTGCCTGGCCGGTGGGCACGGTGAAAGCCGCAGGGATCGCGATCAGATCGCAGCGCGCGCGGCCCAGCGCCTCGAACAGCGCGGGAAAGCGGATGTCGTAGCAGATCGACAGGCCGAGCCGGCCGGCGGGGGTCTCGACCGTCACTACGCTGTCGCCGGCGGCATAGGCGTTGGACTCGCGCCAGGATTCACCCGTGGCGAGATCGACGTCGAACATGTGGATCTTGTCGTAGCGCGCGGCGATGCCGCCCGAGCCGTCGATCACAAAGCCGCGGTTGGCCCAGCGCCCGTCCTCGCGCGCAACGGCCAGCGAACCCAGCGCCGCCCAGACGCCGGTCCGCACCGAAGCCTCGCGCACCGCAGCTAGCACGCGGTCCTCGCCCTCCGGAACGACGCTGAGCGCCGCACGCTTGCGGTCGCGGTCGATCAGGCCCGACATCTCGGGGGTGAAGACCATCGTCGCCCCCTCGCCCGCCGCCGCTTCGAGCGCGGCGACGATCGTGCGGGCATTGGCCTCCGGGTCGATACCCGAAGTCATCTGGAGGACAGCGACTTTCGTCAAAGTCCCAGCACCGGGTCCAGCTTGCCCTGCCGGTCGAGCGCCGCAATGTCGTCGTAGCCGCCATAGGCGACGTCATCGATCAGCACTTGCGGCACGGTATAGGCATCGGGGACACGGGCGCGCATCTCGTCGCGCTTCGGGCCGCCCATGGTGATGTCGTATTCGGTGTAGGCTACGCCCTTGCCGTCGAAGAGCGACTTGGCGCGGACGCAGTAGGGACAGCCCCATTTCGTATAGATTTCAATCTTCGGTACGGACATCGGCTCGTCTTTGGACCTCTTGAAAGAGCGGCGGGCTACCATATCTGGGCAGGCGTGTCATGCGCCGCAAGGGCATGGGACGAGCCGAAGCGCCGCTCGCGGGCTTCACCTTTTGGAAAATTGCTCAACAGAGGATTTATGCCATGAATCGTTTGGATTTTGCCCCCTACCGCCGTTCGATGGTCGGCTTCGACCGCCTGTTCGACCTGCTCGAGAAGCAGGCCCAGGGCGCCGAGGACAAGTACCCACCCTTCAATATCGAACGCCGCGGTGACGATGCCTATCGCATCACGCTCGCCGTCGCCGGCTTCAAGCCGAACGAGATCGACATCACCGCACAGCAGAACCTGCTGACCGTCCAGGGCCGCAAGGCCGAGGACACGCAGAGCGGTCAATTCCTTCACGTCGGCATCGCCCAGCGCGCCTTCGAGCGCCGCTTCGAACTGGCCGACTATGTCCGCGTCGATGGCGCGAACCTTGAGGATGGGCTGCTGGTGATCGACCTCGTGCGCGAAGTGCCCGAAGCGATGAAGCCCAAGAAGATCGCGATCGGCGGTCAGCCCGCGTTATCGGTCGTCGAAAGCGACGCTAGCGACAAGGCCGCGTAATAATGTGAAGCGAATGTAGGATTGGGGGCGGACCCGGGATTGGTCCGCCCCCGCGACGCTTGCGCGCCGCCCTGACCCCAAGGTGATCGTCCGGGTCGCTGATGACGATCACCCGAAGGCAAGCCTCGGATAACGAACTTACAGAACAAGCCGCCGCAGGGATCTTGCATCCCCGCGTGCGGCTGATTGCGACCGTTTTGTCCTTGCCAGCTAGGTTAGCAAAAAAATCTAACAATCCGTTAGTTCAAAAGTGAACTTTCAACCGATGCGGAGCGATATCCACATCAAACCATTGTCAGACCTATATAATACCTATTTCAGACCAATCGAGCTTGACGCAGAGCCGCCTCGATGAACCCCGCGAACAGCGGATGCGGGTCGAACGGCTTGCTCTTGAGCTCGGGATGGAACTGAACCCCCACGAACCAGGGATGGTCCGGCCGCTCGACGATTTCGGGCAGCAAACCGTCGGGCGACATGCCCGAGAACACCAGCCCGCCCTGCTCCAGCGGCTCGCGGTAGGCGGAGTTGACCTCGTAGCGGTGGCGGTGGCGTTCGGAGATCGTGGTCGTACCATAGATCGCCGCGACGTGGCTGTTGCCCGCCAGTTGCGCCTCATAGGCGCCGAGCCGCATGGTACCGCCCAGATCGCCGCCCGACGCGCGCGTTTGCAAGCCTTCAGGGCTCATCCATTCGGTAATGATGCCGACCACCGGCTCGCTGGTCTCGCCGAACTCGGTCGACGAGGCGTCCTTGATGCCGGCCGTGTTCCGTGCACCCTCGATGCAGGCCATCTGCATGCCGAGGCCTTTCCAGCACATTGGGATCCTAAGCTTAGAATTCCACGTGGACAAGTTGTCGCG
>JADMIO011437919.1_pt1 | contig 21389 bp, 17 predicted proteins | sample 8958161 | NCBI WGS metagenome assembly JADMIO01 (sample SAMN16585339, study PRJNA669376) | soil metagenome | isolation source: Crop rotation soil | place: USA: Cullars Rotation, Alabama | collected 2011
CATCTATGAGGGATTTGAAGCAATTCATATCATCTTTTTCTGGTTATGGCTTTATTTCGCCTTTAAGCGGTTGTTCAACCTGCCCTGGTGGCAAAACTTAATTGCATCTTATCTTTTTTCAAGATTGTTTTTTCTTATCATATTCAGTTTCTATAAAAAATTTCTCATTGCCTTTACGCTCTGGAATTTGTAACTATTTATAAAAGGCCGCCTTTATGATGATATTTTACTAATTTCACTTTATATAGTTGTTTAACTAACTAATTTTAAAATGTTCAACAGGAAAATAAAAAAGGTTGCTGTGCTGGGCAGCGGTGTAATGGGCAGCCGGATAGCATGTCATTTCGCGGGCGTGGGGCTGCAGGTATTGTTATTGGATATAGCACCGAAAGATGCAGGTGACGAAAGATCCCGGAATAAGATAGTGAATGAAGCGCTTGCAGCAGCCATCAAATCAAACCCATCCCCGGTATTTACAAAAGATGTTGTAAAAAGGATCACTACCGGCAACTTCACTGATAACATGAAGGACATAGCCGGGTACGACTGGATAATTGAAGTGGTGGTTGAACGACTGGATATCAAGCAATCAATATTTTCAGAAGTTGAAAAATTCCGTAAACCGGGAACTTTAATTACATCCAATACTTCAGGCATTCCTATTCACATGATGGCGGAAGGAAGAAGTGATGATTTCAAAAAACATTTTTGTGGTACGCATTTTTTTAATCCTCCGCGTTACCTGCGCCTGCTTGAAATAATCCCTACAAAATATACCGACAGCGCGGTGGTGGATTTCCTGATGCACTATGGAGATCTCTATCTGGGTAAAACAACCGTTTTGGCAAAGGATACGCCGGCATTTATCGCCAACCGCATCGGTGTATTCAGCATCATGGCCATCTTTCACCTCATGGATAAAATAGGTCTTGGTATTGATGAAGTGGAAGCGCTGACAGGCCCTGTGATCGGAAGACCGAAATCTGCCACCTTCCGAACGGCGGACGTTGTAGGCATTGATACACTTGTGAAGGTTGCAAAAGGAGTGGCCGAGAATTGCCCGAACGACGAGGCGAAAGAAGCATTCAATATTCCAAACTGGCTTGGAAAGATCATCGACAATAACTGGCTTGGAGATAAAACAGGCCAGGGGTTTTTCGCTAAGAGGAAAAGTGATAAAGGAGAAAAGGAGATATACACCCTCGATCTTTCCTCTATGGAATATAAACCCCGTAGCCGGCCAAAGTTTGCAACACTTGAAGCAGCCAAACCCGTTGACGACCTGAAGCAACGACTGAAGATGTTGGCTGCGGGTCAGGATAAGGCCGGTGAATTTTACAGGCAATTCCATTACAATTTATTTTCTTACATATCATACCGCATTCCTGAAATAAGTGATGAGATATATCGGCTGGATGATGCAATGAAGGCGGGCTTTGGATGGGAAATAGGTGCATTTGAAACGTGGGATGTTTTGGGAGTAGAGCGTACATTACAGGCGATGAAGGCTGCAGGCTTTGGCGTTGCCGGATGGGTTGAGGATATGCTCGCTAAAGGCATTACCTCTTTTTACAAAATTGAAAATGGTAAACGGCTGTTCTATGATATTGGGTCCGGTGCATACAAGCCGGTTCCCGGAGGTGAGGCTTTTATTGTAATGAGTAACAACGCGGACAAAACTGTCTGGAAGAATAGTGCCTGCAGGTTATACGATCTGGGCGATGATGTACTGGGCCTGGAATGGTATACAAAAATGGGAAGTATTGGAGGTGAAGTTTTGGAAGGTGTAAATAAATCCATCGCTCTTGCCGAGGAAAAATATAAAGGCCTTGTCATTGCCAATGAAGGGCCGCAATTCAGTGCCGGCGCAAATGTAGGAATGATATTCATGTTGGCGGCTGAACAGGAATATGATGAACTGGACCTGGCGATCCGGATGTTTCAGAATACGATGATGCGGGTTAGATATTCTGCTATCCCGGTTGTGGCGGCTCCTCACGGCTTAACACTTGGTGGCGCCTGCGAAATGAGCCTGCATAGTGACAAAGTACAGGCTGCTGCTGAAACATACATCGGTCTTGTAGAACTTGGTGTTGGTTTAATACCCGGTGGTGGCGGCACAAAAGAATTTACCTTGCGTGCTGCTGATGAAATGCACGCAGGCGAACCGGAAACAATAACATTGCAAAACAGGTTTCTTACCATTGGCACCGCAAAGGTTGCCACGTCTGCATTTGAAGCATATGAACTTGGTATCTTAAGAAGAGGTAGGGATGAAATAAGTATGAACCAGGACAGGAGAATAGCAGATGCAAAACAAAGTGTGATCGAGTTGTACGATGCGGGATATACCATGCCCGTGCAGCGTAATGATATTAAAGTACTGGGACAGTCGGGCCTTGGTATGCTGTATGCCGGGATCAACGGGATGTACCGCGGAAATTATATCACAGAGCACGATGTAAAGATCGCGAAGAAACTTGCATATGTTATGTGTGGCGGTGATCTGAGTGAACCAACACAGGTAAGTGAACAGTATTTGCTGAACCTGGAGAGAGAAGCTTTCCTTAGTTTGTGCGGAGAAAAGAAAACACTGGAGAGAATACAAAGTGTATTGAAGGGAGGTAAACCGGTAAGGAACTAAGGTAGAAGGTGCAAGGCACAAGGCGCAAGGTACAAGGTACAAGGTACAAGGTACAAGGCGCAAGGTACAAGGTACAAGGCGCAAGGTACAAGGCGCAAGGTACAAGGTACAAGATGCTGAATATAATTTATTTCCCGGTTAAGTGACGCTTTCCATGGTCTGACCGTCCCGGTCTGACCATTTCAATGAAAGTTCAATCATTCTAAAATATCACGCTTCAAAAATTTTTTTTATGGTCAGACCGGGACGGTCAGACCATGGCTACCTCATCCTGATTTTACTTTTATTTTAAGTCTTTTTGAAAATTTTTTGAATAAATTTATCAACAATTAAACCTGGCAGGAGATCCCTCCCTGCCGTGGCCGGCAAAAAATCCCATCAATGAAAAAGCTCATACTGGCTATCCTGCTGTGTAATATAATATATCAGGGTATTTCGCAGGATAAAATACTCACTATCGAAGATGCACTGGTAAATAATAAAACATCTCTTGCTCCTGAAAATCTCCGCCAGATACAATTTGTATATGGCACGGATGATTATGTGTATCTGAAATCAACTTCCGGCAGGGATGTTTGGATGCGTGGAAATTTTAAGATCAGTGAAACCCCGTTCCTTTCCCTTGAGCAGCTCAATCAAAAATTAAAGACGGCGAATATTGATACTGTAACGGCAATGCCGGAAATAAAATTTGACGCGGCTGCTGAATGGATCTTTACAGTGAATAATGCAAAGATCGCACTGGACCCTGTGACCGGAAAGGCCAGAACGATAGTACCGCGAAATATCTCAGGGAAAAAAAATGTGGAAGCAGGGACCGGAGGCTATATTGCTTACGTTGACAGTTTTAATTTATATGTTTCAAATGGAAGTTTTACAAAACAGGTAACTAAAGATGGAAGCAGCGACATAGTATATGCATCCTCTGTCCACCGCGATGAATTCGGGATAACCAAAGGAACATTCTGGAGTAACAGTGGGAAGCTGCTTGCTTTTTACAGGATGGATCAAAGCATGGTAGCAGATTATCCCATCATCGACTGGAGCCAGCGTCCGGCGAAAGTGACTACCATAAAATATCCAATGGCCGGGGATAAGAGTCACCAGGTAACCGTCGGCGTATATAATGCGGAAACACAATCTCTTGTTTACCTCAGAACGGGAGAGCCGGCAGATCAGTATTTAACCAATATAGCCTGGAGCCCGGATGATAAATATATTTTCATCGCTATTGTGAACAGGGCGCAGAATCAGATGCAGATGAACCAGTATGAGGCGGCTTCCGGGCATTTTATGAAAACGGTTTTTGAAGAACATGATGATAAATACGTTGAACCCTTAAAGCCACTGTTATTTGTAAAGAATAATCCGTCACAGTTCATATGGCAAAGCAATCGTGATGGATGGAATCATCTTTACTTATATAGCCTCAATGGTGTACTGCTTAAGCAATTGACAAAAGGCCAGTGGGAAGTGACCGATGTTAAAAGTTTTGATGAAAGCGGCGAAAATCTTTTTTATACTGCAACAGAAGAATCACCGTTAACACGAAACCTGTATGCTGTAAACCTTTTATCAGGTGTATCGCAAAGAATAACAAAATCTACTGCTACACACACATTAAAAGTAAGCAGCAATGGAAACTTTGTTATAGATGATTACAGTACTACAGAAGTACCGCGCAATATTCAGTTGCTGGAAGTAAAAGTTGCAAAGGCAAGATCCCTTTTTAGTGCGCCGGACCCGCTTGCTTCATACAGCCTTGGCAAATTAATGCTCTTCCCGATTACCAACAGGGTGGGAACACAATTGTATTGCCGGTTGTACCTACCGGTTAATTTCGACAGCACCAAAAAATATCCTCTCATTGCGTACTGGTACGGCGGTACGCACGTGCAAACCATTGCTAACAGCTGGAATGGTGGAGCCGCCGATTACTGGTTCCAGTACATGGCGGAAAGGGGATATATTATTTTCAGCATTGACACAAGGGGAAGTGATAACAGGGGTAAGGCTTTTGAACAAAGCATGTTCCGGAGAATAGGAGATGTGCAGTTGGAAGATATGATGGCGGGCATTACCTATATCCAGGGCCTGCGGTATGTGGATCAGAAAAGAATGGGCCTGTTTGGCTGGAGCTTCGGCGGATTCAACACGATAAATTTCATGCTCAGATACCCGGATATATTTAAAGCCGCTGTTGCAGGAGGGCCTGTTACTGACTGGAGTTATTATGAAGTAATGTATACCGAACGCTACATGGACACACCGCAGGAAAACCCACAAGGATATGCGGCAACTGATCTCACGAAACAGGTGGATAAACTAAAAGGAAAATTATTGCTCATACATGGATTGCAGGATAACACCGTTGTCCAGCAACAGAGCGTAAGGTTTGTAAAAGCGGCTATTGATAAAAACATCCAGGTGGATTATATGATCTATCCCGGCCATGAACACAATGTGCGCGGTAAGGACCGGGCGCACCTGTATCAAAAGGTTACGGATTATTTCATGACATACCTGAAGTAATCGCTGCGCGGCCTTGTTTTCTAACGCAAAGAAAAGAATTACGCAAAGTGCGCAAGGGAAAATTGAAATGACTTAATGGCCTTTATGTGCCTCGAAATATTTATCGTCCCCGCAAAACAGCAACAGGTAGCTATAATTGCAAGTTCGCATAGATTTTTCTTTGCGCACTTTGCGTAATTTTTTGCGCCCTTTGCGTTACTTTTCCTTTCGCGAAGCGAACACACCGAAGGTGTCTCATCTTACTGCACTACCGTTCCCTTCAGATTCAGAATCTTCGACTCATTCGTTGAAAAGGTAACGGTTACCGCCTTCGTAAATACCCCGGGGCTTGCGGCATTATAAGTTGCAGTGATCTCAGCCTTTTCATTTGCCTTAATGGGTTGCTTCGGATAATCGGCTACAGTACAGCCACAGCTGGTGCTCACACTGGTGATGATCACCGGGTCACTGCCTGTGTTGGTAAGCTGGAACTTAACGGTGACGGGTTTCCCCTGCGGAATTTTACCCAGGTCGATCTCCTCGCTTTTCCAAACGATGGCTGTTGGGGCATAATTATAATCGTATTCATACAAAGCTGTGTACATAACGCCTGGTATTGCATTGAACGACATAAGCACAGATGAAAATGCAGCGATCGCTAATAGTGATAATGATTTCATGTTCGTTAGTTTAATTGTGATAAATATTTTTGATGGGTATAAAAATATAGCCGGTAACGGCGGAGCAGCGTTAACAACCGTGTAATAATTCCTAACAAGTTGTTAATGGCTGCGAAATTTTGTATTTTTTATTCTACCATCGCTCATAAATAAAACCTGTTTGAAGCTTAACCGGCTAAATATTATCATGATGCTGGGACTGGTGGCCATTGCCGGCATACTGGCGATCCAGTTGTACCTGCTATACCATGCAATCAACCAGGAAGAAAATAAATTCGATCAAAAGGCGCGCATAGCCCTGCTTGAAGTTGCCAAAAGACTGTACCAGGACAATAAACAGGAACTGCCAGAACTCAACCCCGTAAAGGAAGTATCAGAAGATTATTACGTGGTGAACATCAACAGGGAATTCACTGCAGGTGTGCTGGAATTTTATCTAAGGTCAGAGCTGGCGAGGCTGGATCTTATTACTGATTTTGAATACGCCATTTATAATTGTGAGACCGACGGAATGGTTTACGGCAATTATGTGTCCTTCAGCAATAATCCTAAGGATGCAGCGCTTCACTCTTTTCCCAAACAGCATAACCTCGTCTACTATTTTGCTATCCGGTTCCCGGAAAAAAATAAGGCCATCTTTTCTTCCTTATGGCTCTGGATATTATTTTCTGCGGTCATGTTTTTTGTTCTCGTCGTTTATTCCTATTCCGCATTTAAACTGTTGCAGCAAAAAAAATATTCAGCGCTTCAGCGTGATTTCATAAATAATATGACGCATGAATTCAAGACCCCACTGTCTTCCATTTTACTTTCTTCCAATTACCTGGCAAGACAGGATGCAATTACGGGCGATGAAAAATTGCGTCAATATACAGGCATCATCATTGACCAGGCCGGCAAACTGAACAGTCATGTTGAAAAAGTTCTCAATCTTGCAAAAGCGGAGGGAAATCTTTTTAAAATAAACCGGGAGCGCATCGAACCTGGAAAAATTATCAATGAAGTGATCGGGAATATCAGGCTGAAATATCCGGAGGCAAAAATATTGTTCACGCCACCATCTCTGCCAATAACCGTAAATGCAGATGGGTTTCATTTTGCCAACCTTATCTATAATATCATCGACAATTCAATAAAATATTCACAAGAGTCCCCGCGAGTTAATATCAATTTTAATGAGACCGATAAAAACACCATTTTATCCATTAGCGATAATGGCCCGGGCATACCTGTGAAGCACATTGAAAATATCTTTGATAAATTTTATCGTGTACCCGGCAGGCAAATGAATGAGGTGGCGGGGTTTGGCCTGGGGCTTTTCTATGTAAAAAAAATATGCGAAGCTCACAAGTGGAAGATCATGGCGGCAAGTGAAACGGGTAAGGGAACAACAATCACAATTCAGATACCTAAAAAATATGGCTGATCCTGTTTTATTATATGTGGAAGATGATGATACACTCGCCTTTCTTACAAAGGACAACCTCGAGCTTAATCGTTATACCATTGTGCATTGCCGTCGCGGTGATGAGGCGTTAAAGACTTTCCGCGAAAGCAGGATCGACCTTTGTATACTTGATATCATGCTGCCGGGTATGGACGGCTTCGAGGTAGCAACAGAGATAAGAAAATATGATCGCGATGTTCCCATTCTTTTTCTTTCCGCTAAAACATTAAAGGAAGACAGGCTGAAAGGACTGCGGCTGGGCGCGGATGATTATCTGGTAAAGCCTTACAGCATTGAAGAACTTATACTCAAGATCGAGATCTTCCTTTACCGTTCCAAAAAAGCCGTCGCTCCCCACCAGCTTCTTCCACTTGGAAAATTTTTATTTGATCCCGGAAATTATACGCTCGAGCTCGATGGCGAAAAAGAATTACTTACCCAGCGCGAGAGCGACCTGCTTAAGCTGCTTGCCAATAACCGTGACAATGTATTAACGCGCGAACAGATATTAAAAAGCCTCTGGGGTGATGATGATTACTTCATGGGCAGGAGCCTTGATGTATTCATATCGCGACTGCGTAAGATCCTTTCAAAGGACCCGGGTGTAAGAATTGAGAATCTTCACGGGATAGGGTTTAAGATGGTGGTGAAAGGATAATTTCAAGTCCCCATAATGTTATAAATCCTGTTACATCCCCTCCCAATATTCCACCATCTTCTTCCTCATTCTCTCATCAGGCAAATCGCCTTCACCCGCACGCATATTGTCCATTAAATTTTTAGGATCCGATGTGGCAGGTATCACGCATGTAACTGCCGGATGCGAAATGATATATTTCAAAAAAAATTGCGACCATGATCGGATATCATTTTCAACGGCCCATTGAGGCAAAGGCTTTCCCTTTACTTTTTTAAACAGGTTCCCTTTTTCCAATGGCTCATTGATTATAACAGCCACACCATTATTATACGCGGTTTGCAACAAACTTTTTTCAGCATGCCTTACCGCGATGGAATAATTGAATTGTACAAAATCTATCTTTTCTTTTTTAATTATTTTTTCCAGCTCATCATGATACGCAGACTGGTAATGCGTGATGCCAGTATAACGTACAATGCCTTCGTCTTTCCAACGCCGCAATGTTTCCAAATGTATTTTCCAGTCAACAAGATTATGAACCTGCATGAGGTCCATCACGTTTCTTTTCATCTTTTGCATGGATGATTCCATTTGCCGGATCCCTTCTTCACGTCCGCTGGTCCATACTTTTGTGGCATAGAAAAAATCCTCTGCTCTGCCCGTTTGTTGTGTTAACTCACCTATTACCGATTCAGCCGTGCCGTACATTGGGCTGCTATCGATCACTCTTCCGCCCTGAGATCTGAAAATAGAAATATTCTTTGCGGCCTGCTCTTTCTCTGCGGCCTGGCCAATATCGAATTTTATCCAGGTACCCATTCCTATCACAGGGAGAGATTCACCTGAAGAAGGGATCATGCGTTGTATCATGTCAAATTAATTATTGAGCAATTCGAAAAAAACACACATACCTTTTTTAGCAACCGGTCCATTAGGGTCTATGGATAGTATGTGTTCTATGTGTTTCAAATTTTTAATGGATCGGTCAAATATTGACAAGTCACAAAAATCCTGAAAAATAGTTACCTTTCTATTACACAATTCTTACCAAAAATTAATTGATATGAAAAAGATCCTGCCCGCGCTGCTGCTCTTTGTATTGGCAACAGGCTGCCAGAAAAACACTACACCCGATATGCAGGTTAATAACCAGCAGGCGTTCACCCGCCGGGTATGTGCGGCTAATGACGTGCTGCTACGCCAGCTTGCAGCAGACCCAATGTTACGCCCCCGTCTTGATGAGATCGAGGAGCAAACACAGGATGCAATAACTTCCGGTGAAACATTTCGCCTTGTAAATGGGGCGATAGAGATACCTGTGGTGGTTAACCTGTTGTATAAAACAGCGTCAGAAAATATTTCTGATGCCCAGATCAGGTCGCAGATAGATGTATTGAACGCCGACTATAACAATACCAACAGTGACCTAGGTAAAGTACCTTCCATATTTAGATCTTCCATCGGTAAAGTGGGTGTAAGGTTCGTGCTCGACAGAACGATCCGCAAAGCCACCAATGTTACGAGTTGGGGTACCGATGATGCTATGAAGAGAAGCAATAAAGGAGGTATTGATGCCACTGACCCGGCGCATTTTTTAAATATGTGGGTTTGCAATCTTGCCGATTACCTGGGATATGCGCAGTTTCCCGGTGGCAACCCTGCTACTGACGGCGTGGTGATATTATATTCTGCCTTCGGCAGCAGGTCAATATTTCACCAGGGTACATACCTTTCTGATTATGACCTTGGCAGAACAGCAAGTCATGAAGTGGGACACTGGATGAACCTGTATCACATTTGGGGAGATGACGGCGGATCGTGCAAAGGCAGTGATAAAGTGGATGATACGCCCAACCAGGGAGCTGAGAATTACGGCTGTCCTGATTTTCCGCATTACAGTTGCAACAACCAGGGCGACATGTCGATGAATTACATGGATTATACAGATGATGCATGTATGTTCATGTTCACAAAAGGGCAGGCAAACAGGATGCTTGCACTATTTGGTAAAAAAGGATCGCGTTCTTCTTTTGCCCAATGATATTTTGAAGTGTCAAAGGCTCCGGTAATCAATGGAGGCTTTTAATAAATACTGTTACCAAAACTACTGCGTAATGAAAAGGTTGTTATTGATAACAGCTTTCCTTCAATCCATACATTGTATTGCACAGACGCAGCCCGAGCTGGTATTACCAACGACGCATACTATACCCGCCAGGGGAACATTCAGCAGTAACAATAAATATCTTCTCACATACGCTGACAGGATCATAACCTGGAATGCAGCTACAGCAAGGGTGCTGACCACTATCGAAACAGCAGGATCGTTTACCTGGCATGCATCATTCATCAATAATGACAACAATATTCTGGCGGTAACCGGAGATGTTGTGAATATCTATCAAACAATATCGGGAGAACTTTTATACACGCTGAAAGGTCATAAGGACGTGATATACGAAGCAGCGCAAAGCCAGGACGGAAAGAAACTGGCGACGTTATCGAAGGATAACACAGTTATCATTTGGGATGTGTCTTCCCGGCGGGCCAGGTACACTATTCCGGCGGTGAGGAACAGGATGGATATGCGGATTTCGATGAATGACGATGGCAGCATATTGATCATAGCAGGCAAAACAGAGGGGGGGAAACGTTCTACTTTTCAATTTCAAGCCTGGAATACATCAACAGGTAAAATGATAAAACAATTTCCACTTAATGATTTCCCTTCCTTCATCCTTTTTAAGGATAATGACGTTTTGATTTCCACAGCCAGGCAGCAGTTGCTTTACGATATAAAGAGGTGGAACGAAAAAATTATTGAAAAGGGAGGACTGGATGAAAATGCTTTCGCAATGCTCAGTCCCCGTCATTCTTTATTAGCCATGGATAACCGTTCTTTCAGGCGGCTCCCGGAATATATAAGTATCACGGACGCAAAAACAATGGAAGAAAAGACAACCCTCTACCACGATGAAAGGATTGCGGCCTATACATTCGTTAACGACACTATTCTAATGTCCTCAACCGTTTCGGGGAATTTGTATTTCTGGAATATCAATAAAGGAGAGATCACAGATATAAAAGAATCCAATGTAAGGGGAAATGAACAGCAACTTATCCTTTCACCAGATCATAAAAGGGTGGCTCTGCTTGGAGTAACATCAAGGCGGTTCAGCCTTTCTATCTGGAACACCACTTACCGTTATCCGCTGGTATCTTATACCAACAGCGCAAACCAGGTAACAGACATATTCGCTTCTGCTAACGGCGATAGCCTCCTCTTTAATAATGAGCAGTCATTGAAGCTTTGGAATTCAAAAAAAATTGGGAACATTCCCGTGAGCGATCTGCTGGATGAGTATAAGTCTGAACTCAAACGCGCAATAGCAATGGTGCAGGCGAATAGTATCGTTAATGATGAGCTCGGGGAAATATTTGTGGACTGGAAAAGAAAACGCGTGTTAACGCTACACAGCCTTTTAAAGGACAGCATTAAGGTGATCGATATCGCTTCGGGAATACGGCTGCCGATATCATTTGAGAAAAAAATGGACACGTCAGATTTAAAAGGACATATCATAACCGAGATCGGTAAAAGAACATGGACGGTCCCTTTCTCAAAATACCTTGGGTACAATTACATGCGTTTACGCAATGACGGAGAAAAATTATTTACCGCCTGGAGCGATGGGAGTTTTGCTATCTGGAATATGCAAACAAATGAGCAGGAATTTCTCGACTCCCTGAAAGATGTTGTGATCACGGGTGTGAAGTTTCATCCCGGCGGATCACTTATTTATATCGTCGGGGACAATGATTCTCTTTACCGCTATGATATGAAAATTCATGCTGTTACAAAAACCTATGGAGGCCTGTATGATGAGGATGACGAAGACTGGGTTTTGAATACGGCATGTACAAGTCTTTTAAAAGCTAATGGGGATGTTATCGACCTGGAAGATGGAAAGAAAACCGGAAACATTCCAGGTGTTGCGGAAGATGAGATACGTTTGTATAGCAACAATGATAAGATAGTGGCCTATGGTACTTCATCACATCACATCAATATCTGGGACACCGAAAAGCGAAAGATTATATTTTCTCTGTCGGGTCACACCGGCTCAGTCCTGGGGCTTGCTTTCTGCCGCAGCAACACACGGCTTATCTCTTCTTCTTCGGATAACAGCATAAGGATATGGGATCTTCTTTCAGGAAAACTCGTCGCGACCGCTTTTCTCTTTGGTGAATCAGATTATTTGATCGTTCTTCCTTCAGGCTTTTATATGGGCTCAAAATTGGCAGTAAGCTATCTTTCTTTTAGATGGAACGGTAAATTATTTCCTGTTCAGCAGTTTGATGTTCGCTTTAACCGTCCTGACAAAGTACTTCAGGCACTTGGAAGTAGCGAGACCTCTCTCATAGAAAACTATCAACACGCCTGGAAAAAGAGGCTGGCAAGACTTGGGATAAAAGAGGAAGATATGGATAGCACGTTTCATCTTCCTGATGCAGGAATTAAGAACGAAACTGAATTACCGGAAATAGTTCAGTCGCCGATGATCAAATTGCTGGTTAAAGCTTCTGATACAAAGTATGCACTCAGTAAGCTCCTTGTTAGTGTAAATGATGTGCCTCTTTTTGGTAGCAGGGGAATGCAAATAACAGGCAATGCAGTTGAAAAAGAAATTCCCATCCGGTTGAACACAGGTGTTAACAGAATAGAAGCAAGCTGCATGAACAGTGCAGGCACTGAGAGTATCCGCGATATTTTGTATGTGAACTTATTGCCTTTAAAAGATCGGGAACCTCCCAAAACTTATTTTATCGGTATCGGTGTAAGCCGGTACAAGGACTCATCCATGAACCTTCGCTATGCGGTAAAAGACATACGGGACCTGAATGCCGCCTTCAGTTCCGATAACAGCATTCTGTATGATTCATTGCTGTTGACAGACGAAAAGGCAACGTTGAATTCGATCGCGCTAATAAAAGATAAGTTGATGCAGACAGATGTGGACGACCGGGTGATCATGAGCCTGAGCGGACATGGATTGTTGGGAAAACAAAATGAATTTTATTTTGCCACGTACGATATGGATTTTAAAAACCCTTCTTTCAGAGGCCTTGCGTACGATAGCCTGGAAGCCTTACTGGAGGGCATACCTGCAAGGAAAAAATTATTATTGTTAGACGCCTGTCACAGTGGTGAGCTTGATAATGATATCACTCTAACTTCATCTCCTAAAAAGTTACAGGATGGTTCAAAGGGAGCCGAGGAGAGCACAGACAACAACGGTGTCGGTTTACAAAACAGTTTTGAGCTTATGAAAGAATTGTTCTCAGAATTTAATTCCGGCAATGGAGCCATTGTGATCAGTGCCGCCGGCGGATTGGAATTTGCATATGAAAATGCTGAACTCGACAATGGGGTGTTTACCTATTGTATAAAGAATGCCATCCTTACGGGTGCGGCGGATAACGACCGCGATGGCACGACTTCAGTAATGGAATTAAAAAAATATGTAAGCAACAGCGTTGAGGAGATCACGCACGGCCGGCAGCGGCCTACGTCCCGGAAAGAGTCGCTTTTCATGGACTGGAAGGTTTGGTAGTTTTACCTGCCGGGTAATAGTTTTTCTATATCTTTAAAACCAGCTAAACAAAATGACTGCATGTCCGTATTATCAGTTGACAATCTTTTTAAAAATTATGGTTCGGTCCAAGCACTCAAAGGTGTAAGTTTTAATGTACCGGAGGGTACCGTGTTCGGTATACTGGGCCCCAATGGCAGCGGTAAAACAACCCTGCTCGGAATCATAATGAATGTGCTGCAGGCAACCAAAGGAGGATACCGTCTGTTCGACCAGACGCCGACGGCTGATCAGCGAAAGCTGATCGGTACACTTCTTGAAACGCCCAACTTCTATCATTATCTGTCAGGAGAAAAAAATCTTGAGATCGCTGCTGCCATCAAGGGGCAGGACAGATCCGATATACCACGTGTGCTTGAACTGGTGAACCTCACACAACGTAAGGATTCAAAATTCAGCACCTATTCTCTTGGTATGAAACAGCGGCTGGCAATAGCTTCCTGCCTGCTGGGCAATCCGAATGTGATGGTGTTTGATGAACCTACCAACGGACTTGATCCGGTAGGTATCGCAGAAATAAGACAGTTGATAAAAAAACTTCACCAGGAAGGCAAAACAATAATCATGGCGAGCCACCTGCTGGATGAAGTGGAAAAAGTATGTACGCATGTAGCCATTTTAAAGAAGGGTGAACTTATTGCATCAGGTAATGTGAATGAGATACTCGCTAATGAAGATATTGTTGAATTAGGATCAACTGACAACGAGAAATTAAAACTCATACTTCCTTCTTTGAATAATTACAGCAACATGAAGGATTCAGAAAACCTGGTACAATTGTATTACCCAGTAGGTGCGGCCAACCTCACGGAAATAAACAGGCATTGCTTTAATAATGGTGTTGTGTTGAATCATCTCATCATTAAGAAAAAAAGCCTGGAAGCTAAATTCATTGAACTTACCAATTAACCGAATATGCAGCACTTATTGAAAATAGAATGGCTTAAAATAAAGGGATATAAAACATTCTGGATACTTACAACGCTGTTCCTCGTAAGCATCGTAGGTCTAAATTATTTCGTGTTTTACATCAAGCAGGGAATAACGCAAAATACGGCGGGGCCAGTGAACGTGAATACAATACTGGGAGCTCCATTTGACTTTCCAAACGTATGGCATACGGTGAGTTATTTTTCCAGCTTCCTGTTATTCATACCCGGACTGATGATCATTACCTCCATCACGAATGAATACAGTTATAAAACGCATCGCCAGAATATAATCGATGGCTGGAGCAGGAGCCAGTTCATACACGTCAAGATCGCACTCATTTTTATCATCTCGGCCCTGGCTACTGTATTTGTTTTCCTTACTGCAATGTTTTACGGTTTTTTGGCAGGCAGTAGTTTCGGTTTTGAAAAAGTAGAATTCGTTGGTTATTATTTCATACAGGCTTTGTCGTATTGCCTCTTCGCCCTGCTGATAGGGGTGCTGATAAAAAGGTCAGGGTTATCCATCGGGCTTTTCTTCCTCTATTGTTTTATAATCGAAAATTTTTTAGGAGCAATACTCAATAATATGGGCGCCGTGAAAAGCGTGAACGGGCCGGGTGATTATCTCCCCCTCAATACGGTTGATAACCTGATACCGTTTCCTTTTTTCCGCAATATTGTCCGGCTGGGTACACCGCCATCGCTGTATCTGTTGCTGGGACTAAGCGCCGTTTACCTTGCGTTGTATTATTTCTTAACGGTGAGAAGATTTCAAAGCCAGGACCTGTGACCATTACCATAATTATCATGATTATATAGATTCAAATATTTACCAGAGATTAATGGGATTAATAGGATTTTTATTTGTTTGCCTAATGCCTGTTGATCTAATGACCAGTGATTAATATGATTTCTTTTACATTAAATCACGCCAGTCCGTAAATCAGAACCACGGGTTCAAAAAAAGCTTCACTTCCTTATTCCCCGTCCGACCGGTGGTCATCCGGGCGGGCTTATTTTGTATTCCTTATTACTTATTCCTAAGATCATCAATAGCAGACTCAATCGTGGGATATAAAAAAGTAAATCCTGCATCAAGGATCTTTTTGCTGCTTACCGTAGTGCTTTTCAATATCTCACTGCTTCTTTGGCCCAGTGTCATTCGCAAAGCAAACGCAGGCGCATGTACCGGGATAAAAAAATCGCCCCTGATCTTTTTTGCTGCAGTTAAAACAAGTTTTTTATTTGTTACAGGTTCCGGTGCCACTGCATTGTAAATACCTGAAATATTTTCATCTTCTATTGAAGCTGAATACATCCGGCACAGGTCGTCCATGTGGATCCAGCTTATTACCTGTTTGCCATCGCCCAGCACAGCTGCGATACCAAAACGCAGTGGCCTGGTAAATGCCGGATAGGCTCCGCCATCATTGCTAAGCACGATACCTGTTCTGAGTATGACAAGTTTTTTGTTGAATGCCGTAACCGGAGCAATGCTTTCTTCCCAGAGCCTGCAGGTTTCACCTGTAAAATCATTGGAAGCCTTATCAGTTTCCGTAAATGCATTCATCCCGCGTTTGTCAGCACCATACCACCCGATAGCTGAGGCAGAGATCACAGACTTTACATTGTCGGATGAGTGCAGGTATTTTATAATAAGTTCATTTGCTTTAGTGCGGCTTTCGATGATCGTTTTTTTATATTGGTCTGTCCATCTTCTATCCATGATACCTGCTCCCGCGAGGCAGATGACATGATCAGCCTTTTCAACAGCCCACTCGTCAATGGTTTGTTTTTCGATACTCCATTGAGCATACTCAACATTTATTTCTGATTCTGCAACAGGCTGCCGGCTCAGTATGATCACATGATATCCCATTGAAGTAAGATATCTTGTTAAATTTTTCCCGATGAGTCCTGTTCCGCCGGTGATGAGAACCGTGGGCATACTGTATTATTTTAGTAACGGTAAATGTAGCAGGAATTATTTTAGTAAATTTATTCTCAATAATACCGTATGAAATTTTCCAGTTTGATCATAGGCCTGCTGTTAACCCTCCCTGTTGTTGCACAACGGATCACTTATTCTTCTCCTGAAACAGAAGATGCACGAACGCTCGATTTCGAGATCATAGGAAAAGTGGCCGGCAATTTTCTTGTATATAAAAATCTGCGCAGCCATTATTATGTAAGTGTCTATGATAGTGAAATGGGAATGAAAGAAAAAGTTGACCTGGATTTTATGCCGGATAAAACGCTCAATGCTGATTTTGTCGTTTATCCTGAGTTTGCTTATGTAATATATCAATACCAGAAAAGAAGCACCATCTATTGCATGGCTGCAAAAATAGATGGGAACGGGAAAAAAATAGGTGACCCTGTTCTGCTGGATACCACGCACATCAGCATTTTTGCTGAGAACAAGATCTATAATATGGTTAACAGCGAGGACAAACAGAAGATCATGATCTTTAAGATCCAGAAGAAGTACGATAAATTCAATTTTGCCACACTGCTTTTTAATTCACAGCTCCAGCTTCAGCACCTGTCACGGATGGAGATACCTTATGATGACCGTAAGGATATTTACAGCGATTTTTATCTCGATAATGACGGCACCTTTATCTCTGCAAAAAGTATAAGGTCCGGTAACAGGGAACTTATCTCGAAATTATTTCTCGTGTTCAAACCGGCTTTGGCAGACCAGTTTGATGAAATTGAAATGCCACTGAATAAAAGTTATCTCGATGAGATCTCCGTTAAAATAGACAATGTGAATAACCGGTATGTACTGAATTCATTTTTTTATAACCAGCGACGCGGCAATATTGATGGATTGTATACGGCTATCCTGGATAAAAAAACCAATAAACTTCTTGCCTACAACCTTGCACCATTCAGCGATTCTTTAAAGCGCGAGGCCAAATCAGACGGGCCGCTGCGCATCGCCTTTAATGATTTTTTCATTCGTAATATAATATTGAAGAAGGATGGTGGCTTTATTTTATCAGCCGAGGATTTCAGTTCGCAATCCCGCTCAAACCAGTGGAACAGGCTCGATTATCTTTACAGCTATCCGTACATGTCATCTTATGATTATTATCTCTATTCACGCTCCTCATACTGGTACTATTACCGCCCCCGCAGTATCAGTTCACTCACCCGCTTCTATTATAACAACATCGTGGTGATGAATGTTGACAATACAGGAAAGCTTATATGGACCAATGTTATCCGCAAAGAACAATTTGATGACGGGGATGATAATTTTCTTTCCTACCAGGTAATGAATGCCGGCGGAGAGCTGCATTACTTATTCAATGAGATGGAGAGAAGGGCCCAGCTTATTTCCGATCAAAGCATCACGGCAGATGGGGTATTGACCAGGAACCCCACCATGAAGAGCCAGGATAAAGGTTACCAGTTCATGCCAAGGTTTGCAAAACAGGTAAGTTCGAGACAGATCATTGTACCATGTATGTACCGGAACTATATTTGCTTTGCAAAAATTGATTACTGACAAATCCGGCTAAACGGTTATCCGGCTTCGCGTTAACCCCGATCAATATTTTTCGCTTCTGTCTTTTTTTGCGAATTGAATGTTTATATTTCCCGAATGCGCAATAAATATTTCCTTTGCATTTGTATCCAGGCCTGAATTTTTCCATTTTGTATGAGACAGACTCGCGCATAAATGAATGAACTGAAATGAAGTTCCACCGGATAAACTGATTAACTAATAAACTAATTAACCTAAATGGTAGGAGTTTTTAAAGCCAATAATCCTCTCAATACTTTTTTTTTATTTATTTACGGCATCCTGCTTAAGCTGCCATGGTTCCTTCATCCGCGCATACCGGCTTCACAAAAAACTGACGGGTTTCTTTTCACTGAGCTCCTGAAAGCCCTAACCAGCGTGGGAAACGGCCTGCCCGCTATTTATCCTTTTATCTGTTACCTGCTCCTCTTTACCCAGGCGATCACGTTCAATAAACTTATCAACGACCAGAAGATGATGCAACGGCCTAACTATCTTCCGGCCATGAGTTATCTGTTACTCACATCTATGTTCAATGAATGGAATGTGTTGACTGCGCCTCTCGTAATTAATACGCTGCTCATCTGGGTGTGGGCAAGGATGAGTACGCTGTACAGTAACAACAATCCCAAGACCACACTTTTCAATATCGGGATGATGATAGGCATTTCAACTTTTTTCTATTTTCCCTCGCTTGCGTTCGTACTCCTTATTATTTCGGCCCTCATCGTTTCACGTCCCTTTATACTTGCAGAGTGGGTGGTATCGATCCTCGGTATAATAACCCCCTATTATTTCCTTTTTGCCTGGCTCTTCCTGAGCAACCGTTTGTATGGTTATAAGCTTCCGCAGTTCGAGATCAGCTACCCGAAGTTTCACCAGAACTATTGGGAGCTTGCCGGCATATGCGTCATCATTTTAGCATTCCTGACCGGGGGATATTTTGTGCAGGCTAATTTCAGGAAACAGCTGGTGCAGGTGCGAAAGCGATGGAGTCTACTGCTGTTATATCTTGCCGTAGCCATCTTTGTACCTTTTATTAATGCCACTTCCACTTTTGAATACTGGATACTAACGGGTATTCCATTATCCGCTTATACTGCCTGCGCCTTTTTATACCCGGTAAAACGCTGGCTGCCCGTTGCCCTCCATTGGCTGATGGTACTGGTGGTAATTGTGGTGAGTTATGGTTTACAATAATTACAAAAGTATCTTTGCAAAAAATAGTAAACATGAAATTTGGTGTTGTAGTTTTTCCAGGTTCCAATTGTGACAGGGACGTTATCAGTGCATTGCGCGATGACCTGCAGCAGGAAGTGACAGAGTTGTGGCATAAGGACAGTGATCTCTCCGCTTTTTCCACTGAGGACTGCATCATATTGCCGGGTGGTTTTAGTTATGGCGATTACCTGCGTTGCGGTGCCATCGCAAAATTCAGTCCTATGATGCAAAGCGTGATCGAATTTGCAAACAAAGGCGGAAAGGTGCTGGGCATATGTAACGGCTTCCAGATTTTGTGTGAAAGCGGCCTGTTGCCCGGGGTGTTATTGCGCAATGCCAATATGCAGTTTGTATGTAAGAATGTTTTTATCACCAACGTAAAAGGAGAGGTGACGAAGATACCGGTTGCACATGGGGAGGGGCGTTATTATGCTGATACGGAAACGTTGGATAAGCTGAGGAAATACGACCAGGTTATCTACCGTTATTGTGACGAAAAAGGAGAATTTTCCGGTGACTATAATCCTAATGGCTCTACCCTGAATATCGCCGGTATCTGTAATAAGGAAAGAAACGTTATCGGCATGATGCCGCACCCTGAAAGGGCCTGCAGTACTGTACTTGGTAATGAGGATGGCAGGAAAATTTTCAGGGATCTGTTTTCCATAAACTAAAGTTAAATCACCTGTTGCTTTTCATTTCTCTGTTTATCGGGTTAACTTTGTAGAAAGTTGAAAAAGATGAAGAAATATATTTTTACGCTTATTGCATTTTTTACTATTCACTTCGCCCAGTCACAGATCTTAAACCCTGTTACCTTTAATTATTCAGTGGTTAAAAAAGGTGCTGACCTGTACGAAGTGCAGGTAAAGGCAGTGATTGAACCAAAGTGGCATATATATTCTGTGAATAATCCTGACGGAGGTGCCGTACCTACGGAGATCAAGATCAATGATGGAAGCCCGGTGGGAGCTGTAAAAGAGAACGGGAAAATGAAAACCACTTTTGAAAAAGAGTTTGGCGTAAACCAAAAATATTTTGAGTCTTCCGTTACTTTCACACAGCTTGTAAAACTGAAGCCAGGAAACAAAAAGATCACCGGTACCGTAAATTACATGGTCTGCAACGACAGGCAGTGCCTCCCTCCGAAAGAAGTTGAGTTTAAGATTAAGATGTAAGGTGTCAGGCAAGTGTCAGGCACCTTTCAAAAGATTTTCAAATCCTAATAAAGTCATGAGGTGCCAGACAATTATAAGTGTCAGGAACCTAATCCTAAAACCTTGAAAGATCTTTTTAACACGAGGTGTCAGACATTGGGATAGCATTTGTTATCCTATTTTTTTATCTTGCCTTAATATGAGCCGTTTAAAAGTTTTCCTTACCGCATTATTTTCTATCACGGCGCTCGTTGTTTTCGCGCAAACTGATACATCAGGACAGGTGAAGCATGTGCCGAGAACGCTCATGGGAACGTTCATAGATGGACTGCGATGGGGATTTATCTCTGTGCTGCAGCCCTGCCTGTATGCGATGTTTCCCGTAACAGTTTCATTTTTTTTGAAAAGAAGTAATTCCCGGGCGCATGGAATAAAGAATGCTACGCTTTATTCAATTTCCATCGTTGCCATCTTTACCATTTTGGGTTTACTGCTCACAATTGCTTTTGGAAAAGATACCCTTTACCAGATATCCAGCAGCGCCATTTTCAACATATTTGTTTTTAGCTTGTTTGTACTGTTTGGGATATCATTTCTTGGGGCTTTTGAAATAACATTACCGGCCTCCTGGACAAACAAAGCGGATTCCCGGGCCGGGCTTAATAGTTTATCCGGGATTTTTTTTATGGCGCTTACATTAGTGCTGGTCTCCTTTTCATGCACAGCACCTTTTATCGGCAACCTGCTTATTGATGTAAGCCAGCAGAAAGAAAGGCTGGGCCCTATCATTGGTTTCCTTGGATTTTCAATTGCCATCGCCCTGCCTTTTGCCTTCTTTGCTTTTTTCCCGGGATTGTTGAATAAGATCGCTAAGTCTGGCGGCTGGCTCAATACCTTAAAAGTTTCCTTTGGCCTTTCCAGCACATTGGGATCCTAAGCTTAGAATTCCACGTGGACAAGTTGTC
>JADMIO011113581.1_pt1 | contig 21386 bp, 13 predicted proteins | sample 8958161 | NCBI WGS metagenome assembly JADMIO01 (sample SAMN16585339, study PRJNA669376) | soil metagenome | isolation source: Crop rotation soil | place: USA: Cullars Rotation, Alabama | collected 2011
TACCCGCCAGTCAATTTCTAACTGACCTACGAGCGAGCCCCGCCAGCGGCTCACTCTCTAAGACCGTCCATGTTATACTGGCCTGTGACCGGAGACCGCGCAGGCTCTCGGTCAGAGTTTCCTCTTTTATATGGGCCTGAGACCTTCGGGTCTTTTTAGTCTTTTGGAGATTTACAGCGTGAGAAACCGACTTCCATTTCTACTGAGCGTGCTAGCGGCCTTTGCCATTGCGCTTCCGACTTTCATTTACGCGCAGCAGGGCGGCTCGGCGCAGAAACCTGCGGCGCAGGGCGGCGCGTCGGCTACTGCCAGCCGCGCCACCGGACGCAATCTCGCCTCCGGCGCTGCCAGCGCCGAAGTTGAGCAGGACATCGCAGAGGCTCTGACCATTATTCAGGACAACTACGTGGATGGCAGCAAGCTCGATTACAACACCATCTTCAAATCTTCGATCACGGGGATGCTGCGCGTGCTCGATCCGCATTCAAACTATTTCGACCGCGCGGAGTTTGACGAGTTTCGCGCCGACCAGCGCTCGGAGTATTACGGCATCGGCGCGACCATCGGCGACCTGCGCAGTGGGGATCAGGTCAACACATACATTCGCGCCACTTTTCAGAATTCTCCGGCAGCGCGCGCAGGGCTGCGCTTCGGCGACCGCATCCTGGAAGTCAACGGAGAGTCTGTGCGCAACAAGCCCTATACGGAGGTGCGTGATTCCCTGCGCGGGCCGCGCGGCTCAATCGTCAAGGTGACGGTCGAGCACAACGCGACGAAGCAGACGGAAACCGTCGAGATCAAGCGCGACGCCGTGCCGCAGCCCTCCATTCCAGAGGCGTACATGATTCGCCCCGGCGTCGGCTACGTCGCGATGACCGGAGGCTTTAACCTGACGACCGCCGACGAGTTTCAAGAGGCGCTTGAGGACCTGCGCAGCAAGGGCATGAGCATGCTGATCCTGGACCTGCGCGGCAACGGCGGCGGGCTTCTCTATCAAGCTGTGCGCGTCGCCAACACCTTCCTCCAACGCGGCCAGTTGATTCTCACGCAGAAGGGACGAACGCGTGATAACTCTCAGGTCTACCGGGCTGACAACGAGTCGCCCGATACGACGCCGCTCGTGGTGCTCGTCAATCGCGGCACGGCTTCGGCCTCGGAGATCGTCGCAGGGGCTTTGCAGGATCACGACCGCGCCCTGATCGTCGGCGAGACCAGCTTCGGCAAAGGTCTCGTGCAGAACCCTTTCATTCTGGATTACGGCTCGGCGCTGATGTTGACCATCGCCAAGTATTACACGCCTTCGGGTCGCCTGATTCAGCGCGACTATTCCAACGGCGGCTTCTACGATTACTACACGCGCGGCGGGTCCTTGCGTTCGGAGAAGAAGAACGAGCCGGCGCAGCCGACCGGGCCGGAAAGCCGCACAGACACCGGGCGCACAGTGTATGGCGGCGGCGGCATCTCGCCGGATGAAACGGTCGAGCCGCGTGTGATCACACCCGCACAGCAGCGCCTGATGGACCCTGTCTTCGCCTTCGCGCTCGAATTGACGAGCGGGCGCATCAAGGGCTTTGACAGCTACAAGGTGGAGAGCGCGATTGACTTCACACACGATCTGAAGGCGACGGACTATCCCGTCACGGACGCCCTCTATCAAGCGTTCAAGGAGTTCGTCGCGACCAAGACGGCGTACAAAATTCCGGCAGCGCAGCTTGACCGCGAGCGCGCCTTCGTCGAGCGCCAGCTCAGATATGACCTCTCGACGGCAGCCTACGGGACGGTCACGGCCTTTCAGGTCTTCAACGTAGACGACCCGCAGATCGCCCGCGCCGTAGACGTAATGCCGCGCGCACGCGAGCTGGCTCTGATGGCCAGACGCGCCGCCGCACGCAACCCGTCGGAATAAGGCAAAAGGTAAAAGGCAAAAGGCAAAAGTAAGAAGGCGGAAACCATTTTAATTAAAGAGTGGTTTCCGCCTTACTTTTGCCTTTTACCTTTTGCCTTGTCTTATCTGTTATAGGCTGACGGGACGGCTACGTCGTTGAGGCTCTCGCTGCCCCAGGGTTGAGCTGTGAAGGCTGCGTCGGAGCTTCTCAGCACGTAGAAGTAGCCTGTCGAAGATCGCCACACGGCGAGATCGGTCTTGCCGTCGCCGTCGTAGTCCGCTGGCACGAGCGTGTCCGTAGAGAGTCCCCACTGCTGTGATGTAAAGGTCCCGTCCGAACTTTTCGAGACATACCAGAAACCATTCGAGGGTCTGAAGACTGCAAGATCAACCAGCCCGTCGTTGTCGTAGTCTCCGGGCACAGGCTTGTCACCGCTCAGTCCCCAGGGGCGTGCGGTGAACGCGCCGTTAGAGCTTTTCAGGATGTACCAGAAGCCATCCGATGACCGGAAGACTGCGAGGTCAGACTTTCCATCGCCGTCATAGTCTGCTGGCTCGACCGCGTCTGTGCTTGCCCCCCACTGCTGGGCTGTGAACGTGCCGTTCGAGCTTCTCAGGATGTACCACGTTCCGCTGCCCGCCACCGGATCATTCTTGCGAAAGACGGCGAGATCGGTCTTGCCGTCGCCGTCATAGTCCGCTGGCACAGGAGTGTCTGTGCCGAGTCCCCACTGCTGGGCAGCGAGTGTGCCGTTCGAGCTTCTTCGTATATACCAGAAGCCGTCCGACGGTCTGAAGACCGCGACATCCGTCGTGCCGTCGCCGTCATAATCCCCTGGCACAACCTGGTCGCCCGCCTGTCCCCACTGCGGACTGAAGACCGTGCCGTCCGAGCTTTTGAAAACGTACCAGATTCCCTCTGAAGGTCGCCAGACGGCGATGTCCGTCTTTCTATCTCTATCGAAATCGAAATTCTTCTCCGCGTTTGAAGGATAGACGAACTTGTTGACGACGCCCGTGCTGACGCCCCTGGCTAAATAGTACAGGCTGCCGTCGGCGCTGATCTGTAGATCAACAGCCGATGAGATGCCGATTGCAAACTGTGTGGATGAAGGGATCGGCGGCCCTGCGTTCGGATCAACGTAGCGTATGAAGCCTGTGCACAGGTCTGCGAAGAAGTATTTCCCGACGTAGGTGTTGGGGTACTGCACGCCGGGCGGGTTGTAGAACGCGCCGCCGACGATGGCACAGCCCGTCGGCGTGCCGGTCGTGTGATTATAGACGTAGAGCGGCGCGCGGTAGTCTGTGGGCGGCGGGCCGCTGCATTGCTGTCCCTCGCAGATAGACCAGCCGTAGTTCGAGTGCGCGATGCCGTCGTTAATTTCTTCCCAATCGTTTTGACCTACGTCGTTGATGAACATGCGGCCCGTGCCCGGCTGGAAGGTAAAGGTGAAAGGGTTGCGCAGGCCCAGCGCCCAGATCGCCTTGTTGTTGCCGGTCACGTTCGGGTCGTTGAAGTAGGGGTTATCGGTCGGGATCAGCGGGAGCTGCGGGTCTGTGTTGATGCGCAGGATTTTGCCGAGCAGGTTCGTGAACACTTGCGCGTTCGCCGGATTAGCATTCTCGCCGACGCCTGCGTAGAGCTTACCGTCCGTTCCGAAGTGTATCGCACCGCCGTTGTGGTTCGTCGCGCTGCTCAGATTATTTAGATCAAGAATGACAAGCTCGCTGCCCGGCACAACCACGTTGCCGTTGGCCGTGAACCGGCTGATGCGGTTGTGAATCGGCGCGGTGTTGACGGTGTAATAGACGTAGAGGAAGTGGTTCGTCAGAAAGCCCGGGTCGAAGGCGATTCCAAGCAGGCCGCGCTCGCCCGACGCATTGACGTTCAGTGTCATAAACGGCGTCGCCAGCAGCACATCGTTTTCGATGACCCGCAAAGCCCCCGCCTGCTGGCACACGAAGAGGCGTCCATCGGGAGCGAACGCCATCGCCGTCGGATTGGTGAGGCCGGTCGCCACAGGCTTCTCGATAAAAGCCACTGGAGGAGTAGCCGCACGCAAAGGCTGCACCGTAGCGGCGACGAACAGGATGAGAATGGCAATGATTAGTTTTGAACCGCCGGATAGTGCAGGAACCATAAGAATCCTCCTACGAGACGACCAACATAATTCGAGCAAAAGATAAAGCGGTGGGGTTTGCAGAGGCAATAAAGAGTAAACCTTCTCAGCCCGAAGCGTCAAACTGGCAGTACTGCCTGCGGTAGCGGGCGGGTCTCTTCAGCGTTGATGACCCGCCCGCTACCGCAGGTGGCACTGACTTATCTGATGTAAGCCGAAGCAACAGGGAAATCGCCCAGGGCGTTGCTGCCCCACTTCTTACTGAAAGATAGTCCGTCCGAACTCTTGAGAATATAGAAGGTGCTCGTCGAGGGTCGCCAGACGGCGAGATCGCACTTTCCATCGCCATCATAGTCCGCAGGTGCGAGCCTGTCCGTGCCGCGACCCCATTGCCGTGTGAGCTGGACGCCGTCTGAGCTGCGAAGAATCGTCCAGACGCTCGTCGAGGGATGAAAAACTGCGAGGTCAGTTTGGCCGTCGCCGTCATAGTCTGCGGGGACGGGCTGATCCACGCTCTCGCCGAGCTGAGAGACGAAGAACGTCCCATCTGAGCTTTTAATAACGTGCCATGTGGCGGTCGCCGGTCGCCAGATGGCGATGTCAGCCTTGCCGTCTTTATCGTAATCCCCGACCACAGGTTTATCCCCGCTCGTGCCCCAGAAGACGCCTGAGCCCGCGTGGCTGTAGATGTTGAGCATACGCCAGCTTCCATCTGTCGGACGAAAGACACCGATCTCTGTTTTGCCGTCTCCGTCGTAATCGGCAGGCACGGGTTGATCGCCGGGTTGGCCGAACGCTAGACCGTAGCTTGAGCCTGTAGTGCTTGGGAGGATGTACCAGTTGCCGCTGCCGTTTTGGAAGACGGCTGCATCCGTTCTACCGTCGCCGTCATAATCCGCAGGCACAGGCCACTCGTCCATGTTTTGATCGCCAACCAGCAAAGTGGTTATCAAGTTATTTGTGCTTCCAAGGTTGATCCATCCTCCCGTGCCCGTGCGTCTGACACTCAAGTCGCTCTTTCCATCTCCGTCAAAATCGAATTTGACGATATGGTTGGGATTGAGACCTGCGGCACGGAAAACGGCTGTATACGTTCTGGCGGTGGGCGGAGTCGAAATACTATGTTCTGCGCCTCCACCATCAGACCAGGAGACAAACTCGTAAAGCAGACCGCCCATGATCTGCGGAGATATGACGCCGAGGCCGCGCTGCAAACCGACCACACCGAGAGTGGAAAAGCTGGTCGCGCGCGGCTGGCTGTCCAGCTTGACCTGAAGCCCCGCCGGGCTGGTCGCCAGCGTGATCTTCGACTTGCGCGGTTTGATGTCGCGGTAGGACGTATGCGTGAACCCGCCTGAGTCTTTCACCGTGAGATAGATGCGATACCAGACGTTCGGTGCGGTCTCGCCAACTGTGGGAACGGTGAACGAGCCGCTCTTCGCGCCGCTCTTCGGAGCGATGAACGGATGCCTGTGCGTATCGTGATGGAAATCTACCTGCCAGGTGAAGGCGCTCGGCGGCAGGCTTCCATCTTCCCCGTCTGTGCCTGTGCCCGCGTAAGCAATCGTCTCACCGGCGCTGTACAGAGAGGCTTGCGCGGGCGAGGTGATCGCGCCCGTCGGCGCGACATTCGTGGTCACGCTGAGGGTGGCGTTATTGCTCGTCACACTTCCGAAAGCGTTGGAGACAAGGCAACTGAACTGCGCGCCGTTGTCCGTCAGTCGTGCGGTGGTGAGCGTGTAGCTGGCAGACGTTGCTCCGGCGATGTTGACGCCGTTTTTCCGCCATTGATACTTGAGCGGCTGTGTGCCGTAGGCGCTGACGCTGAAAGTCGCCCGTCGCCCTGCCGTCACCATTTGAGACGACGGATGCATCGTAATGCTTGGGGAGGTGATTAAAGAATATTGAATTTTGTAGACTGCGCCGCCGCTCCCAATCGCCAGGTAATAGAGATTGCCGTCAGGGCCGAGCTGTAGATCAACCGGACTGTTGATGCCTGTGGCGAAGCCAGCGACCGTGTTGCTGGCCGGATCGAATCGCCTGATCCAGCCGCCGCAATAGTCCGCGAAGAAGTAATCGCCCGTGTACTCGCTCGGATATTGAATTACCGGGGGATTATAAAATGCGCCGCCTGTGATGGCGCATCCGGTGGTCTGCGTGAAGCCGTGACCGTACTGGTAGAGGGGGTCTGTGAAGATTTCGTTCGGAGTGCTGCAACGCCCCTCGCAGGTCGCCCACCCGTAATTAGCCCCGGCGATGCCCTCGTTGATCTCCTCCCAGGTGATCTGCCCCACGTCGTTGATGAACATGCGACCCGTGCCCGGCTGGAATGCGAAGGTGAAAGGGTTACGCAGGCCAAGCGCCCAGATTGCGCGGTTATTCCCGGTCGTCACACTGTAAAAGGGATTGTCCGCCGGAATCGTTCCATCTTTATTGATACGCAGAATCTTCCCCAAAGCATTGCTGAGCGTCTGTGCGTTCGCCGGATTCTGATCGTCACCGACGGCGATATACAGTTTGCCGTCATTTCTGAAGTGCATGGCTCCGCCGTTATGGCTCGACGACAGGCTCAGATTATTCAGTTCGAGGAGGACGACTTCGCTGTGCTGTAACGCCACATCACCCTGCGCCGTGAAGCGGCTGACGCGGTTGTGGATCGGCACCACGGGCATGGTGTAATAGACGTAGATGTAGTGATTCGTAGCGAACTGCGGATCAATAGCGACGCCGAGCAGCCCGCGTTCGACCGAGGCCGTAACTTCAATCGTCACGAAAGGGGTGGGCAGCAGAACGCCGTTCTTAATCACGCGGAGCCGCCCGCCCTGCTCGCACACGAAGAGGCGGCCATCGGGCGCAAAGGCCATCGCCGTGGGAGCAGAGATGCCGCTCGCCACCAGCGTCTCCGTAAAACCTGCCGGTAGCGTGGCCGCATGAAGCTGAGAATATGGAAAGCAGAAACTCGCTGCAGAGACGCAGAGGACGCAGAGGAGGCGCAGAGAAAAGAAAGACAATTCTCTGCGTTCACGTCTGTGCTCTCTGCGTCTCTGCGGTGAGCTACAATCTTCCATACTCTCACTCTGTATCCGAACGTTTTTTAGCCCTCTCATCGTAGAAGAGGATATTGAAAGCGAGGACGAGCGCCCCGCCCGCCGCGATCAGAAAGAAGATGATGGCGAGTCCCGGATAGCCGAACAGCTTGAAGGAGGTTTCGACGCGCATCATCAACGCCGCCCCGACGATCAATGCGGCGAGCACAAGGCCGACTGTGATCCGGTTGGCGATCTTCTGAAGCCCCTCCATCAACTTCTTTTCGTCAATCGCATCTACCTTGAGCTGCAACTCGTTGTTAGCGACAGCCTCCAGAAAGTTGTTGATCCTTCCGGGCAATTTCTCCAGCAGCCCCTTCATCTCCAGCGCGGTGTTGTAGAGATTGCCCGGCGACAGGCTGCGCATCAGGCGCTGCTGCATGATCTCCGTCGCATGACGCCGGATCGCGGCGTTGGGATCGAAATCAGGGTCGAGCGTGTGTACGACCTGATCCAGGTTGAGCAGCGCCTTGGCGATCAGTGTGAACTCGGGCGGCAGACGAAAGCCGCGCTCGCCCGCAATGCGCGTGATCTCAAGCACGACACGTCCGGCGTCAATGTTCGACAGGCTGGTGTCCTGGTGTTGGACGACGAGGTCTGCGATCTGGCGCGTGAAGTGTGGCTCGTCGAACTCCTCTTTCGGCTCTCCCATCTTGATGGTCAGGCCGGCCACCTCGTCGCCTCGTCCCTCGCTGATTGCGAGCAGCATTTGCAGCAAACTCTCCTGCATGCGCGGCGAAAGCCGCCCCGTCATGCCGAGGTCTATGAGCGCGATCCGCCCATCTTCCGTCAGGAATACGTTGCCCGGATGCGGGTCTGCGTGAAAGAGGCCATCTACCAGAATCTGTTTGAGGTAGGCGTGAAAGAAGTGCTCGGCCAGGTCTGCCCCTTCCAGTTCTAAGCGTGCAAGCGGTGTCAGCGCAGTGATCTTGCGCCCCTGTATGTAATCCATCGTGAGCACGCGCGAGGTGGTGTAGTCCTCTATGGGGCGCGGCACGACGAGCGCGTCGAACTCCTTCAAGTTCTCCGCGAACGTGGCGAGGTTGTGAGCCTCCTGGCGGTAATCCAGCTCGCGCAGCAAACTCTTGCGCAATTCCGCGAGCATCGGCTGAAACTCATAGCGTCTTCCTGTTTCAGTGTGGCTGTCCAGGAATTTGGCGACATCCGCGAGGGCTTCGAGATCGCCGACGATCTGTTCACGAACTCCCGGGCGCTGAACTTTAACGACGACGGTGCGACCGTCGCGCGTCATGGCACGGTGCACCTGCCCCAGTGAAGCGGCGGCGACAGGCTCAGGGTCAAACTCAGGGAAAGCCTTCGAGATACGCACTCCCAGCTCCGACTGAATGATCTGCTCGACCTCTTCGTAGGAGAACGGTTCGACGCTGTCCTGAAGCCGCGCGAGGGCTTCCAGGTAAGGCATCGGAAGAAGATCGGCGCGGGTCGAGAGAAGCTGGGCCAGCTTGATAAAGGTCGGCCCCATCTTCTCCAGATCGGACGCCAGCTCTTCCGCTTCCGGCGCAGCCGCTTCGGTGGCTACACTCGATTCTTCATCGAGCGCTTCCTCAAGGCCGGACTGCTTAACCAGATCGGATCGCCCGTACTTCATAAACAGCCAGGCGATATCCCTGTAACGCTTCAGGTGTTCGGGTTTGAGCGAAATGCCCATAATAGAATCAATGTCTTAGCGTTTTTTGTAGGAGAAAATGATTGTATGAATTTAGATTCGCTATTCACGCAATTCCTGCGTGACAAATGCTACGTAACCGGATGCACGAAAAGGACTCTAACAAACTTTCAGGAAAGCTACAAAGCACTTGAAAGGGTGTTGGGATAGTTGCCGGAAGTAGAAACACTGTCCTTCATGGGTTCGGTTTACCTGTCTGCTACGTTGACCCTACGCAACGCAGAAATTGCTTCCGCAACTTCGCGCCCTTTCAATTCAATGAGGTCTAACAGTTCATCAGGCGTGCGTGTATCTTCAACGCTCTTAGCGTTTGGATTGACGGCCTTCAAATCGTAAACCGCATCTTCGATTGCTTGCGCTTTGTTGGTCAACTCGCGCGCTTCTGTCTCAAGGGTCGAAACCGTGATTGATAGTTCAGCAATCTTCGCTTGCACGTCGCGTGTATTCTGTTTTTTCAGTTCTTTGATTTGAGCGCGTAGTTGTGTCGCTTCGGCTGTGAGCGGCTGCGCCTTCTCGCGTAATGGGTCGGCTTGTCGCTTGGCCTCTTGTCGGCGCGCAGTTATATCTACTGTCCAACTTCGCTCGCTGTCGGCGCGTTCTGCTAGCAAGCTGAAGAAGTCAGAAAACTTGTCGAGTGTGAAAGGTAATTTCTTGCCAACCTTGATGTCCGACAGGTCGTAGTACCAAATCTTTTCCGTTGGCCTGCCTTTGGTGAAGAACAGCAAGTTTGTTTTGACGCCCGCGCCTGCGGCTGTAAAGACTCCGCCCGGCAAACTCACGATGCAATAAAGGTCGCAATCATCAAGCAGCTTGCGTTTGGTTTGGACGAACGCGGTTTCGTTTGTGCGGAACAATACGCCTTCATCTATGACCATGCCGCAACGCCCGCCGTCTGGTCGTAGATGGTCAATGATGTATTGGAGAAAGAGAACCTGCGTTGCGCCTGTCTGAAATGCGAAAAGGTTTTGAGCTGCTTTGCTTTCCTTGCCGCCGAAAGGCGGATTCATCATGATTACGTCAAAGAATGGCGGCGCACCTTCAAACAATCCGCCGTAAGTCTGCTGTCCGGTGAGCGTGTTGCCGTGCCAGATGTGCGGCTCATCTATGCCGTGAAGAATCATGTTGGCAAGTCCAATCGGATAGATGATGTTGTCCTTCTCGCGTCCGTAGAATGTGCGATGCTTGAGCGTGCTTAACTGTTCGGACGTAGGGTTCTTGTCCTTCATGTAATCGAAGGCTTGCGCGAGAAAGCCGCCAGTGCCAGCCGCAGGGTCAAAGATTGTTTCGCCTATCTGCGGGTTAATGACTTTGACCATCGCGCGGATAATCTCGCGGGGTGTGAAGAACTGCCCGCCGTCGTTGCCTTTCTCGCCCATCTTGAGCAGCAAGCCTTCAAAGACTTGCGAGAGCGGGAAGACGTGTGTGGTGTCTATATTCTGCTCGCTGATTTCATGCACTCTGTCCAGCACGTCGAGCAGGTTCTTTTCAGTGTCAACGCGCGTGTGCTGAACGCCTGATATAATTTCACCGATAACCTTCTGGCGCGGTGTAGCGTTCGGATGCTTTATGGGGTCGCTGAATGAGCGTAGGTGTGGCAGCAGTTCACTGTTGACGAAGTTGATAACGCCGTCGAACTCCTGCCCTTCTTGCAGTTCTTTGCGCTTCCAGCCTTGCGGCTTGTCTTCGGAAGCGGCGACGAGTGGCGGCGCGTTATCATCGAAAGGTGCAGCCCAATCCCGCCAACGGTAAGGCGATTGAAGCGACGGCACGAAGGTCGAGCCGATAACTTCGGCTTCTTCGGCTTCTATTTGCTCGCGCTCGTCAAGGATGCGAAGGAAAAGAATCCACGACAGTTCCGGCACGTACTGTAACGCGCCCGCAAGATTTGAGCGACGCAGGATGTTGCAGATGTTCCAGACGGCAGCGTTGACGGATTGCTGCGTGTTAAGGGCTTTGCCGTTACCGTTACCGTTCTTCTTCTGTTTCACCATTAAAGTTTTCCAGTGAACGCTTGCCGCAATAATGCGGCGGGCAGTTTGTTGATTGTGTCGAGTTGAGTTTGTAGTTGCTCTCGCGTTTGTTCGCTCCTTATAAGCTGCTCGCCGAGAACTCTTACAATATAGCTTTGTATATCAAGCGGGGGAATGGGGATTTCAATTTGTTTGATGTCCCTGATAACGAGATTCCGATTCGCCATGCCCTGAGTCAACTCCGCAGCTTGCGCTCTGCCGAGAGGTGAGTTAAGAACTTTCTCCATGTATTCAGGCAGTACATCGGGTTTGAGTTTAAGAAGTGCCACACTGACGAAAATACTGAACTCGCGGTCAACATCTATTGCTTTGGCGATGCCTGTTGTACCGACCTTCGTATAAAGCACATCACCTTTCTCTGGCTTGCACCGTCTGCATAAATCCCTATGTTGTTCTTCTGTGATGTAACGACAATTGTTGAATGAAATCCCTGTTTCCTTAACATCTTTGACAGACAAAAACGGAATACCGTGCGGCACATAAGTAGGCGTGAAGTGCGTACCGTCGGAAATATCAAGACACACTTCATCTAGCCGTTTCACTGTCCATTGCTGCGCTTCTGGACTATCAAACACGGCACGCATGAAAGCGGCTGGCAAATCTTTCGCGGCTTTCAACTGCGCTTCGGCGGCAGAACGCGCCCGCTCTAATGCTTCCATTTGTTCGTTGAGGATTGCTGCGATGCGCTTCTGTTCAGCGAGCGGTGGAAGAGGAATATTTAATTCAATAAGGTCACTGGCTCTTACGGTGGCAATTGTAACTGCATTGTCTTTTACTGCTTCTTCAGTACCTTTAATTGTGTGAAGGTAATACCACAAGAAACTGGATTGAATCTCTGAAGAAGGTGAAATACGAATCAAATTTGGTGATATTTGTGCGCCTACATGAGAAGCACGCACGATGCCTACTTTGCCAATCGTTCCTCTTACTGTGAAAACCAAGTCCCCCTCACTAAGCATAGTACGAGGGAATTTGTTTGATACGTCAGTGCTTATAAACCAATACTTACTCCAATCAGTCGAAATCTCTCCGCTTGAATCTATGTGCTCGCCTCTAATCACGGCGACGCCCTGCGAAAGATGTTCCATACCATAGAAGGATGGATAACGATAGATTTCATTGCACACATCTTTTAATCGCACCCATCGCCAATCATTAGGCAAAGATGTTCGGTCAAATGTCGCCAGCGGAGTTTCGACAACTGTTGAAGCGGATTGGCTCACGCCGCAAATATCCTTTCCTTAGTCTCGTTCAGTCAAACTATTTATCGCGCGCCCTTGCTGCTATTACATTTGCCGCACATCATTTGCGCGTTCTTGAGCGCAGTACGTCCACCGCGCGCATAAGCGAATATGTGGTCAACTGTATAATCATCCCACGAAAGCTGTTTCCTACACTTTGGATTGCTGCAAAGTTGCTTTTCTTCACTGTTCCACAAAATTCTTCTTTGCTCCGGTGAGAAAGTCCGCTTTTCATCTTTGCGATGAAATAACGGGAGCAGCAAGCCCCGTAGAATCTCTGCGCGACGACGGCGGTTTGCCGCACTATCAGTATCACCTTGCACGGTTAGCAAATAATCACCAAACAATCGCTGCGCTTGCTTTGCTGGTCGAACATTGCGTATCTGCTCTCGTAATTCGTCAACCCCTGTTGATAAGCGGCGCAACAGTCGTTCGGCAATCCGATTACGCTTGCGATTAGACAGCACAAACTTTTGCTCTCGCATTTCCCAAATAAGCATGAACAACGAATAGAAATCCGCAATCTTGTGAAAGCGTGTTTGTCTAATCTCAGGCAGGATTCGCTTCATTATATTGAGCGTAGCGGTAAACTCACGCGAGACGCGCATTAATGTGTTGCCGTTTACACTCTCGTTACCTATTGCTTTATCAAGTGCAGTTTTCTTATTGATAATCCCACCTTGCTCGATTGACATAAGCAGTTCGGAGAAAAGTTCTGTGCCTTTCATCCGGTCTATTTGTGCGCTTGATAGAACCTTCTGTTTTAAGAGATATGCCTGATGGCGTCCTACTAATCGCTCGGCTTCTTTCAGAAATCGGCTGTCGTAAAACTTTGCACGGCGCTTTTCGCCAGACGTGAGCGGCTTGCCAGTTGAATTGATACGAACGAATAAATCAACAATATCTTTGAACCTTCCAGTAACTTCAACCGTCTGAATCTGGTAAGTTTCAAAGCTATGCACCAATCGCGGATAATAGCGGCGTAGAGTGTTCCAATCGTGCCATTCTCCGGCTTCATCTAAATCGAGCCTTACGTCAAATGCCTCTTTCTTGAATCTGCCTTGTCCGGTAAACATAAAGATGGTTTCAAGTCGCTGTTTTCCATCAATAACATCGTAGATAATTCTACCGCGCTGATTGCGGCGATAAAGAAAAATGCTCGGAACAGGATACTTTGAGACGATAGATTGAATCAGCCTTCGTCTGTCGTTTGTTGTCCAAACAGACCTGCGCTGAAAGCCCGGCTCAAGATTTATTCGGTTGCTTCTGAAAAGTAGTTTTAGTTCGTCAATGGTGCGCTCGCTAAAACTTGCGTGGAGTTCAATGGGCGGGTCTTCATGGAAGTGAGAACTCATGCTGCAAATATCCTTTCCTTAGTCTCATTCAACACTTCTCTCGCTGATCTTTCAAGCGCCTTGAGTGCGTTCAATCCGCCCGCGTTCTTCACTTCCGGCGTCCGCAATAGTTGGTCGCTTTCCAGCCCTTCTGTGCCGCCACGCGCGAACTGTGCGGCGATTGCCTGCACCGTCTTGGCTGTCGCAGGCGGCATCTGTCCGAGCCAGTCCGCTTGCTTGTAACCGAAAGACTCCGCACGCTCTAGCCGCGTGTGTGGACTCATGCCGTAGCCAACATCTGCCAGCACGTCGTAAAGGTCGTAATCTTCCATTTCTTCAACCGCGCGCAGAGCCTTCGGCGAATACGGGCGCACATACTCCATCAACTTGTTGCGCTCATCCGGCACAATCCACTTCGCCCGAAACTCATCAAGCGTCTCTGCCTGTTCGACCAGGCGAGCCGCGAGCCGTTGTCTGTATTCTTCCGCAGGAATCGGCATCGCCTTGCCGTCAACACTGGCGACAATGAAGCGCCCCGCATCCGTCACCTGTACGCTAACGCCTTCTTCAATTTCGGCAATAGGCGGTGGCGGTGGCGGGTCAACTATGATGTCCGGTCGCTCTGTCGGCGCAGGTCGCAACCGCGTCACAAACTCCGCGCCGAAAAGTCTTGTCGCGTCCGTGTAATCGTAAACGCGGAACATCAGCTTGCCAGTCGCAGGGTCTAACCGCGTCCCGCGCCCGACCATTTGATAGAACGCAATCGGCGATTTGACGTAACGGAAGAAAACGATGTTCCGCACGTTCGGCACGTCAACGCCCGTCGTCAATAGGTCAACCGTCGTGGCGATGAAGTGATGCCGCGTCCCGCCTTTCAGGTCTGCAATGTAATCGCCGCCGCCACTTTCCGCCGTACATTTGAAAGCGTAGTTATCAACAGGTGCTCGGTTATTCTCTCGACACCATTCCGCATAAAGGTTGTTCAGCGCAATCGCTACATCGTCGGCGTGGCTGTCTCGCACACAAAAGATAATCGTTTTCTGTTCGGGTGTACCAGTTGCGACAAGCTGGCTGAACAGGTCTTGCGCCATCGCTTGCACGCGCGCCTTAATCTTGATTGAATTCTCGAAACTACTAGCCGCGTATCGCTTGCGTATTTCGTCTGCGCTTAACGGCTCGCCTGTGGTCGCATCAACTAACTTCACGCCTTCAAGGTCATTGGCTTCTAAACCTGTCTCGCGCTCTGTCTTCGGCTTCGCGTTGATGAAAATGTCGCGGCGGATAATCTCACAAGCCGCAAGGTATCCGTCTTCGATGCCCTGCGCCATGTCGTATTCATAGACAGGCAAGCCGAAATGACGAATGTTATCCGCGCTTATCTCTGCATCTTTATCATCCTGTGCGCTGCCCGCAGTAATGAGCAGTTGGCGCGGGGTGGCTGTCAGACCAACCTGCACCGCATCAGGGTTGCGCTTTAACACCTGCGACCACTTACCCCATGCTGACCTGTGGCACTCATCTATGACAATATGGCTGAAATAGTTTTCGGGATAATGCCGCAACAGAAAACTAGCGTCCGCTTCGTCGCTCTCAACTCCAAGCGTCTGGTATGTCGCAATCAAGATACGCGCGTTCTTCTGTGCATTGTTTGATGAGACGGCGGCAGCGTTCGCGCCGAAAACATTTTGCAGCGCACCTGTCGCTTGTGTCCGCAGTTCGTCACGGTCACAGATAAACAGAGCCTTACGCATCTGTCCCGCGTCAGCAATGCGCTTGAGCAGATGCACGGCGATAAAGGTCTTGCCCGCACCCGTTGCCAGCGTCAGCAATGCGCGCTTTTCGCCTCGCGCCAGTTTTTCTAAGACCGCTCTGATTGCCGCATCCTGATAGTAACGCCGCGTTGCTTCGCCAGCAGGATATGACTTGAGCAGTGGCTTTGCGGCTTCGTCTTCAAGATTGAACTTTACGTGCTGCTCGTAACGTGCGCGCAGTTCGGCGGGAGTAGGGAACGCCATCATCGGGCGTTTGTCGCTCGTCAGCTTTGTGAGCGCATCATACTCGACAAACTGATGCCCGTTAGTGGCGAACACGAAAGGCACATTGAGCCGTCTGGCATCGGCGTAAAGTTTGCCCTGTTCAAGCCCGTGCGCGGGCGCGTAGCCTTCGGCTTTCGCTTCAATCAAAGCAACAGCGACAGGCTGCGGGTTGTCGCCCACCTTGATGCGCAAGGTGTAATCAGCACGCCCCTTGCCGCGCCTTCGCGCTCTGTCGCCGTGTATCTCAATCGCCCCGGCTGTTACTTCACGCTTAACCAAATCATCTGTCCACCCGCGCGCACGTAGCGCAGGGTCAATCAGATTAGCGCGAGTGTCTGACTCATTCATCGTCATAGTGAGACAGTAGAGAAAGCTTGAGGGCAATCTAAAAGATTACTTACTCTTACGCGGCAGGCGCAAGCGAGCGTCATTATAGCGTGTCAACAGCCTTCGGCGGCACTAAACTTATAGCACACGCGCGCGGGCGATGTTAAAATTCGCTTGCTTTCATAGGAATTAGTTGAGGTTTAAACGCAAAGGGTGCAAAGGTATTCGCAAAGGAGTTGACTCTCTGCGCTCTTTGCGTTTTCTTACTTTGCGCCCTTTGCGTTTAAATCGCCCTTATATAGTCACGCTCTTAAAGAATGGTATGAAACCCTTCATCGCTTCCATCCTTTTGATCTTCACCCTGGCGGGGGCAGCCCGTAGCAGGCCGACGAGTGATCTGTATATCTCTGTTTCGCTGACCAGGGCGGAGCGGAGCAAGGATAGTAATTCGAGACGAACGACGATCACTCTCGACGGAGAGAAGATAATTTACGAGAAAGCTTATCAGGGTTACAGAAGAAACAAGATAGAGCCTGTTCACAAAGAGTTCGTCATTAAGGATGAAGACGTTAAGCGACTGGAGAAGCTGGTCAGGGATCACAATCTGCTCGTCTCAGATTCCCTGAAGTACCCGACCGCAGGTCGAGGCTTCATCTCTTTTGAAATCTCGCTCGACGTGAGATCGGGTGGGAAGCAGTCTCACATTGTGATTTCCGGGCCGAGTAAGATTAAAGGGATTAAGGATCAGAAGCTTTACAGGGATACAACAGCTCTGCTGGAAGAGCTTTTCCGCCTGCTCAGCGCGCAGGACGAAGAGATCGTCGGTGAGGGTGATCTCGTCAGCGACACTCCATAAGATAGCGCCCGCGCCTTTTTCCGCTCAATCCAGCTTGTCCACCTGTAGGCCGATGGGGTCAGCGCCCGCCCCCTTCACTCCATCTATCACCTTTGCCACCGCCCCGTAGACGAGCGAGCGCGGAGCCTTGATGAAGACGGTCTTTTCGATACGCATCTCTTCGGGGAGGTCTATGCGATCTTTCATCACCTCTCGATACGCGTGATTTTCTCTGCGCTCCTGAATGATTCTAGACAGCTCGGCACTCAACTTCGCAGTATTATCAACCGACCCCATGCCGCCGGTTTTATTGAGCCTCAGACTCAAATCTTTCTCTACCGTCACGACCAGTGTCAGTGTATGGGGTTTCAAAGGCTCGCGTTCGTCCTGCGGAGGCGGTTGCGGAATCTGAGCCTTGAAGCGGCTCGGCTCAAGTGGGGTGATGACCATAAAAATGATGAGAAGAACCAGCAGCACGTCTATGAGCGGCGTGACGTTGATGCTCGGCTTAGTCTCAGTCTCAAGTCTTCTATCGCTCGCTCTCATATTTTGTAAGCCTCCTCATTCAGCTCAGTTAGACACCGCATGGGATGAAAAGTTCCAGTGAAGTTCAGATGTTACGCAGCCCACCACGCACAGCCCCTCCGGCGCTTTATGAGGCACTGCTCGCGTAACATGAGTTAATATGCGAAAGTCTCAGGGATCGGCGGCGGAAGGCGGTCGGGTGAATTTAACAGAACTTTCGATAGTCTCTCCGGCGTATGTAAAAAACAGGGGCAGCAGTCATCGTCCGGTTTTCACACGGAACGGAGCATTGAGCGATCATGGCGGAGCATTGTAAAAATTGTGGCACGGAGCTGCTGGCAGGGCAAAGGTTCTGTCGTATGTGCGGCGCATCAATCAGCGAATCGCAGCGCGAAGAGCTGCCGACGAAGATATTTCAGGGCGAGCGCCAGAAAGCCGCAGGCCCTCAGACACACACCGCGCCTCAATCAGCCAAGCCAGGCACTGATCCGTTCTCTCCCTTTCAGCAGGGCACAGCGCCGCAGACGCCGCATCCTCCTGCGCCCCAGTCGCAGTTCACGACGCCGCTCTACATGCCGCCCGATCAGAAGCCTTCATCGAGCAGCCGCGCCACGATGTTCATCATCATCGGAATAGTCTGCCTGACGGTGCTGGCTGCGGTGCTACTGAGCATGAGCTATCGTCATGCACAGCAGACACGGGCTACTACGCCACAGGCTGAGAGCGGGATTCCGGTTCCGCCTGAGCCGCCTGAGCCGCCCGCCGGAGAAGGAGCGGGCACAACCGTGCTTGACGAAAGCGATGCCATCAACGGAGATCACGAGACGACGATCACCAAAACGTACCCGCTCGCTAACAGCGCGACCTTTTTGCTCAAAGGGATCAACGGCAACGTCCAGATAGAGGGCTGGGATGAGGCGGAAGCGGAAGTGAGGGTCATCAAGCGCGGAGGCTCAGTCGAAGATCGCCAGGCGGCTCAGGTGAAAGCGACGCACAGCAATGATCTACTTTCGCTTGAGACTGTGCCGACCGGCGCCGGCGGCGTAGACGTTCGATACGAGGTGAAGCTTCCGCGCGGACTGCGGCATGTGCAGATCAAGACTGTTAATGCCGGTGTCAAGGTGGCGGACATGGCCGGGACGGTCGAGGTCAAGGCACAGAACGCATCGGTCGAGTTGGAAGATGTCAGCGGCGCGAGCATCATCAAGCTCGTCAACGGGCAGATCAAGGCGAGTTACGATGACGCACTCACGGGATCGCAGGAGCTGAGCACCGTCAACGGTAAGATAGAGGTTGAGCTGGACGATGACCTCAATGCAGACATAGACGCACACACGGTTTCAGGCAGCATCGAACTGGACGGCGACTTTGGATTCAAAGTGGATAAGAAGATCGTCGGGCAGGAGGCCAGCGGGCGCGTCGGCAGCGGAGGCCAGCCCATCTCCGTCAAGACCGTCAATGGCCCGATTGTAATCGCCAGATAGCTTTACTGTAGTGGCAGGACTTGTCCCTGCCCGGATCCGGGAGCAGCAGAGCGGGCAAGGGACAAGCCCTGCCCCTACAACTCTTGCGTTTAAATTTCTCCGCTCAACAGACACCATCCCAGCAACCCGCACAGCGAGAAGCCCACCGCGTTCATGATCCCATGCGACATCGCCATGTGCGGAATGTTGATGATTAACTGTTTCGTGACGATGCTGTAAGCATAGGCGCAGGCCAGCATCATCGCTATGACAGATGAAACGGAAGACGTGACCAGCAGTATCTGCGCCGGACGTGAAGAGAGCGCAGGCACAAGCCGAAAGATGACGAGCGCCGCCAGCAGCCAGAGCCCCGCTGAGACAACCAGCGCGCCCAGCAGCCCCAGGACGGGCGCTGAGAGGGTGATTCCGGCGGCGATGAGCGGCGTCCCCATAATGATTCCGCAGCAGGCCGCTTGAAACGTGCGCTGCTTAAAAGCAGTTGAATCTCGCCGCAGCGCGCGGCCAGCCAGCCCGGCAAGCAGAGGCGCGGCGAATCCCGTATAGTGAAAATGCACAGCTGTGAGCAGCACGATGGTTTCACCGAAGCCGAGAGGCTGATAACCCAGCCTTGAGATAACCAACCAGACGCCGCCGACACTCAGGTAGATGAGAGCTGCGCTGATCGAGATTTCTTCCGCACGCCTTGCTTCGGGAAAGAGGAAGCGCATCAATCCGTATAAGGCGATCAAGGCCGTCACCAACGCCCATGCGGAGGCGACGAGCGCCGCCCGGAGCCCCTGCGGCAACAGAAATGAGCAGACCGCCAGAGCAGCGCCGAACGGTTGGGCTAACAGTGCCACACGATAGAACGCTGCGTCGCGTCCCTGACTGCTTGCGGGCGCAACCAAAGAGAGGCCGAGCGGGATGATGACGAGCGGGGCAAGCAGGAAAAGCTTTTCGATAAGCTCGACGCGGAAATTTTCTGAGGGCGGGATGACCAACAGCCCCAGCCAGATGAGCGCCCCTGCGAGTGCGCTTCTTCTGCTCCAACGTCGCATGTGATTCCCTTGCGCGCGGCTCATTCGACCTTCCCCTCTAGCTTATTTAACGGAACTGAGTCCGGCGATAATGACGCGCGCCACAGCCGGGATGATGTCACGCACCTCTGCGTGATCGGTCGTGAAGGTGACGAGGACGAAGCGCGCACCATCGGGCAGCTCTATATAAGCGGCGTCGTGCCGCGTGCTGCTCGTCCAACCGGCCTTCGACCAGAGCCGTGCGCCTACGGGAAGCGCGCTGCCCGTGAAGCCTTGCGCCTGATCGTCAGGGTCTTTGCTGCTAATTGTGAGGTCGCGTTTGAGCAGCTCCATCATCTTCCGGCTAGCCTCCGGCGTGACCGCTTCTCCGGCCACGATCTCCGCCAGCAGGCGCGCCGTCCCGTCTGTCGTCAGCTTATTTCGATTCTCGTACTTCTCTCCTAGAAATTGGCGCTCGCGCCCGTACGGCCCTTCACACCAGGGCTTCTGGTTGGCATTTATCCCTTTGTAGCCGAGCGATGCGTAGTAGCGATTAACGGCGTTGCGCTTCAAAGCCCACTCCTGCAACTCTGCCGCCGGCAGCTCGCCGCCGCTCGTCGTGCCCGTCAGCACATCAAGGACGTAATGCGAGGCGTCGTTGGAGGAATCCACGATCATGTCACGGAGCGCGCGCCGCAGCTCGTCCGTCTCCTTGAGCTTTCCATCCTGAATCCAGCGATACGCTGCCGCGAGATAGAATAGCTTGACGACGCTCGCCGGATAGATGGGCACGTCTCCGCGAAAGCTCGCCGTAACGGTGCGCTGTGGACGCTGCATCAACTCGGAGATCGGCGCATCCTTTGCCGCGCGCAGGTCTACCAGCGTGATCGCAAGGTTCTTCTCCTGCAACCCCTTCTCTGCGAAGCGTGCCAATGTAGTGCGCGCGGCCTCATCAACCAGCTCTTGCAGCGTGCGTGACGTGCGGGCGGCGGGCTGAGTCTTCGTCGTCACGTCCTGTGCGACAACGATTTGAGAGAACATCGTCAACATCACGCAGAGGGTAGGCATCAAAGCTTTCGCTTTACGAATCATCAGGGTCTTCCTTTCAGAGCAAGTAAAGATGCAGGATAAGATGTCCACGCGCATCGCACGAAGGGACACGAAAAGGCGGTTCGTGCTGCTTCGTGTGATGCGCGTGGATCGCTTCTCAATGTCGTTTGAATTATACGCAGATTCGAGGGACAATCATCCCGTTAAATCTCAAACCGTAATCTTTGAATTTCAGATGAGGAAGACTATGCCGATCTCAATGAAACGCTCGCTGACGATAATCCTCCTGACATTCGCATTCATTGTCGCGCCGGTCGTACCGCGCTGGAATCTGACGGCGAGGGTCGAGGCTGTGGCGGGCGCGCGCCAGCCTGTGCGTGCGATGCACGGAATGGCGTCTTCCACGAGCCGCATCGCTTCCGAGGTCGGAGTTGATGTGATGAAGCGTGGCGGCAACGCCGTAGATGCGGCGATTGCCGTTGCTTTCGCTGAGGCTGTGACGCACCCTGCGGCGGGGAATATCGGCGGCGGCGGTTTCATGCTGATACGCCTGCGCGATGGCCGCACGACCTCGATTGATTATCGTGAGATGGCTCCGGCCAGGGCTGTGCGGAATATTTATCTTGATGACAAGGGCGAGGTGCTGAAAGGCGAAGGATCGTCAGAGGTCGGCTATCGCGCGGCGGGTGTGCCGGGCACGGTCGCAGGCATGGAGATGGCGCTCAAAAAGTACGGCTCAGGAAAGCTGACG
>JADMIO010690410.1_pt1 | contig 21383 bp, 19 predicted proteins | sample 8958161 | NCBI WGS metagenome assembly JADMIO01 (sample SAMN16585339, study PRJNA669376) | soil metagenome | isolation source: Crop rotation soil | place: USA: Cullars Rotation, Alabama | collected 2011
AATAGTTAATAGTTAATAGTTAATAGTTAATAGTTAATAGTTAATAGTTAATAGTATGCGGAACCTTCGTGATTTGTTTCGCGGTCAAGAAAATCATCTTAAGAACACGATAGTTACAATTATGCACTGTCTAATTATTAATTATTCACTACTAATTATTAATTAACATGTTCAAGTTCTTCGCCCGAAAACTTCTTTACGGCTTTCTCGTCCTAATCGGCGTGGTAGTAGTCGTGTTCTTTTTGTTCCAGGGTTTTGGTGATCCTGCAAGATTGGTATTGGGACAGGCGGGCGATAGTACCACCATCAAAAACATCCGCAAAGAGCTGGCGCTTGACCAACCTAAATGGAAACAGTTTGTGTTGTACCTGAATGATGTATCGCCGGTGGCCGTTCATTCAAAAGCGGATATTCAAAAAAAACAACTCAAAGGTTTTTTTATTGGCGGAGAAACTAAATTCGGCATCAAAGTGCCTTACCTGCGGCGCTCTTATCAAACCAAGAAAGATGTCGGAGATGTATTGATGGAGGCGCTGCCCGGTACATTGATCCTGGCATTTGCGGCCATGTTGCTCGCAACAGTGATCGGTATTTTATTGGGTGTACTTGCCGCAATAAAACAAAACACATGGATGGATACATCGTCTGTATTTGCCAGTGTACTCGGTATTTCAGCGCCTTCTTTTTTTATGGGGATCGTGCTGGCTTACCTGTTTGGTTTTGTACTCACAGAATATACGGGACTGCATATGACAGGCAGCCTGTTTGATATCGATCCATTCAACGGAAAGAACCTGCAACTCAAAAATTTAATTCTTCCCGCTATTACTTTAGGCATACGCCCGCTGGCGATCATTACACAACTTACAAGAAGTTCTATGCTGGATGTGCTCGACCAGGATTATATCAGAACAGCCTATGCAAAAGGATTGAGTAAAAAAGTAGTGGTGTTCCGCCATGCATTGCGTAACGCACTCAACCCTGTGATCACCGCCATCACCGGTTGGTTTGCAGAGTTACTGGCAGGTGCTTTTTTTGTTGAATATATTTTTGGATGGAAAGGGATAGGGAAAGTTACCGTTGATGCTTTAGAGAAATTAGATTTCCCCGTGGTGATGGGAAGCGTGTTGATCACCGCAACTTTTTTTATAATTGTGAATTTGCTGGCGGATGTGTTATATGGAGTGGTAGATCCTAGAGTAAGGGTAAAATAGAACAATTGTAAAATTTAAATAGAAGAAGAACGAAGAAAAAAAGCGACTCCGAAATTCAGAAACGCTTCTTTTCTTCGTTCTTCTTTTATTGAAATAACTCACTGAATAATCACTTCCGAGATAATCTTCTCCCCAAATGCCTCATTCACTCGATCTATGATCTGTTGCTTCTGGTACAACAATTCATTCTTTAACGGCCCCACTGCAGTATGGATAAATAATTTCTGGTTGATGATCTGGATCTTATCCGTGTATTTGGCAATGGTTTTACCCATGAGTTGTTCCCAGATCTCTTCTATCTGCACGGCCCGGATCCCGTTACGTAACGGGCTCTTTCTTAAGAAACCTTTCATTGCATCGCCGATGTGGAATTCTGACATAGGGCAAAGGTAGGAGTTAAAAGTTAAGAGTTAAAAGTCAAAACGCAATACCGGTCACACTTTTAACCCTTAACTTTTAACTATTAACCAATTCAATCATCTGGAACGGAACACCGACCCCGTCAAGCTGTGCTCTTAACCGCAAAGCATGCGTATCTGTAATAAATACCTGTCCATCGCTTTCTGTGCAAACCCAGTTGAGTAGCTGGAACATTCTCGGCTCGTCCAGTTTTTCAAAAACATCATCCAGTAAAAGAATAGGAGTGAAGCCTTTTTTTTCTTTTAACACCTGCCATTCGGCGAGCTTGAGTGCGAATAACAAACTTTTCCTTTGTCCTTGTGAAGCTTCTGTTTTGAAAAGTGCATCCCCCATATAAAATAAAAGATCATCGCGATGTATACCGGCAGTTGTTCTTTGCAGGACCAGGTCTTTCTGACGCGTGGCTTTTAATAATTCATCAAACCCGGCTGTCAGCAACTGGCTTTCGTATTGGAGAACAAGCCCATCGTCCTTACCTGCGATCCTTTGGTAGATCGAAGCAACCAGCGGAAGAAATTCTGACAGAAAATTTTTTCTTTCGGTAAAAAGATAAGATCCTTTTTTACTTAACTGGTTATTTAATACATCCAGTAAAGCCTCATCCGTAGTACCGGATTCGGCGGATTGTTTCAGCAAGCTGTTACGCTGCTGTAATACACGCGTATAATCGATCAGGTGTAACAGGTATTCTTTATTGATCTGTGATAGTAGAGTATCGAGGAACGTTCTTCTTTCGGTGCTTCCACCCGTTACCAGTATTACATCATCCGGCGCAATCATGACAGCGGGAAGCTTGCCGATATGATCGGAGAATTTCTTATACGCCTCGTCATTTAATACCAGTTCCTTCCGGTTGTTCTCCCGTAATACGCAGACAAGCTGCTGCGGTTCGCTATTGAGTTCATAGTTTCCTTCGAGCCGCATACCGGCAAGGCCGTGGTGTACGTTCTGGTTATCGGGACGGGAAAAATAACTTTTTGAAAAACTGAGATAGTATACCGCATCAAGCAGGTTGGTCTTGCCAGTGCCGTTGATACCGCAGATGCCAATGATCCTTTCAGTAAAAGAAAACTGCTGTTGCACATAATTGCGGAACTGTACGAGTGATATGGAACCAAGCCTGAGCATTCAGCGGGCAAATTAAACCAGAACGGGGTTAATTATTCATGTTGTGTATGACGGAAAGCATTTATTTTTATAAAAAATCAGGTTTTGAAGACGATATTATCCGAACAACAACTGGCACTCACGGTAAAAAGGCTGGCGCACCAGATACTGGAAAACAACCTGCAGCTGGCAGATACGGTGCTCATAGGCCTGCAGCCGCGTGGTATTTTACTAAGCGACCGCATCGTGAATGAACTGAAAAAGATCGTAGAACCCGGTTTGATACAATATGGTAAACTGGACATCACTTTTTACCGCGATGATATCCGTAAGAGTCTGCACATAGCCAATCATACCGATATCCCATTCGATATCACCAATAAAAAAGTGGTGCTGATAGATGATGTGTTGTACACCGGCAGAACGATCCGCGCGGCGCTGGATGCTTTACTGGATTTTGGGAGGCCCTCGAAAGTTTCTCTATGTGTTTTAATCGACAGGAGATTCAGCCGCGAATTACCGATTCAGCCCGATTATGCGGGTAAAGTAATTGATACCATCATCTCACAAAAAGTAAAAGTGAGATGGAAAGAGAATGAGGACATTGATGAAGTTGTCCTGATCTAAACTGTGCCTCCGTGCCTCCGTGTGCAAAAAAAATCTCACACAGAGGCACAGAGGCACAGTTTGACAACCGAATCTTGAAATTTGTTTCATTTACCTGTTTTCCATTAACTTTGTTTTTTAATGAAACTATCTACCAAACATCTTCTTGGTATCAAAGATCTCAATAAAGAAGATATCCAGTTAATTCTCTCCACTGCACAGCAATTCAAAGAAGTTTTACAGAGGCCGGTTAAGAAAGTACCGTCGTTGCGTGATGTGACCATCGTGAACCTGTTTTACGAGAATTCTACACGTACACGCATGTCGTTTGAACTGGCTGAAAGAAGGCTGTCTGCGGATGTGCTCAATTTTGCCGCCAGCAGTTCTTCCTCGGCCAAAGGAGAAACATTGCTCGATACGGTAAACAATATCCTGAGCATGAAAGTGGATATGGTGGTGATGCGCCACAGCGCTTCGGGCGCCCCGCATTTTCTCGCCAAACATATTCCCGCGGCTATCGTGAATGCAGGTGATGGTATCAATGAGCATCCTACACAGGCATTGCTGGATGCGTATTCGATGCAGGAAAAACTGGGTAAACTGGAAGGACTGAAAGTAGCCATCATCGGCGATATCATGCATAGCCGGGTGGCGCTCAGCAATATGTACCTGTTGAAAAAAATGGGGGCCGAGATCATGGTGGCAGGCCCGCCGACGCTGATCCCCAAATACATTGCCGAAGCATTGGGTGTACGTGTGGAATACAACCTGAAAAAAGCGCTGCAATGGTGCGACGTGGCAAATGTGCTGCGTATACAGCTGGAGCGCCAGAACCAGCCCTTATTCTCTTCACTGCGTGAATACAATCTCGCTTATGGCATCAAAAGAAAAATGCTGGAGAGCCTGGGTAAAGATATCGTGATCATGCACCCGGGACCGATCAACCGCGGTGTGGAACTTGACAGCGATGTGGCAGACGGCCCGTATTCCATTATCCTTAACCAGGTAGAGAATGGGGTGGCGGTGAGAATGGCGGTATTGTATTTATTGGTGGATCGCGAAAACTAACGGACACGAATTACACGAATCAACACGAATTACACGAATTTGTGCTGATTCGTATAATTCGCAAAATTCGTGTTTCAAATTCGTGCAATTCGTGTTTTAAATTAGCGTCTATGAGAATCTGTCTTTTCCCCGGAACCTTTGACCCCGTTACACTCGGGCATATTGATATTATCAACCGCGCTATTCCATTATTTGATAAGATCTATGTGGGTATCGGTATCAACTCCTCTAAAAGCCCGATGTTCAGTGCAGAACAGAGAATGGAATGGTTCAAAGAGATCTATAAAGACACGCCCAATGTAGAAAGTGTGATCTATGATGGATTAACGGTGAACTATTGTAAAACGATCAATGCCCATTTTATTCTTCGCGGCATCCGTTATGTAAGCGATTTTGAGTACGAGAAAACCATCGCCGATGCCAACCGCACACTGGATCCGGAGATCGAAACCATCTTCCTTACCGGAGAACCGAAATATACTTCGGTGGCATCAACCATTGTAAGAGACATCATCCGTAATGGCGGTAATGCCTCGCAATTCCTGCCCGAAGTGGTAAACATCTCCTTACAAAACCATCAATCATAAATCTCGATATTCATAACGATCCCCGCCTGGCGGATAATTACTAATTCCTAATTATTAATTACTAATTAAAATGTCCATCTGGCATAACAAACAACTATCCCTCTCGGGTTTTGATGGCCTTGGTAAACAAACCATGGGCGAACATATCGGGATCCGTTTTTCAGAGGTGGGAGATAATTATCTGAAAGCCACCATGCCCGTCGATCACCGCACTATCCAGCCCTACGGATTATTACACGGTGGTGCATCGGTTGCGTTGGCTGAAACCCTCGGCAGTGTTGGCGCTGCGATGGTGATCGATCCTGAGCAATATATCTGTGTAGGACAGGAGATCAATGCCAATCATATACGCGGTGTAAAGAGTGGATCGGTAACCGGTATTGCCACACCCATACACCTCGGCAGCAGCTCGCATGTTTGGGAGATAAAGATCTATGATGAGAATGAGAAGCTGGTTTGTATCAGCAGGTTGACGGTGGCGATTTTGAAGAAGAGGTAGCGTGTACGTCATTTCGAACGAGCGAAGCATCGTGAGAAAACTCACAGGGTTAGCAGTCGTGAGATTTCTCCCTACGATTGAAATGGATGAGGGTGAGAAGCTGGTTTGTATCAGCAGGTTGACGGTGGCGATATTGAAGAAGCGATAGCGTGTACGTCATTTCGAACGAGCGAAGCATCGTGAGAAAACTCACAGGGTTAGCAGTCGTGAGATTTCTCCCTACGATTGAAATGGATGAGGGTGAGAAGCTGGTTTGTATCAGCAGGTTGACGGTGGCGATATTGAAGAAGCGATAGCGTGTACGTCATTTCGAACGAGCGAAGCATCGTGAGAAAACTCACAGGGTTAGCAGTACACTTCGTGAGATTTCTCCCTACGGTCGAAATGACGATCCTATTTCAGTTCCTCTATCATCATATTCCTCCAATGCACTTTAATTCCGCCACCATCATGGATCTGCAACGCAATAAACCCGTCACCTTTCCCGATCTTTTCATCTTTTAATTCGATCATTGGATGCCCGTTTAGCCAGGTTTTTACCTCGTCGCCGTTTACAGATAATTTCATCGTGTTCCATTCGCCCATTCTGAGCCACTGTTCGTCTTCCGGTTTGGGTTTGATGAGCCATCCGCGGCCGTATGATTCGTAAATACCGCCGCTGTTCCTTCCGGGAGGAGCCACTTCACACTGCCATCCGCTGATCTTGACGCCCTCGATAGAAGAACGGAAAAAGATCCCGCTGTTGCCATTGGCTTCCTGTTTGAATTCTACTGTTAGGATAAAATTCTTATAACTTTTCTTGGTCGAGAGATAACCATACTGTTTATCCGGCCCGCTTTCGCAGATCAGTTCACCATTTTCCACATACCATTTTTCGGTTCCATGAATTGTCCAGTTGTTGATGTCTTTGCCGTTAAAAATAGAGGTTGCTTTTTGGGCATTACCCAGGAAGCAGAGGCAGGCGAATAAAAGGGTGAGGGTGTATTTTTTCATGTAATTGTTTTGACTAGGTGTTTTGATGTTAGTTCATCGTCCATGGACCATAGACCATGGTCCATGGACCATGGCTAAAGTTCCGCTTTCCTGATCACATCCACCACATTTGCATAGCTATTCTGCAAACAGGTTTCCAGTTCATCGCCGGCTACCCATTTGATCTCAGTAATATCTTCCTCCGTCTGTGGTGTTAAAGATTGTTCTCCTCTTGCACGCATGGCATACCAATGCGTTTCTTTGATCACATCGGCGTTTACGTATGGATCAAAATATTCATGGTAACCGATGTCGATCAATTCTCCGCGTTCTACATTTACAAGCCCGGTTTCTTCCCGCACTTCACGCAGGGCGCAGTCTTCTATCGTTTCGCCCTCGTCCAGTTTTCCCTTTGGCAGATCCCATTTGCCACGGCGGAAGATCATCAGTAATTCACCGCGGTCATTCAGCACCAATCCACCTGCGGCAATAATTGTTGGTTTACTCATCTTACATCAAATGTGAATACAATTTTCCATTTTCCCAATTTCAAAATTCCAAAATGGCCTTACATTCGCTGCATGACAAACGAGAAAGCCGTTGCGGAAAAATTATTGCAGGTTGCAGCTGTTAAATTAAGTCCCGAAAAACCCTTTACCTGGGCCAGCGGCTGGAAGAGCCCGATCTATTGTGACAATCGTAAGGTCTTATCCTTTCCATTCGTCCGCGATTTTATCAAAAGCGAATTGTGCAACGTTGTGTTCGAACATTTTCCGCAGGCCGAAGTGTTGGCGGGAGTAGCCACTGCGGGTATTCCCTGGGGGGCGATGGCTGCCGACCAGTTAAAACTTCCCTATATCTATGTACGCCCCAAACCCAAGGAACATGGGCTTGGTAACCAGATCGAAGGCTATTATACACCGGGGCAGCGTGTGCTGGTGATAGAGGATCTGATCTCTACCGGCAAAAGCAGCCTCCAGGTGGTGGATGTATTGCGCAATGCAGGTGTGGAAGTGGTGGGGATGGTTTCGATCTTCACCTATGGGTTTGCCGCGGCGGCTAAAGCCTTTGCTGATGCCAATGTAACTTACCGTTCGTTAACAGATTATACGCACCTGATTAGCCTGGCGGTAGAGAAAGGACAGGTGCCGGCAGAAACAGAAGCCCTGTTGCTTCAATGGCGGAATGATCCTGCTAATTGGCAGGGAATTTGACAATAGAACCGAAAATCAAATCATATGAAAAGAATGTTGTTGGGACTGGTGTTGGTGATCGCATCCTGCTATACGCTGCAGGCGCAGCAGGTGGGGCCGCAGTGGGTAACGATCAAATCGGGTAATTTGAAATGCTGGCAATGCAAGGAGTCGCTGGATAAATACCTGTTGATCGAAAAAGGGCTCACAGAAACAGGGCTGATCCAGTGGAAATATAATTTGTTGCAGGGAGAGATCCGGATCCAGTACCTGCCCGACAGGACCAATCCGCAGGCGCTTCGTATCACGCTGAACAACGCCGGTTTTGACGCCGATACCGAAAAAGCCGAACCCGAAGCCTATAAAAAACTAAACCCCGCATGCAAGCGCGCTGAAGATGGAGGCGGGCCGCAGAAGGGGAAATCGTGCCATGTGGCGCCGCTGAATTAATAATTAGTAATTAGTAATTAATAATTATGGAACGCCGAAAGAAGCTACAATCTGCTTCTTTCGGCGTTTTTTTATTATGCTACTACCAATTCAATTCTTAATTCTTAATTACTAATTATTAATTAAAACAAGCTCAGTTTGTGCCTTGATGAATAATCAAACGGCACCGTAGTAAAAAATCCCGCTTTCCCTACTCTTGTGGTTCCTTTTACATTAATAAGCACTTCCTGGCTGAAGAGGAGATTGAGGCCGTTTTTGAGGACCGATTTCATATCCACCACGATCCTTGAGGGAAGGTTGAATTCTGACCGGCGTGGGATATGCATGAGCGTATCGAGCTGGAATTTGCCTAGATAGCTGTTATCTACGTATACATCACAATCCACTTTTTTGAGATCCACGCCGAAGCCGTTGGGGTTGTAGTAGACGAGGTCCATGGCCAGGACGGTTTTGTCGAAACCTATATTTTCAATTTTAAGATTCTTCACATCGCGGTAATCAAATCCCTGGGGTTTGGAACAGGAGGCCAGTAAAACGATTACCAGGCCAAATAAGAGGGTCTTTTTCAAGTTGGACTATTTGCCTGCAAAATAGGAGAGACTGGCGGATTTTCAATTTGCTATCTTTGCAAACGGCTGTAATTATTTGCTAAAAATGTTAGAATTTTGAAACAAAAGTTGAATAAAAATTGCAACTAAATTTATTAGTGTTTCAAATTTAAGTATAAGCAATTAATAATCAGACATTAATGATATTTAGTTCATTATTAAATATCATCAAAATTGCTTAAAAACAGGCAAAAATTAATCATTTACCGATGTTTGAAAAAAATAGCAATATTGACCAATTAATTGTTGATAGTCAGTACTTTGGCAGCAGTAATTACATTAAAATTTTGTTTCAATTTTCAAATATAAAAATTGAGCAATACGAGAGTTATCAAAAAATGAGTTTTCGGAACAGGTGCATGGTTGCGGGGAGCAACGGAGTAGTAAATTTGTCGGTTCCATTAGAAAAAGGACGGGGGCAGAAAGAGTTGATGAAAGATGTGCGGATCAGTCATTCCGCCAACTGGCAGGTGCAACATTGGCGAACCATCGAATCCTGTTACAGCCGTTCCCCGTTCTTTGAATTTTACCGGGATGCGGTTTGGGGGCTGCTCGAAAAAAAGGAAACCTACCTGCTCGATCTGAATATGCGCATCCTTGCATGGCTGCAAACCATCCTGAAATACCCGGGTGATATATCGCTGACCGATGGGTTCCATAAAACCCACCCGGCCGGAATAACTGACCTGCGGAACACCATGCTTCCTAAAAACAGCCAGCGGGCAGCCAACCATATCCGGTATACACAGGTATTTGAGGACCGGATCGGTTTCATTCCCAACCTGTCTATCCTTGATCTTTTGTTCTGCTGCGGGCCAAAAACCGTTTCCATATTGGCGCAGGAAAATGGTATTTAGATCGTGTATGTTTTTCTTTTGATGCAGGCATTTCGGAATTCGTCGATTCATTCAACCAACTGGCCGGTTTGTAGTGTTTTCGTGGACAACATTTTAACGTTTTAATGACTCTTTAAAGCGGCTTATCTACAGAGAAGCCTTAATTTTAAACTTTGCGCATTATCAACGCTATTGGCTGCTAACCCCCGATGAAACCGAGATGAAGAATATCAGATTCCTGCTTTGCCTTTTGCTATTGTCGGGGCATTTTGCGGGCAGTGGCCAGAATTATTCAAATAAGGGCAAGGATTTTTACATTACGTACCCTGCTCATATCGATGGAACTCTCTCAGCAATGGGCATTTACATCACTTCTGATGTAGCTGCCACCGGAACAGTAACGGTAGGCACCCAAACGCTTCCCTTTTCAATTACGCCCAATACCGTAGTTACGAAATTTTTAGGACCCGTTAATAATGCCGACGCACCTAATACAGCGGTTTATTTATCTAAAGATGATGGCATTACGACCGGTGCAGCGATACATGTGGTAGCCGACAACCCGGTAGTTGTTTATGCGCATATTATCAGGTCTGCTCGGTCTGGCGCTACCCTTGTGCTGCCTTCAACAGTTTGGGGAAACCAATATATCGTTCCAAGCTATAAAAATGTTGGGAACCAGGGAACGGCTGCATACGGTTACGGAACGATCACTGTTGTTGCTGCGGAAGCAAATACGACGGTACAGATAACGCCGGTGGTTACCAGTAAAACAGGTAGCAGGCAGGCAAATGTTCCTTATTCGATCACGCTGGCCAATCCAGGCGATGTTTACCAGGTTCAGTTCCAGCAAAGCGCCGATATTTCCGGTACTATTGTAAAGTCTGCATCTTCCGGAAGCGGCGGGTGCAAAAAAATTGCCGTCTTTTCAAGTACCACATGGTCCGCATTTGGTTGCGCCTCGGCATCGAGCGGCGATAATCTTTACCAGCAATTATTTCCAACAGGTGCCTGGGGCAAGAATTTTTTGACGGCTCCCTCCAAAACACGTACTTCAGACATCTATCGCGTTTTTGTAAGCGATCCGGCGACCGTAGTTAAGAAGACAGAAAACAACGCTATTACTACTTTAACAGGACTGGTAAATAATTCCTTTTACGAATTTACTACTGGCAATCCAACACTAATCCAAACAGATAAACCTTCGTCTGTTGTTCAGTATTTTTCTACCAGTCAAGGATGTTTGAACACTAATTTCGGGGATCCTGAAATGATCGTATTAAACCCTGTAGAACAAACCATCAATAATATCACTGTTTTTTCTGCTCATCAAAATTTCATTCCGAAGAATGGGAATGCGGTTCAGAGTGCTATTACTAACTGTTATCTAAATATTATTATCAAGACAAATGCTGCCGGTAGTTTTAAAATAAACGGCAATGCACCCACATCGTCTTTTACAGTTATACCCGGTACAAGCTATTCATATTTACAGGAGGAGGTAACGGCACTTGCTGCTATCAATCCTGTGCAAACGCTTTCGGCAGACTCCAGCTACAGTGCTATTGCTTATGGTTTTGGCCAGGTTGAATCCTACGGATATAACGCCGGTACCAATGTTAAAGATTTTTCTCAACAGGCTGCCTTTCAAAATCCCTATAAAAGGATCGATTCGGCAGTAACCTGTGTGAACACGCCTTTTGAATTTGCTGTTCCGTTAAGCTTTCAGCCATCCACAATAAAATGGGATTTTACCGCTGCGCCTAATATCAGTCCTAATGTTACTTTGACACCCGCGCCGGCCCAGGATTCTGTTAGCCAAACTTCCGGTTTGTATTATTACAGCCCGCACCAATCTTTTACCTTTTCTAAATCCAATACCGCGGCACTTCGCGATACCATCAAATTGTATACAACTTCAGCCACGCCCGATGGTTGCGGCAGCACAGACCAGGTATTTACCATTCCTGTTAAAGTGAATGATGTGCCGGTGGCCAAATTTAAATACACCAGTAGCGGATGTGTGAGTGATTCCGTCTTATTTTCCGATCAAAGCACAAATCCAGGCGGTGTGGTTAACCGGTGGTTATGGAATTTCGGGGATGGCACCACAGATGACCGTTCTGTAGGAACTGATTTTTCAAAAAAATACGGGGCAGGCGGAAACTATACGATCAAACTCAAAGCGATATCAGACATTGGCTGTAGTTCCGATGAGGTTTCGCAAACCGTACAGATCACTGATAAACCCATTGCCAAATTCAATTTTCCTTCGGTTACCTGTGCAGATAACGATATCAGTTTTACAGATGCCTCTACAACCGTCACCGGCAACATTGCTAAATGGACCTGGAACCTGGATGATGGTTCGGCAGAAATCATCAATACAACCAACGCGCCTGTAAAAACAAAATATGCTGGCTATGGAACCAAGAGCCCGACATTAACCGTAGAAACGGCTACCGGTTGTCGGAGCGATGTTTTCACCGCCACCAATTTTAAAGTGAACCCATTACCCGAAGTAAATTTCGGCATTCCCGAAGTTTGTTTGAGTGATGCCAATGCGCCGTTTACCGACAGCACAAAGATCGCTGAAGGGTCTATCGCCTCATATTTATGGAACTTTAATGCAGCAACGCCGGCGGTTTCACCGGGGCCCAATATCAGCAGCAGCACCGCGAAAAATCCGCAGGTTAAATACAATAAATCCGATAATTACCTGGTATCGCTTAAAGTGACTTCTGCAGCGAATTGTATAGCGATCACTACGCTGGGTTTTACGGTGAACGGGAGCATACCCAAATCTGTTTTTGCGCTTGCCAACCCGGCGCCGTATTGCGGAACAAGGGCTGTGCAGGTAAAGAACCTGTCAACCGTTGATTTTGGGAATGTTACCAAGATCGAGATCTACTGGGATTTTGCGAACGCGCCAACTGTAAAGGAAGTGATCGATGTACCTGTGAATGGAAAGATCTACCCGCATTCTTATCCCGACCCCACCAGCCCGAAACAATACACGATCAGGATGGTGGCTTTTTCGGGTGGTAGCGCCTGCTCTGATTTTTCATCACAAACGATCACCTTGTACCCGCTACCGAAAGCAGCGTTTACGGTATCGGCCAGCCAGTTATGTTTTGGCGATGTGGTCAATTTCACGGATAAAAGCAATGGCGGATCCAGCGCAGCAACCAGCTGGCAGTGGGACCTGGGCAATGGCATTTCCTCCACTGTACAGAACCCGGTACACCAGTACAATGATTCCGGCTTACAGAACGTGAGCCTGCATTTTACCAATGCCGATGGTTGTACCAGCGATACTGCGTTAAAACAACTGACGATCTACCCCAACCCGAAACTTACGCTCAAACACAATGAACTGGTGTTGAGCGGCGGAACACTTACCATTACGCCACAGTATGTATATGGCAACCAATTGCAATATTTATGGACGCCGGCTACGTATCTTAGCAGTGATACTTCTGTGTCGCCGAAATCGATACCTGATGATGATATCACATATAAACTAACTTTGACAGCACAGGGCGGCTGCACGGTAAGCGATACGGTACACATCACGGTGTTGAAAGGTCCGGTGGTTCCCAATGTATTTTCTCCTAACGGGGATGGCATCAACGATACCTGGCGGATCAAGTACCTGGAAAGTTATGTGGGGGCAACGGTAGAAGTGTACAACCGCGCGGGGCAGATCGTGTACAGGTCAACAGGGTATGCGACCGATTGGGATGGGACTTATAAAGGCAGCCCTTTACCTGTGGGAACGTATTATTATATCATCAATCCAAAGAACAGCCGGCCGATCGTAACGGGATCGGTTACGATCATAAAGTAATTATATGCGAGTAAGAAAATTCATGTTGGGTTTTAGTTTGTTTGCCTGCACAATTGTGGCGGCACAACAGCGTCCGTATTATACCCAGTATATCATGAATAATTACATCATCAATCCTGCTGTAGCGGGAATTGAAAATTACTGGGATGTAAAAGCGAGCCACCGTTTGCAATGGGTGGGATTGCAGGATGCACCTGTTACTACTTACCTGACTTTCCATGGCCCGCTGCGCAAAAGCGATTATGAACGTGAATCGGCTACGAGTTTTCATGCAAGCGGTTCGAACCCAAGAGGAGAAGCTTACTGGCAGGATTATGTTGCGCCCGAGCCGCATCATGGTATCGGGTTTACTGTTTTGAATGACAGAACGGGCCCATTGAACCGATTCGCGGCATATGGAACCTATTCGTACCATATGAGTTTATCGCCTAGAACAAGCTTGGCAATGGGTGTTTCGGCGGGGATTACCAACATGAGCCTGGATGCAAGCAAACTGAATTTTGGTGCTACCACAACGGTAGATCCTGCAGTGGCTTCGAGTGGTGTGATCAGCAGGATCAAACCTGATATCAGCGCAGGTTTGTGGTTGTATTCACGTGATTATTTTTTAGGTGTTGCCGCGCAGCAGATCATTCCGCAGCAGATCGCATTTTCGAACAATACGGTATATGTGCAGGATGGAAAATTATTGCCGCATATTTTTGTGAGCGCGGGTTACCGTATGCAGTTAACCGATGATATCAGTTTTCTTCCTTCGATGTTATTACGATACATCAATCCACTGCCATTGGGTTTTGACCTGAATGGAAAATTCCAGTACCAGGATCTTTTATGGGCAGGCGCTTCTTACCGCTACCAGGATGGTTTTGCTGCGATGGTGGGAGTGAACCTCAACCGGAATATCAATATCGGTTATTCGTATGATGTGCAGACCTCTAACCTGAATACGGTGAGTAAGGGAACGCATGAGATATTGATCGGGTTTTTATTGGGCAATCGCTATGGTGATTGGTGCCCGAGGAATCTTTGGTGACGCCTACGTTATCTGATATCAAGATAGAAATTTTTTTTCAACACACCCGCTCGCCTGAGCTTTGCGGGTGTGTTGAAAAAAAAGTCCGCTGTAAGCAGTTTACTGCAATCGAATCACTGTCCTGTTCTCCTCGATTGTTTTCTTATCCTTATTAATAGCAGGGATCACTTTAACGCGTTTCTCCATTTCAGCCTGGCGTACGAGATATGTTTTGATCTTCATGATCGTTTCCATATCCAGTTTTACTTTGGCGAGTTCAAGCAGGGAAACAAATTGCGGATCAACTGAAGGATTCGCAACCGGCATGGCATCATCCTTCATTTGTATTTCTTCCATTTCTTCGTGAATGGTTTCTGTATTTGTTTTTGCAGGCTCTTTATCCGGTGAAGAAAGCATGCGCATGCGTGGTTTACTGTTTTCTTCCTGTGGTAAAGCAGGTTGTTTCATTCGCTGGCGCGGTTTGCTGTTGCTGTTCTCAAAACTGAACCCGGCAATTTTTAAAGAATTGAATACGAGGTTATCGAGATTGCCGGTTTTGTTCAGTTTTTCTAAAGCCTCCATCGCCTGTTGAATACCTGCCTGAACTTTTTCTCTTTCAAAAACAATTTCCGAACCTGCTTTAAAGGATCGTTCCATTTCTGTTTTTGCATTCTTCATATCAACTTCCATTTTCTTCATGGAAGAGTTAACATCTTCTTTGAACTGCCGTCTTAGTTTTAACGGGAACAATGAATCCAGGCGGAATAGTTTGTGCATATCCAGCTGCTTCATATCCATTTTAGCGGCTTCTAATTTGGCCATGCTTTTTTCCAGGTCGATAGTCTGCGGGGCCATTTCAACAGCGGCCTGCTCCAGGGCATCCGCTACAATGGGGGTGATGGATTCGATGGGATGCGTTGCTATTTTCGAATATTCCAGCGCCGCTTCATCCAGTTCTTTTTGTGCTGATTCGAGATTCTCTTTCATTTTCTCTTTCAACGGTTCTGATAAAAAGAAGATCGGGTTGAAGAGTGGATTGCCAACACTTACCGCCATCGGTTCAACAGCATAAGGTTGTTTATTCTTTTTCGGAAGCGTTCCTGTTGCAGCGATCGTTTGTTTGTCGGTATGCGGCGTCATCGGATTGAGCCAGGCGATCGAACTAAGGATGCCGGTTACGATCACAAATGACAAGAGTTGTTTGCGGTAACTGAAACGGTTCTCTTTTTTCTCGATCATGCGTTTTACACGAACAAGCAATTCATTCTTTTTTCCTGTTGCCGCCATCGCGAATGCCGGTGCAGATTGCAGGTAAGCAATACGCAACAATGCTTCTGCATACAGGGAGGCATCGTATTGAAACTGCAGCACCCAATCATCGCAACTGTTCTCTCTTTCTTTGCGGATGCTCTTACTGAGCAATTGGGTAAATGGATTGAAGAACAAACTGATCTCCACAACCGACAAAATAATATTCACGAGGTAATCGTACCGTTTGATATGCGCCAGCTCGTGCAGTAACACTGCTTCTAGCTGATCGGTAGTAAGATGGTTGATGCTTGCCACCGGGATCAATATCACCGGTTTGAAAAAACCGATGGTAAGGGGAGTGGTTACGGTATCGGATAAGAATACACGGATCTTTTTTTTGATGTTGAGTTGTCCTGCGATCCTGTTTACAAACAATCGCCATTCGGCGGGCATTTTCTGCAGGCCGTTGTTCCTGATCTGTTGTGTTTGCCGGTATCCCATGAACCAACGGATACACAGGAACGCCATTAAACAGATATACGCCATCGATACATAAGGCAACAACTGTTCAGCCTTTACCATCCAGTTGATCAGCTGTGAAGAGAGGTCGGTATTGGTTGATACGATCGCGTGTATATTTCCGGGCACAAAACCAGTTTGATGTAATGCCTGGTTGTATTGCTGGTAGTAAAACTGAAAAGTAACAATGAACCAGATAAACCCTGTAACCTGGGCGGCAACAGCCAGCCGGTACTTTGCAGCGGAGCTGATAGACAGCAGACCGGTAATACTCATATAGATGAGCCAAACAAGTGCCATTTGCCATAAGCTATTGGTAATGGCATAACCCAATGCCTGCAGAAAACTTGATTGGAACAGGTGCTGCATGGTTACTGTTTTTTCAGGTTATCCAATAAACGCTGGATCTCTTCCAGTTCATCTTTGTTGGGTGCATGGTTACCGAGGGCCTGCATCACCAGTTGCGTGGATGATCCGCCAAATAAGGAATTGATCATTTTGCCAACGATCTGCTGTTGTGTATTCTCACGGGTGATGTTGGGGCGGTAGATATGTGTTTTGCTGCTGTCGTCACGTTTTACGATCCCTTTTTCAAACATGATCTGCATTAACTTAAGGGTAGTGGTATACCCTGCATCTTTGTGTTCGGCCAGGATCTCATGAACCTCTCTTACGGTTGCAGTGCCTTTATCCCATAACACACGCAAGATCTCCAGCTCACTCTCGGTAGGCTTGATATTTTTAGCTGCTGCCATTGCTACGATTTTGTTCGTAAGCAATTTACGATTCGGTTCGTAAGGGAAAAAATAAAATTTCGTTAAACGGCAAATGTGGAGGATGGTTTTTTGCACCTGGGGCTAAAGCCCCCGGATAGGCGAGACGGGTGATATTTGTTATCCCTACTCTAAAGAGTAAGGCAAGACAAAGAGTAGGGCAAGAATGTATGAATTTGCCGCGCCCTTCAGGGCGTGGATAAGGAATGATTAATATTTTTTTCTGGGGCTTTAGCCCCGGGTGTAATCCTTATTGTGCTTTGGTTTTATAATAGCCCACAGAATAACTTTGGATAGTACGTATTCTCAATCGATCGTTTATAAAGCTCACCTGCCGATAGGGCATGAATTGTCCTTTTTTATCCAGGAAACCCATGATACAGGTTAGCGGTTCTTTTCCTTTTTGAATAACTGGTTTGGGTGCCATGCCGAAGTTGGGGAAATGGATCGAGTCGGTTACCCTGGCTTCTTTTGCCTGTATGCGAACAGTGTAATGAAAGGTCCTTTTGGTCTCATACAAGGCAACGGCAAATTTCCAGTCGTTCAATTCATCTTTAATGGGTTCGCTGTATGCGGCAACGGGTTTTGATTGAGTGGTGGTTCTTATTTCGGGGATGGTATCGTAGGAGATAACGGTGGCTGAGTCTTTTGTTTTGGGATTATTGTCACCTGGTTGATTACAGGCGGCCAGAATGATCAATAGTGAGAAGAGGATGCTTTTCATATTTTAAAAATAATGGATAGGAATTATTCACTAAAATATTTCTCTGTGAATCTCTGTGCCCTCTGTGACTCTGTGTTGAAACCTTCGCTTCAATAGTAACAGGCTGTGGTCGAGTCTTTTTTTCAACACAGAGTTACAGAGAACACAGAGTTGCACAGAGAAAGGCACAAAAAAAATCCCGGCTTAAAGGCCGGGATTGAGAGAGGTAGTGTTGGTTATTTCTTTTCGCTATAACTGAAATGAAAGTTCTTCTTATCCTTTAACAGCGGTTCGTATTTCTGTAGTGTTTCGGCTGTTTGTTCTTTGCCATTGATGGTGAGTTTACCGTTTTTCACATCAAAGGTGAAGCTTCCGTTATTCGCAAAGCCATCTTTTTTCATGGCAGTGATCAATGGTTCCGGGCTGGAGTTATCATCCGTATGCGTGATAGCTACATCAGCCATCACAGTATCTGTTGTCACGATCCTTTTTTCCACAACCTGCTCTGTTATGCCGTTTGCTTTCACATCTGATTTATGCATTGATGCCAGTGTTGGCGCGATAACCAGTGAAACGATCGACATCAGTTTGATCAGGATATTCATAGAAGGACCTGATGTATCTTTAAATGGATCACCTACCGTATCACCCGTTACAGATGCTTTGTGTGGTTCTGATTTTTTGTAGAATATTTCTCCGTTGATCTCAACACCTGTTTCGAATGATTTTTTTGCGTTATCCCATGCACCACCAGCATTGTTCTGGAACATTCCCATCAGTACACCGCTTACGGTTGCACCCGCTAAGAATCCACCAAGAACTTCAGGTCCGAAAATAAACCCGATGATGATCGGAGATAAGATCGCGATGGCACCTGGCAACATCATTTTCTTTAAAGATGCTTCTGTTGAAATGGCCACGCATTTATCATACTCCGGTTTGCCTGTACCTTCCATGATACCGGGAATGGTACGGAACTGGCGGCGTACTTCTTCTACCATCGCCATAGCGGCTTGTCCTACTGCACGGATAGCCAATGAAGAGAATATAAAAGGGATCATACCACCCACAAATAAACCTGCGAGTACATCGGCATGATAAATATCAATACCATCGATACCTGCGATACCAACGAATGCGGCAAATAATGCCAGCGCTGTTAATGCTGCAGAGGCGATAGCAAAACCTTTACCGGTTGCAGCTGTCGTATTACCCACTGCATCGAGTATATCTGTTTTTTCACGAACATCTTTTGGCAATTCGCTCATCTCGGCAATACCACCTGCATTATCTGCAATCGGGCCGAATGCATCGATCGCCAACTGCATGGCAGTGGTAGCCATCATACCGGCAGCGGCAATGGCCACACCGTATAAACCTGCACAAGCATAAGAACCATAGATACCACCTGCTAAAACCAGGATCGGCAACATGGTACTTTCCATACCCACGGCCAATCCACCAATGATATTGGTAGCGTGGCCCGTAGAAGACTGGCGTATGATACTCATCACCGGGCGTTTGCCCATAGCGGTATAATACTCAGTGATCATACTCATTAAAGTACCTACGGCGAGCCCTACCATGATCGCACCAAAGATGCGGTTAGGTGTGAAATCAAATCCGCGTAATAACATATGTTCGGGCATGAGCCAGTTAACCAGGAAATAGGAAGCTACCGCTGTTAATACGATAGAACCCCAGTTACCCATGTTCAATGCATTCTGTACTTTTTGTGTGCTGATACCAGCGGCATCAGAGATCCTGACGAACCAGGTACCGATGATAGAGAACAGGATACCCATCGCAGCGATCAGCATTGGCAAAAGGATAGGGGACAAACCGCCATATCCATCATTCAGTACTGAACCGGCGGCACCGGTAACTTCGCGGCCCAATACCATGGTGGCGAGTACGGTTGCCACATAGCTTCCGAAAAGATCGGCGCCCATTCCGGCTACGTCACCTACATTATCACCTACGTTATCTGCAATGGTTGCAGGGTTACGCGGATCATCTTCAGGGATACCTGCTTCCACTTTACCTACCAGGTCGGCACCCACATCGGCAGCTTTGGTATAGATACCGCCACCTACGCGTGCGAACAACGCAATACTTTCGGCGCCCAGTGAAAAACCGGTTAATACTTCAATTGCCCTCTTCATTTCCTCACTGTCTACAGCCTGTGTAGGCGCGAAGACCATTTTCAATATAAGGAAGAGGCTGCCTAATCCCAATACAGCTAAACCGGCAACACCCATACCCATTACGGATCCACCGGTGAAAGAAACCTGTAAGGCTTTGCTTAAACTGGTTCTTGCCGCCTGCGCGGTACGAACATTTGCTTTGGTAGCTACTTTCATACCGATAAAACCGGCCAAAGCGCTGAAAAAAGCACCGAGTACAAAAGCCAGGGCAATGCTCCAATGGCTGTTTGCATCTGTATAACCCATAATTCCCAAGAGAAGCGCAACGATCACAACAAAATAAGTAAGGATCTTGTATTCTGCTTTCAAAAAAGCCATAGCACCTTCAGCAATATATGTGCTGATCTCTTTCATGCGGTCATTTCCCGCATCCTGCTTAGAAACCCAATTAAACTTGACCAAAGTGTACAGGAGACCTACAACTCCCATCGCCGGAACGGCGTAAAACAAGATTTTGTCCATAAAGCGATTTAATCTGCTGGTTTATATAAAAGTCTGCAAAAATAGGAGGATTTGGGTAAAATCCCTGCCTGATACCGCTTTTTATCAGGGTGTGAATAAATTGATTGGATATCAATGGAATGAGGGAGTTATTGACATAGGTAGATCGCCAATTGTGAATCGTTAGCCGTGAATCGTCAATCGTGAGTGGGCAGCGCACAGGCGGTGACTCACGATTGACGATTCACGACTGACGATCAATGCCCCCCGACCCCCGGCGTTTCCTCGTGTTCCAGGTCCGTGGTATCGGCATGGCCCGTGAACACCGAGCTCATCTTGCCGGCGCGGTAAATATTTGTGTTGAACTTATTGCCAAGGATGATGACGGTAGCCGTATCTGCCACCAGTCTTTTAAAAGTGGCATTGTTGCCATGCCACCAGCCATTATGGTAAACGATGGTGGGTTCGGGAGGTTTTACCAGCAAATGCCAGCCGAGCCCATAGTTACTCTCGCCAACGCTATAAGGTTGATAAGCCATTTCGAGGGTCTTGGTGCTTACGATGGTTCCCAGGTAAAGGGCGCGGTCCCAAAGCAGCAGATCCCTGGTAGTGGTGTACACATTTTTATCGCCATAGATGCAGTCGAGCTTCTCCAGCCTGTAGATCCTGTTGTTGGCGTAGTAAGATGGCTGGTAGTTCGCCGTATCCTTCTGGCTGAAAATATAGGTATGGCTCATACCCAGCGGCTTGAACACATAAGTGGTCATGTAAGCAGGAAAAGCCATCCCGGTGATCTTTTCAACGATCAGGGCAAGTAAGGCATAATTGGTATTGGAATAGTAGAACTTCCGCATGCGGTCGGTAGCCACATCGAGATTGGGCCTGCGCGTGGCGAGGTAGTTCAATACATCCTGGTTGGTTGCATAACCCGTAAAAGTAAGCGGCATTTTTATACTCCGGTAGCGCGTAACCATCCGGCCTTTCTTGTTCTTTACGCGGTAGGCTTCTGTGCGTGTTCCTTCGAGAAAATGCTCGTATTTGGGCAAACCGCTCCTGTGATTCAGGAG
>JADMIO012757510.1_pt1 | contig 21382 bp, 18 predicted proteins | sample 8958161 | NCBI WGS metagenome assembly JADMIO01 (sample SAMN16585339, study PRJNA669376) | soil metagenome | isolation source: Crop rotation soil | place: USA: Cullars Rotation, Alabama | collected 2011
CCGCGACAACTTGTCCACGTGGAATTCTAAGCTTAGGATCCCAATGTGCTGGAAAAGCTCGCCACCAAGCTGCTCAACGTCTCGAAGTTCGTGCTCTCGTTCGACGCGGACGCAGCCGGTGAGCCGGTCGCGCCGTTCGACCTGCTGATGCTCGACCGCGTGGCCGCCGTCGCCGCCGAGGCAACCGCGGCGTTCGACGACTTCGACTACGCACGCGCGCTCGAACGCACCGAGGCGGTGTTCTGGTGGTTCTGCGACGACTACGTGGAGCTGGTGAAGGGGCGCGCCTACAAGGGCGACCCGTCATCGGTCGGCGCGCTGCGCCAGGCGCTCGACGTGTTCCAGCGGCTGTTCGCGCCCTTCCTCCCGTTCACGACGGAGGAGGTGTGGGCCTGGTGGAAGTCGGGCAGCATCCACCGCCAGCCATGGCCGGCACTGGAGTCCACCGGCGCGGACCAGGCGGCGCTCGACGTCACCAGCGAGGTGCTGGCGGCGGTGCGCCGCGCCAAGACCGAGGCCAAGGTGTCCCAGCGCGCCGCCGTCGACGTCCTGCGCATCAGCGCCTCCGCATCGAGCCTCGACGCGCTCACCACCGGGCTGGCGGACCTCATCGACGCCGGGTCCGTCCAGGACCTGCGGCTCGAGCCTGCCGAGGGTCCGATCGCCGTCGACGTCGTCCTCGCTGCCAGTTCCTGAGGGTGCCCCACCGGTAGCCTCGACGGGTCATGGACGAGGTGAGCGAGGCCGACACCCCTTCGCGCCCCCGCCGACGACGCACCTGGCCGCAGCGTCTCGTCCTGGTCTTCAACATCGTCCTGGTGGTCGGCTGCCTGGTCGGCGCGGTGGCCATCTTCGCCGGGCAGAAGAACGCCGAGGACACCCAGCGCGAGAACATCACGCTGTCGCAGGAGCAGGAGAAGCCCACGCCGTCGATGGTGGTGGAATCGCTGCCCAGCGACGAGACGACCACCACCGCCGTCGAGGAGACCACGACCACCACCGAGGCGCCCGACTTCGGCACCACGTCGACCACCATCGATCCGCTGCTGCTCGGCGCCCCGCCCGACTCGCAGAACTTCCTCCTCACCGGATCGGACAGCCGCGACTGCATCGACCCGGACTCCCCCTACGCCGGCGCGTTCCTCTCCGGGGCAACCGGCGGCTCGCGACCCGACACCATCATGGTGATGCGCGTCGAGCCGAGCACCGGCCGCGCCGCGTTCCTCTCGTTCCCACGAGACCTGTGGGTTCCCGTCGCCGGCAGCTCGCGCAAGGCGAAGATCAACTCCACGCTCGACAAGACGGATGCCACGCCGTTGATCGCCACCATCGAGTCGTACTTCAAGATCCCGATCGACCATTACGTCAACATCGACTTCTGCGTCTTCAAGGACCTCGTCGATGCGGTCGGCGGCGTCACGGTTCCCTTCGTCACCCCCGTGCGCGACAAGAACACGGGCCTGCTCGTGGAGGACTCGGGCTGCTACACGTTCAACGGTGACCACGCACTCGCCTACGTGCGCAGCCGCAAGATCCAGTACCAGGACAAGAAGGGCCTGTGGCACAGCGAAGGCACGGCCGACATCGGACGCATCCGCCGCCAGCAGGACTTCCTGCGCCGCGTGATGCAGGAGGTCCGCAGCAAGGGCGTGCTCGACCTGGGCTTCATGAAGACGCTGCTGGACTCGTTCCAGCGTCGGGTCATCGTCGACGCCGATCTCACGGCGCGGGACCTGCTGCGGATGGCCAACGCGATGAAGGGCATGGACCCGACCACCACGCGCAACTTCATCGTCGAAGGCAAGTTCTCCCAACGTGGCAACGCGTTCGTGATCGAGCCGACGCTCACCACGGACAGCATGGAGGCCATCCTCGCCCTGTTCCGCGGCGATGCACCGCTGGCGCAGGCTCCCGAGGAGCAGGACGATCCGATCGCCGCTGACCCCATCGGTCCACCGACCTCAGCGGCCACCCCCACGCCGCCGGGCGCGACCACAACGACGACGAGCGACGCCGAGACCACCACCACCGAGCCGGCTCCGGACGACGACAACATCGACCGCGCCTACGGCGGCGGCCACACCGTCGTGCCCGACAAGTTCGCCGTCTGCCCCTGACGCCGCCGCGTCACGCGGCGAAGAACGCGTCGACCTCGTAGGGATCCCGCGGGACGGCCCACATCTCCGTCGTGGCGCCGTCGACCACGTGCCAGACGTGCACCTCGTCGAAGTCGAGGTGTCGCCCCTCGTAGTCGATCGACACCTGCACGAGGGAGATCGCGTGGTCGTCAGTGGCCGCCACGTCGTGGACCGCGATCGTCATCGAGAAGTTGACCAGTGTGAAGAACTCCATCATGTGACCGAACACGGCGTCGCGGCCCCGGTAGGTCCCGGCGGTCGGGAAGCGACCCCCTTGGTGGAACACGACGTCCGGGTGCATGTGGGACTGCAGCCAGTCCATGTCTCCCGACGCCATGGCGGCGAACGCGTCGCGGGCGAACTGAGCATTCGGATGCGTGTCCATCGACCCTCCCAACTAGTTAGGGGCCTAACTATTATGCTGAACGGCGATGCCGTCAAGCCCCTCCGCACCGATCAAGGTCGGCGACGACTTCGAGGTCGAGTTCCCTGGCGCGAGCGCACTCGCCACCGAGTGCACGCTCAACCTCGCGGTGACGGCCTGGGCACTCGAACGTGTGGGCGGCGCCGTGATCGCCGCGCATGGCCTGACGTCGATGGCTGCGTTCAACGTCCTGACGGTGCTCCATGGTGCCGACGAACCGCTCGGCCCTTCGACGCTCGCCGACCGCATGGTCGTGACCAGGGCAACCATGACCGGTGTCATCGATGCCCTCGAGCGCCGCGGCCTGATCCGCCGTCGCACCCACGCAGTCGACGGCCGGCGCAAGCTCGTCGAGATCACGGACGAGGGCCGGTCCATCATCGACGCGGTGCTGCCGCACATCCACGCGGTCGAGCGTGAGGTCTTCGCGTGCCTGACCGAGCGCGAGCAGGCCGCGCTGCTACGGCTCGTGGGCAAACTCAGTGATCATCTCGCCGGCTTTCCGCAGGCGTGACCACGCGCTAGTCCCCCAGGGCCGCGGCGAGCGCCTCGGGGATGTCGCTCGGACCTGCCACGGTGACGAACCGCGCGCCGACCTGTTCGGCGAACGTTCGTGCTTCGTCGGAGTCCGTGTCCGGCGCGACCACCACCAGCTCGTCCAGGCCGCGCGCCGCGGCAGCCGGATCGCCCTCCACCGTCGCCCGACAATCCGAGAGCAGCACGGTGACCTTGCGGCCGGCTCGCGTGCGTGCCAGCTGCTCACGGGCGGCGACGAGCGCGCCGGCCACGTCCGTGGTGCCGAAGCCCCGCAGCGAGAGCACGTCGTTCACCACCTGATCGCTGGCCTTCGTGATGTCCTGGCTCTTCGCCGCGACAACGTCCTTGCCGAAGGCGAGGACGCTGTAGTCCTGCGGCGTGCGCCATGCCACGGCCGCGGCAGCAACGGCGGCCGTCGCCAGCGGGCGCCCACCCATCGAGCCGCTGCGGTCGACCAGCAGGCACAGCGCGGTGTGCGGCTTGACCCAGCCGCGCACGTAGAGCCGCTCGGCATCGGGCGCACGCGACCCGGCGCGACCCTCCAGCACCGCTTCGAGGCTGGCGTCGAGATCGATGTCGCCACCGTCCGGGCGGTAGGCCTGCGTGACGATCTTGCCGACGCCTCGCGGGCGCGTGCGTCCGCGGCGGCTGAGCTCGAGCATCAGCCGGCCCGCCAAGCGCTTCGCCAGCTCGCGCAGTGCCGGGTCCGTCGCCGACGTCAGCTCTGCCAGCAACGAGAGCATCTCGTCGGGGTCTTCGTTCAGTCCCTCCTGGACCGCCGCTTCGTCGAGCTCGCCGACCTCGGGCGAGATCTGCTCGAAGCGCGGGTTGCGCGAGAGCTCGCGCCGCGAGGTGGTGCGCTTCTGCGCTTGGGCCACGGCCTCGTCGGCCTCGGATCCCTCCTTTACGAGTGGGAGTTGGTGGCCCCAGTCGGGGCGCCAGCTTTTCCCCGGTCGCCGTCGCCCTCGACGCGGCCGAACACGTCCTGCCACAGCTCCGTGACGATGTCCTCGGTGGTCCGCGCCGAGCCTTCGCGCAGCCGCACGCGACCCGACAGCGCGACGAGCGCGGCGTCCAGCCCGACGCTCGGGTTCTCGATCGGCATGCCACGCAGCTTCGAGAGCGAGCTGGCGACGAGCGAGCAGTCGATCGCGCCACGCACGGACGAACCGACGCGCAGGTCCGGGTGGATGCGCGTGCGGCGCACGAGCGTCACCACCTTGGCCATCCAGTCGTCGGGGATCGACGCGTCGCCCACCGCGCGGCGCACGATCGCTTCCTCTTCGTCCGGCGGCTGGTAGTCGACGGACAACCGGCACACGCGGTCGTAGACCGCCGACGAGATGCGCGCCGTGCCGATCGCGTCGAACGGGTTCATCGCGGCCACCAAGCGGAAGCCGGGCACCGCGGCGACCCGGCCCAGTCGCGGCACGTGGATCTCGCTCTCGCTCATCACGGTGATGAGCACGTTCACGGTCTCCTCGGGGATGCGGTTGATCTCCTCGACGTAGAGCAGCGCTCCCTCGCGCATCGCCGTGACCAACGGACCGTCCTCGAACACGTCGGGGCTGTAGCCGTCGGACAGCACGCGTGCCGGATCGAAGTGGCCGACGAGGCGCGCCGGCGTCAGCTCGGCGTTGCCCTCGACGAACTCGAAGCCGATGCCGAGCTCGTCAGCGACGGCGCGCAGCAGCGTGGACTTCCCGGTACCGGGCGGTCCTTCGAGCAGGACGTGACGATCAGCCGTCAGTGCGGCCACGACGAGCTCGAGCTCTCGGCGCCGCCCGACCACGTGCGCACCGAGGCGCTCCAGCAGGTCTCGCATCAGTACTTGATGAGCCCCCTGATGTTCACGCCATCGCGCATCGCCTGGTAGCCGACGTTGATGTCGTCGAGCGGATACTCCTTGGTGATCAGCTCGTCCAGCTTGAGCTGGCCCTCGCGGTAGAGGCCGAGCAGCTTGGGAATGTCCGCCCGCGGGTTGAGCGAGCCGAAGATCGTGCCCTTGATCTCCTTGTTGTACATCGCGAGTTGGAAGAGGTTCACGGAAGCGCTGTCCTGGGTGATCGGCGCGACGGCGGTGACCACCATCGTGCCGCCCTTGCCCGTGAGGTTGTTCGCACCGGCCATCAGGTCGCCGTACATCACGCCGGGCGTCATGATGACCTTGTCGGCCATCTGACCCCAGGTCATCTCCATCACGGGCATCATCGCCTCGTCCATGGATGCGAAGGCGTGGGTGGCGCCGAGCTCCATCGCCTTCTCGCGCTTGAACTCGACGGGGTCGACGGCGATGACGTGCTTGGCGCCCGCCATGCGCGCACCCTGCACCGCGTTGATGCCGATGCCACCGATGCCGACCACCACCACGGTGTCGCCCGGCTCGACGTTGGCGCGCTTGGTCGCCGACCCCCAACCCGTGGCGACGCCGCAGGAAACGAGGCACACCGCGTTGAGTGGGAGGTCGTCGTCGACCTTGATGACGCTCTGCTCGGCCACGCACGTGTACTCGCTGAACGTGCCGACCTTCGCCATCACCGTGATGTCCTCACCGTTGATGCGATGGCGTGACGTGCCGTCCGTGATCATCGTCTTGCCGAGCGCTCCGGCACCGAGGTCGCACAGGTTCTGACGACCCGTGGAGCAGTAGCGGCAGCGACCGCAGCTGGGGATGAAGCTGGCCGACACGTGATCGCCTGGCTTGACGGTGGTGACCCCGGGGCCGACCTCCGCGACGACACCGGAACCTTCGTGGCCACCGAGCACGGGGAAGAAGCCCGTGGTCGCGCCCATCATCGCCAGCATCTCGTCCGTCGGCACCATGTCCCCGGTGACGAAGTGCTCGTCGCTGTGGCACATGCCGGCGTACTTCCAGTTGACCAGCACCTCGCCGACCTTCGGCGGGTCCACCTCGATCTCCTGGACCTGCCAGTCCTGGCCGACTCCGTGCAAGAGCGCTGCGCGTGCCTTCATGACCTACCCCCGGTTCGTCCGACGCGACGAGCGAACCCTATTGCCGGTTCGCCGCCTCGGCGGAATCGCCCGCTCAGCCGACGGGGATGGTGATGAGTTGCGCAGTGATGGTGTCGAAGACCAACTTCGCGCCGGCGCGCACGACGTGGACGCCGTCTCTGCGGTACTCGAGGTCGGTGGCGATGCGGAAGTTCTCGCACCACTGCGCCGGGCCGTCGATGAACGTCACGTGCTCCGGGTCTCGCGCCGCGGCGGCGCGCAGCAGGTTGTTCAGGTGCTCCACGCGCCCGTCGTCGAGCCGCTCGGGCAACTGCGGCGTGAACGAGTTGGGGTGCTCCGGAGGGCGCATGCACGGCACCTCGAGCAGCGCGGTGTGCGCGCCGGCCTCGGTGAGCGCGGCGATGCCCTCGTCGAGGCCGGCGGCGAAGGACTCGTCGAACGCCGCGGTCCCGAACACCAGGGTCGTCGCGCCGTCCCCGTAGTCGAGGACGTCCCACGCGCCGAGCGTCACCAGCGCGATGTCGGCGCCCTCGGCCGCCCGTGCCCACTGGTCGCGCCAGTCCTTGCACTTGTCGAACGGGACGTGGAAGCCCTGCGCGCTGATGCCCTCACCCGACGGGTGCACGCTGCAACCCGGCACGGCGCCGTTCGTCACGATGAAGACGCGCTCGATGCCGAGCGGCAGGTTCTCCGCCAACGAGTACGCCTGCGAGTCGCCCACGAGCGCCAGCGTGAGCGGCTCGGCGGGGAGGGTGAGCGACGTCTCCGGCTCCGTGGTCGCGGGCGTCGGCGCGGGGAGACGACGTTGCGGCGCCGATCCCGGCACCGGCACCGGCGCCGGCACGGAGCCCTGCGACACCGTCGTCGACGTGGTGACCGCCACGCTGGTGCTGGGACTCGGCGGGACGAGGATCGGTTCGAACGGGACGGCATCGCCACCGGCGGCCGCCTCGAACGGCCCGACCTGCACGTAGAAGGCCACCAACGAGGTACCCAGCAACGCGGTCGCGACGACGGGCGGCCAGCGCAGCGCCCGAGCGCGCAGCCACCAGCGGCGCAACCCCCCGGTGCGGATCGGCAGCTCCACGAAGCGGTACGAGAGCTCGGTCGCCAGCACCGCGGCAGCGAGCGCGGGCACGACGCGACCGAGTCGCGCGCCCGTCGCGCCGGCGATGACGAAGATCGGCCAGTGCCACAGGTACAGCCCGTAGCTGCGACGCCCGAGCGCGGTGAGCGGTGGCCACGACAACGCCGCCTTGGTGCGAGTGGGGCGCGGATGAACGGCGACCCACACGAGCACGAGCGATGCGAACGACATCACCGCGAGCAACCACGGATACAGCGCCCGGTCGGTGACGCTCAGGGCAACGCAACCGCAGAGCAGGACGGCGATGCCGAGGGCGGCCGCGGCATCGAGCGTCAGCCGCCTCGTGCCGGTGTCGCCGCGCGTGCGCGCGAACTGCAACGCGAACGCTCCGAGGGCCCCGATGAGCAGCCCGCCCGAACGGGTGACCGTCGACAGGTAGTCGATGTTGATGCGATCCGTGGCGTCCCACGTGGTGCGCGAGCCCACCAGGGGCAGCCATCCGCCGCGCTGGACCCACCACGATGCACACCACACGGCGACGATGCCGGCGAGGACGAACGTGGCCGGTCGGCGCCGGCGCATCAGCAGACCCGCGAACACCAGCGGCCAGAGCAGGTACCACTGTTCCTCGACACCCAGGCTCCACAGGTGGCGCAGCATCGCCGGCTGCGCGTCCGAGAAGTACGGCACGCCGTGCAGGATCTGGCCCCAGTTCGCGCCGTAGAGGACCGACCATGGCACGTCACGACGCAGCTCTGCCTGACGGGCCACGGAGCCTGCGAACACCGTCCACGTGGCGACGGCGACGAGCATCAGCAACAGCGCGGGGAGCAGCCGGCGCGCACGGCGCCGCCAGAACCCGGCGAGCGACACCCGCCCCGTCGCCCGGTGCTCTTCGATGAGCAACGTGGTGATGAGGAAGCCGGAGATGACGAAGAACACCTCGACGCCGAGGAAGCCGCCGTGGAACCACGTGAAGCCTGCGTGGTACACGATGACCGCCACGACGGACAGCGCACGCAGGCCGTCGAGGGCCGGCTGGTAGCCGAGGGTCGCCGGCTTCCGTTGCGACATGCGTCGACGACGATATCGGGGAGCGCTCGAGCGACTCAGGCCGGCCGCGCGATCCGCCACAATGACCTGCGATGGAGCCCCATCTCGTCGGCCGGGCACGAGAGCTCACCGCCGCAGGAACGTTCCTGCGCGATCGCTGGGAGCGCTCCGAACGCGGCGCGATCGAGGTCGTGGGTGAGGCGGGCATCGGCAAGTCGGCGCTGGTCGCAGCAATCGCCGCGGAGGCTCGTGCGGGCGGCGCCGTCGTGCTGGCCGCAGCGCCGAGCGAGATCGAGTCCGGACTGCCCTGGTCCACGCTGGCGATGCTGCTCGCACCGCTGCGCTCGGACCTGCCTGCGTCACTCGCCGCGGCGATCGGCGGGTCGGGCTCCGGCTCGACACAACTCGAGGGCGTGGCCTTCGCACTGGCGGGGTTCCTCGCCGAGCTCGCCTCGACGTCGTCGCTGCTCGTCGTCCTCGACGACGCGATGTGGCTCGATCCGGCCACGGCGACGGCGCTGACCGCACCGATGCGCGCGTGCGATGGCGTGGGCTGGTTGGTGGCTCGGCGGTCCGAAGCGACCATCCCCTTCGATCTCGAGCGGCTGTTCCCGGGCGAGACGTCGCGGATCGAGCTCATGGGTCTGGCGACCCAGGACGTCGGCGCACTTGCCCTGGCCCTCGATCCACGCCGTCGCACCCGCGCCGAGGTCGAAGAGCTGCACCACGTCACGGGCGGCAACCCACTGTTCGTCAGGGAGCTCGTGACAAGTGCGGCGACCCCGTCGAGCCTGCCGGCCACGCTCGAGGGAGTGTTCGGTGAACGGCTCCGGACGCTGACAACGGATGAGCTGACGGTGGCGCGGCTGGCGGCCTTGTCGGCCCAACCGACGCTGTCGCTGCTCCGGGCAGCGCTGCCGGACGTGAGCGTCGAGGACGCCGTCGGTTCGTTGGAGGCAGGCCGCGTCCTGCGCGTCGGCGGTGACGATGTCGCCTTCGTCCACGAGCTGATGCGCCATGCCGTGCGCGTCGACATGGGGGGCGTCGAAGCCCTCCACCTGCACCGCCGTCTCGCCGACACGGTGACGGATCCCGTGCAGCGGGCCGAGCACCTCTCGCACGTGGTGTTCGAGCACGACGAAGCGACCGCTGCCGACCTGGAAGCAGCGGCCCGGGACCTGGTGCGCCGCGGTGCGACCGCCCGCGCCGGCGATCTCTTCGTTCGTGCGATCGGACTCACGCCGATGGGTCACGACACGGCGATGGTGACCCGGAAGCTGGCTGCCGCCGACGCGCTGTGCGACGCCGGGGACTGGGCCCGCTCCGACGCCCTGTACGCCGAGCTCTGGGAATGGGTGGAGGCACATCCCGACCATCCCGATGTCGGCCGGCTCGGCCTCGACGTCGCGCGGGGTTACATCCAATCGACCGGTGAAGCCCACGGCTTCCCGGCAGGGTTGGCCGCTGGCAAGCGCGCCGCCACGCTGCTGGAGCACTTCCCCGGCGCGGCGACGCACGTCTACGTCATGATCAGCCGGACGCAGCAGTTCCTCGACATGCCCGCCGGCCCCGAGCTCGCGCGCCGCGCCGTGGCGGACGCCGAGCAGTCGGGCGATCGAACACTGCTGCAGGCGGCGCACGCCGCGCTGACGTGCAGCAAGCTGCTGTGCGGTGAGCCGCTCGGCGACCTCCCCCCACCGTTCCTCGAACCGATCGAAGCGGACACACCGCTGCAGTTCCGCTCGCTGATGGCGGAGACGTTCCACTGGGAGGACCGGTTCGACGACGCCAGGGCGATGTACCGCCACCTCTGCGACGCGGCCCGCACGCTCGGGCGCATGGGCGCGTTGCGCACGTGTCTCGACTCATGGTCGGAGGTCGAGTTCCGCGCCGGCTGCTGGGACGCCGCACTCGCGCTGTGCGACGAGGTCGACGAGCTCGCCGGCGTGCTCGGCCAGAACCTGAGCGGTGATGACTCGACACGCATCAGGGTGTACGGCGGCCGTGGCGATCGCGCCGCCATCGACCGGCTGACGTCGCTGGACCCGCCGCCTGAACAACTCCCGGTGTTCCTGCTCACCCCGTTGCACAGCTGCGGGTTCGCCGAGGTGGCACTCGGTCGCTGGGAACGGGCCCACGTGCACCTCACGCGAATGGACGAAGCAGCGAAGGGTTGCGGGTACGCCGACGTGCGGGCGTTCCCCTACCACGTGGACCTCGTCGAGACCCTCGTGCGACTCGAGGACCTCACGTACGCCTGCGACGTCGAGCAGCGGTTGACGGACGGTGCGCGTCACTGCGGTTCGCCCGACGCGCTCGTCGAGGCGGCGAGCGCCCGCGGGATGATCGCCGTCGCCCGCCACGATCAGGATGGGGCGGACGATGCGTTCGCGCAGGCGCTGGAGCTGACCACCGCGGCCCGCCGCCCGCTGACGCGTGCACGAGCCCTCCTCGAGGCCGGCAGCCACCTGCGCCGGCGGAAGGCACGGGCGATCGCACGCGCGCAACTGGAGGCGGCACGGGCCCTGTTCGTCGACATCGGCGCCATCGCGTGGTTGCCGCGTGTCGACGACGAGATCTCGCGGCTCGGCCGCAGTCGCCAGCCCTCGCAGCTGACACCCGCCGAGCGACGGGTGGCCGAGCTGGCGGCGAGCGGGATGACGAACCGCGAGATCGCTGCGTCGCTCGTGCTCAGCACCCGGACCGTGGAGTCGACGTTGAGTGCCGTGTACCGCAAGCTCGGGACGAAGTCGCGGCCGGCGCTGGCGAAGCTCCTCGACGATCGCTCGTTCAGCGGCTGACGAACACCAACCAGGCGTTGCGCTGGGTCACGTCGACGCGCTGGCTCGGCGCAGGTCGCAGCCCCGCCGGCGGGGTGGTCTGCGCGACCACCCAGACGCCGGCCGGCACGCGGACCGAGATCGCGTTGGCGCCGCCCGCATCGCAGACCGGGCCCACCGGTGCCGCATCGCTGAACTGCGGCGTGAGCGTGTAGCAGACGCCGCCACCGACCGCCTTGCCGTTCGCTCGTTCGGTCCGGATCGTGATGCGATGCGTGATCCGGAACGTCAGCGTCACGTCGGTGGTGGCGCCAGCCTGGACCGACACGGCGGTCGGGGCGGGACGGATCCACGCGGCAGCGAGCGGCCTCGAGGTCGACGCCGTCGCCGTGTAGCTGCCGACCGGCACGCCGGTGAAGCGAACCACGCCGTCGATCGAGCCGTCGGCCGCGTCGCACGCGCTGCGCACGACGGTCGCGCCGACCGACAACGAGGCGCAGCCGGTGACGTTGCGCGGCCGGTTCGGCACGAAGTCGACGTGCACGAACACCGAGCCCGTTGGCGTGGCGGCGGCAACCGTGTAGGTCACCGACGCGGTTGCGGAGTTGCCCGCGGCGTCGGACACTTCGCACGTCGCGGTGTGTTGGCCGACGGCGGTGGGAGTCGCGCCGGTCACGGTGAGGAGCGGCACCCGCGGCAGGCTGCCGAGGTGCTGCCAGTTGTCGGTCGCGCTGCAGCCGGCGACCGGCACCGACCCCGGTGCGTAGGTCGCGCCGTTCGCCACCCCGGTCACGCTCACGACGGGTGCGGTCAGATCGACCCGCACGAACGCCGCCGGATGTGCCGTCGAGGCGTTGCCGGCGACATCGATGGCCGATGTGACCTGCGAGAAGTATCCCTCCGAGCCGTTCCCGAGCGTGACGGGATCGGGGCACCAGGAGATGCCGGACAGCTCGTCGTTGCACGTGAACGTCACCACGGTCTGGGCAGCGTTCGTCCAGTGGTCCGCCTTGACATCCGGGGCGTACGCCGCCTCGATCGTCGGTGGCGCGGAGTCGATCAGGTAGGTGAACAGCGACGTGCCGCTGTGGTTGCCCGCGAGGTCGGCGGCCGATGCCGAGATGGTCCACGTGCCATCACCCGCCTCGAGCGACACGGGCACGGACCCGGGGAACGTGCCGGATGCCCAGAACGCTCCGTCGCGGTAGACGGCGACGGACACGTCGGCGATCCCGGAGCCACCTGGCTCGTCGATGCCGTCGATCGACACCACCATCGGTGTCGTGAACCAACCACCAGAACCTTCCGTGCCCGTCTGCACCGTGGCCGTGACCGTCGGGGCGATCGTGTCGAGCACCGTGAACGTGATGCTCACCGGCACGGCGAAGTTGCCGGCGTTGTCGGAACCGAAGAGGCACGACACGGTGTAGACGCCCGGCGACTGCACGTCGATCGGCAGCATGAACGCCTCGGCATAGACGCCGGAGAGCTCGTCCTCGGTGACGCACACCGGCTCGGGCACCGCGCCCTGGCCGTAGGCGGCGCCGTCGGCGGGCCCGTCGATGTGCACCACCGGCGGCGTCAGGTCGATCGACATCACGTCGGTCCCGTACGCGCACAGCCCGTGGTGGTCACAGACCTGCGTGCTGAACGCCGCAGCGAGCGCACCTTCCGCCGACGTGGTCGACGGAGCCGGATCGACGAGGTCGTCCTCGTCGTCGATGGCGTCCCACGTGACCGTGACGGGCGCGTTGTACCAGCCCCTCGAGTTGGGACTGCGGTCTCGCGTGCCGAGGACCTGCGGCGCGCCGGGGTTCGCCACCTCGTAGGTATAGGTGCGATCGGCGAGGGGCGGGTTGCCGGCGAGGTCGGTGCCGCCCGTGCACGTCACGTGGTGCGTGCCCGGCTCGTTGAAGGGCAGGTTGTGGATGGTCGTCGACGGGCTGCCCGGCCCTGATCCGTCGTCGACGAGTCGGCAGGACGGGTTCGGGGCCGAGGCCGGCGTGTAGTGCCCACCATCCACCAGCCCGTCGACGACATGGGTGGGCGCTGTGGTGTCCGCGTCAGGGACGATCGGTCCGACGACGAAGTCGATCTCCGTCGTGCCAGCAGGGATGTCGAGGTGGGGGTCGTTGCTGGGGCTCGGTTCGTCAGCGGCAACGACGGCGCGATAGTCGAACCCCGGCCGCGGCGCCACCAGCGTGACGATGCCGTCGACCGTTCCGTCGTCGCCGTCGCACCGCGCGGTGTGGTCGCGGTAGCGGATGCGGCCGTCGTCGTCATCGATGCGGTACAGGTCGAGGCACGCCCCGAGCACCACCGGTCCACCTGCCGCGGCCAGCACCCTGATGTGGAGCGGCGGGATCCGGTGCACGAGCAACGTGGTCTCGGTGTGTGTTCCGTCGATCGGCAGCGTGACGTCCTCGAACGGGAGGTAGCCCGGCAGCGAGTACAGCGAGACGTCGAACGTGCCCGAGCGGACGCCGGTGAAGCGCACGTCGCCCTGGGCGTTCTGACATGACGACATGAAGACCGTCTCGTGGTCGTAGATCGACACACACGCCGAAGCGAGGACCGGTTGACTCGTGTCGCCGTCGACGACGTGGAAGGTGTGATCGACCAGCGGCCGCAGCGGGTTGACGAAGTTCACGTAGTGGTTCGAGCGCAGCCCGACGGGCACCGGTTCTCCGTGGTCTGCCACGGCGCGCTCCGTCGGAGCGATCGCGTCGATGGGGAAGAACGGACCGATCGGCACGACGAACCGCAGCAGGCCGTCGTACGAGCCGTCGAGCCCGTCGCACTGGTACGCGTACGACGGTCCTTCCGGCCACGGGTAGACCGGCGTGACGATCGCCAGACGCGCATCCTTGACGTCGACGCAGCCACCGTTGAGCGAGGCCCCGGACTCCGCGGCCGAGCGCGTCACGAAGATCGCACCACCCACCTCGTACGACACGTCGACCGGATCGCCACCACGGAACTGCACATCCGCGTGCGGAACGAAGAACGCCTCCGGCGTCATCGTGTCGGCGAAGTACGTGGGCACGTGCGTCTCGTGCAGCACGTAGTTCCCACCGTCCGGCAGCGTCAACGGGATCGTGCCCGTGGCGTTGACCATGCAGAAGTCCCCGACGGAGTCCCCCTGCGCCCCTCCGATCGTGCCCGGATAGATCGAGTAGCACTGCCCGATCAGTGGCGCGCCCCCGCTCGTCACCGTGAGCGGTGACGAGACGCTTGCCGACGCCGGCGGCCCCGCCATCACGACGATCGCGCCAGCAACCAGACCCAGAAGAGTGAGCTTCGTACGCATGCCCGTAGTGGGCACACGCGGACCTCAGTGGTGCATCCGTGCAAACACGCGACTTGGACACGGCGCACGGCGGGTGGCCGGGGAACCGCAAAGCGAAACTCGGCATACGCCGAGTTCTCGCTGCGGATTCGCCGGACAGGCCCCGCCGCCCCGAGTCGGGATCCCGACCCGATGAACCTCAGTCGTAGACCAACACCCCGCGGATGTTCTTGCCGGCGCGCATGTCCTCGTACCCGTCGTTGACGCCTTCGAGCGGGTACGTCTTGGAGACCAACCCATCGAGGTCCAACTGCCCTTCGCGATACAGCCCGAGCAGCTTCGGGATGTCGTAGCGCGGGTTCGCCGAGCCGAACAGCGCGCCGTGGACCTGCTTCTCCATCAGCGTCATGTCCAGCAGGCTCATCGTGGCCGACATCTCGAGCGCAGGGTGGATGTTGGTGACCACCACACGCCCGCGCTTGGCCGTCAGCGCCAGCGCCTCCGCCATCACCTCGCCGGATCCCACACCCATCGTCATCACGACCTTGTTCGCCATCGTGCCGAAGGTGAGCTCCTGCACGCCGGCAAACGCCTCGCCCATCGACGAGAACGTGTGCGTGGCACCGAACTCCATCGCCTTCTCGCGCTTGAACTCGATCGGGTCGATGGCGATGATCTTCTTCGCACCGGCGAGCTTGGCGCCCTGGATGGCGTTGGCACCGATGCCGCCGACACCCACGACGCAGACCGTCTCGCCCGGCTGCACGTCCGCGGCGTACACCGACGAACCCCAGCCCGTGACGACGCCACAGCCGAGCAGGCACGCCCGCGACAGCGGCACGTCCTTGTCGATCTTGATGCAGCTGGCCTCGTTGACCACCGTGTGCTTGCTGAACGTGCCGAGCAGGCACATCAGGCCGAGGTCCTTGCCCTGCGCGTGGTGGCGCGACGTGCCGTCGGCGATCTGCTTGCCGAGGCCGAGCAGGGCACCGAGGTCGCAGAGGTTCTGATGGCCAGTGGAGCAGCTCGGGCAACGCCCGCACGACGGGATGAAGCCGAACACCACGTGGTCGCCGGGCTGGAGCCAGCTCACACCCTCGCCCACCTCTTGCACGACGCCGGCGCCTTCGTGGCCGCCGATGATCGGCAACTCGAACGGCAGGTCACCCGTGACGAGGTGCTCGTCCGAGTGGCACATCCCGGACGCGGCCAACTTCACCAGCACCTCGCCGGCCTTCGGCGGGTCCAGCTCGATCTCCTCGACGCTCCACGGAGCGTTCACTTCCCAGAGCACGGCTGCTTGCGTCTTCACAGTTACCAACCCCTTGGTCGATGTTCGGCGGATCGATCTGGCGTAATGCGTGACGGAACTTAGCCCTCACGATGATCCACGACGCCATGATCCAGACGGCACGGCTGTGACGAACGAGGAGCGATGCTGGCCACCAGGGCTACCTTCTCCGCCGTGCCCGGCGATCGGTCCGACCGACGCGACGAGGTCGACGCCCGGACCGACCTGGATTCGCGATCGTCCGATGACGACCACCGACTGGTCGCGCGTGTGCGCGCGGGTGACGAGCAGGCGCTGGCGCGGGTGTACGACCGCTACTCGAGCCTCGTGTTCGGCCTCGCCCGCAAGGTGACCGGATCGGTTGCCGTCGCCGAAGAGGTCACCCAGGAGGTGTTCGTCTACTTCTGGGAGCACGCCGAGCGGTTCGACGCCGAGCGCGGCAGCCTGCGCGCCTTCCTCGGCTCGATCGCCCATCGCCGTTCGGTGGACGCCGTGCGACGGGACACCCGCCGCACCGCCCGCGAGGAGCGCGATCAGGCCGACCAGGTGGCCACCGGCTCCGCCGACACGATCGATCTGTCCGAACGCGCCGCCAGCCGCGACCTCGCCGATCGGGTGCGGCGCGCCGTCGCCATGCTCCCGCCCGAACAGCGCGAGGCCATCGAGCTCGCCTACTTCGGAGGCTGCACGTTCCGCGACGTGGCCGTGCGCCTCGGCATCCCCGAAGGCACCGCGAAGTCCCGCCTGCGACTCGCACTCGCCAAGCTCGCCAACCTCCTCAGTCCCGAGGTGGCGCTCTCATGAACCCGGAACCCGAGATGAACGACACCCCCCGACCCGACCCCGCGCTCGGCCTCGCTGCCGACGTCTTCGCCGAACCGCCTCCCGTCGAGACGAAGGCGAGGGTGCTCGCCGCCATCGCGTCGCGGCCCCGCGCCCGTGTCGAGGCGCTCGGACCGGTTGACGTCCTGAGCACCATCATCGACGGGGTCGGCGACGTGCTCGACTCGCTCGGGCCTGATGAGTGGAGCACCCCGGGCGTGCTCGCGGAGCTCGATGTCAAGCAGGTCGTCGCGCACCTCCACGGCGCCGATCAGTACCTTGGCGTCAGCGTCGGAGCGTGGGAGGGGTCGTTGCCCGCCGACGAGAACGACCACCGGGCCGCGAGCCAGGCGACCATCGACGACGCGTCAGACAAGACGATGGTCGAGGTGCGCGACGCCTGGGAGGAGTCGAGTGCTCGTCTCCTCGACCACCTCCGCCAGCTCCCCGAGGAGCGCCTGGGTGAACCCGGGAGGTACCACATCCTCGAAGCGCCACTCGGCTCGGTGCTCATCGCTCGCGCCTTCGAGGTGTGGACACATGGCGACGACATCTGCCGGGCCACCGGCCGCGAGCTCGTGCCTCCGCCGGCAGCGGCGTTGGCGGCGATGACCCAGGCCGGCACCGGACTCGTCCCGCTCGGCTTCCAGTTGCGCAACGGAAGCGCCGCGAAGACCGTGAAGGTCGTCCTCACGGGCGACGGCGGTGGCACGTGGACGTTCCCGCTCGGCCCTGGCGCACCAAGCGCTCCCGACGTCACCGTCGTCGCCGACGCGGTCTCGTTCTGCCGGCTCGTCGCCAACCGGGTGACGTTCGACGACCTGGACTGCGAGATCGAAGGTGACCACCAGCTCGCTGAGCTGGCCCTCGCCGGTGTCTCCATGCTGGCGCTCGACTGACGACCCCTTGGCGGACGTTCGAGGACCGATACGCTGCAGGGCCATGGAGCAGGACACCGCCGTTCTCGAGGTCGCCGACGCGCCGGAGGTCGAGGAAGAACTCCTCATCGAGGAGATCTCCATCGACGGCATGTGCGGCGTCTACTGATCGCCCACCACTCGTGTCGGTGACGGTCGCACCGGCCGACGTGTTGTCACGCCGGCTCGAACTGCATCCTCAGGTCGCGCTGCGTCCCGAGCCGTTCGGCGCGCTCGCCTACCACTACGGCAACCGCCGACTCGTCTTCCTCCGTCAGGTGGACATGGTCCACGTGGTGCAGGCACTCGGCGACCACCAGTCGTTGCGTGACGCGCTCATCGCCTGTGGCATCGCCGAATCACGCTGGCCGTCGTTCGCCAAAGCCGTCGACTCGCTGCAGTCGTCCGAGGTGATCCGTGAGCGCTGAGACGTTGGTGACGCAGCTCAAGCAGGGCCTCGACGCGCCGATCTGCCTCACGTGGGAGCTCACCTACGCCTGCAACTTGCAGTGCGTCCACTGCCTGTCCTCGTCCGGCCAGCGCGATCCGCGCGAGCTCACCACCGCCGAGGCGAAGCGGGTCCTCGACGAGCTCCAGGCGCTGCAGGTCTTCTACATCAACATCGGCGGTGGCGAGCCGATGGTGCGACGCGACTTCTTCGAGCTCGTCGAGTACGCCGTCGATCATCAGATCGGCGTGAAGTTCTCCACGAACGGAGCCTTCATCGACCCGGAGAAGGCGGCACGCCTCGCGGCGATGGACTACCTGGACATCCAGATCAGCCTCGACGGCATCGACGCGGCCACGAACGATGCGGTGCGCGGCGACGGCTCGTACGCCATGGCGCGGCGAGCCATGGACAACCTCGCGGCCGCGGGCTTCGGTCCGTTCAAGATCTCCGTCGTGGTGACACGCCACAACGTCGACCAACTGGACACGTTCAAGTCGCTGGCGGATTCGTACGGCGCCCAACTGCGCGTGACGCGGCTGCGGCCCTCGGGTCGCGGCGCCGAGTCGTGGCACGAGCTGCACCCCACTGCGGAGCAGCAGGTGCAGGTCTATCGGTGGTTGCTGGCGCACGGTGAGTCGGTGCTCACCGGCGACTCGTTCTTCCACCTCAACGCGCTCGGCGAACCGCTGCCCGGCCTGAACATGTGCGGCGCCGGACGGGTGGTCTGCCTCATCGATCCGATCGGCGACGTGTACGCCTGCCCGTTCGTCATCCACGACCAGTTCAAGGCCGGCTCCGTGCGCGATGCCGGTGGGTTCGCCTCCGTGTGGCGCGAGTCCGAGCTGTTCCTGTCGCTGCGCGAACCGCAGAGCGCCGGTGCGTGCGCCAGCTGTGGCAACTACGACTCGTGCCAGGGCGGCTGCATGGCCGCGAAGTTCTTCACCGGCCTGCCGCTCGACGGACCTGATCCCGAATGCGTCAACGGGTACGGCGAGCTGCACCTGGCCGGCGTCGGCGCCGGCACCGTCCCGAAGCCGGCGATGGACCACACCAAGCCGGTGCTGTTCCGGCGTCGCGCCTCCAACTAGCGCAGCTCCCTGAAGAACGCGCGCAGCTCGTCGACGATCAGGGCGGGTTGCTCGGCAGGCCCGAAGTGGCCGCCCTTCGGCATCAGGGTCCAGCGCTGGAGGTTCGTGCGGGCCTCGGCGACCGAGCGCGGCAACAGCACGAGCTCCTTGGGGAACACCGCGAACCCGGTGGGCACCTCGATGACCTTCGTGCGGTCGTGCAACGGGGGCCATCCGCCGTTGAAGTGCTCGTAGTAGATCCGCAGTGACGGCCCGATCGCGCCGGTGAGCCAGTAGATCGAGGCCAGCGTCATCAGGTCGTCACGGCTGAACACGGACTCGACGTCGCCACCGCAATCGCTCCACGCGCGGCGCCGCTCCCAGATCCACGCCGCGGTGCCGACCGGCGAATCGGCGAGGCCGTAGGCGAGCGTCTGCGGATCGAGCATGTGCACGGTGACGTGGCTGCGGATCAACGGTTCGATCTCGTTGGTGCGCTCGATCATCCACTGCTCGTCGGGGGCATACGCCTCCGGAGTCAGCTCACGACGGTTCACGCCGGCGATCACCGGCATGCTCATGTACACGCCGGCCAGGTGTTCGCCGTGCGCGTGACCGAGCTCCGAGGTGACGATGGATCCCCAGTCACCGCCGTATGCGGCGAAACGTCCGTAGCCGAGCACCTCGGTCATCAAGGTGACCCAGAGCTGCGCCACGCGCCGGACGTTCACGCCGTGCGTCTGCAACGGGTTGGAGAACGCGAAGCCCGGCAGCGACGGCACCACGACGTCGAACGAATCGGCAGGATCACCGCCGTGCGCCGCCGGATCCGTCAGCGGACCGATCAGCCCGCGCATGTCCCAGAAGCTCCACGGCCAACCGTGGGTGAGCACGATCGGCAGCGGGTTCGGGCCCTTGCCACGGACGTGCACGAAGTGGATCGGGATCCCCTCGATCTCGACCTTGAAGTTCGGGTAGGCGTTCATCGCCGCTTCGTGGACGCGCCAGTCGTAGTGCTCCGCCCAGTCGGCCACCATGCCCTTCAGCCAGGTGGCGTCGACGCCGTACTTCCAGCCGTCTCCCGGCAGCTCGGGCGCCCAGCGCGTGGCGCGGAGGCGACGGCGGAGATCCTCCACGTCGGCGTCGGGGATGTCGATCGTGAACGGCGTCGGTGCAGGCACGCAGAGTGCTTAGCGCGACGCGCGACCTCAGCTCGGGTTCGGCACGAGGCATGCTGATCGTGCGTGCTGTACCACTTCAGCGAAGACCCGGGCATCGAGCGGTTCGTCCCCCACGTGCCCGAGACGAACCCCACACAGGAACCTGCGGTGTGGGCCATCGACGAGGATCACGCCTCGCTGTACTGGTTCCCCCGTGACTGCCCGAGGGTGACCGCGTGGCCCCGCAACCCCGTCGAACGTGAGCGGTTCGAGACGGTGTTCGCCACGAGCGCTCGGCGGGTCCACGCGATCGAGCTCGGGTGGCTCGAACGGATGCGAAGCACCGCGGTGTACCGCTACGAGATGCCGCTCGGACCGTTCATGCCGTGGGACGAAGCGTCGGGTCAGTGGGTGGCGCACGAGGTGGTGGAACCGCTCAGCGTCGAGCCACTCGGCGACCTGCTGGCGCTGCACGAAGCGGCCCGGATCGAGCTCCGCCTCGTGCCGTCGTTGTGGCCCCTGATCGATCTCGTCACCAGCGACGACTGGGACTTCAGCATCGTGCGCAAGGCCAACGCGGCGCCGAGGCCCTCATCGCCGACGCATGACGCGCGCGACGCGACCGACCAGTGACCTGACTGCACGGAGCGGCGCGGTGAGCCGCCACGCCTTGGAGTGGTACACCCGCTCGAGCGCGGACGACCACTCGGCGAGATCGTGCTCCAACACCTCGCACCTCGCGCGGAGCCGGTCTGCCTCGTCCACGGCCAGGCTCAGCTCGGCCCGCTGCGGCTCGACGGTGGCCCGCAGCTGCACCAGCTCCGCCTGCATCGCGACGATGAGCTCACGGGATCTCGTGACCTCGGCCTCGACCCAGACCGAGTGCTCCTTGTACCTCGTGACCACCGAATCGAGCCACGCCGTGTGGTCCTTGTAGTGCGCCAGCTCGACTTCTCTCGCTTCGCGCAGCGCCACCAGATCTTCAGGTCGCGACGCGCGCAGGCGGGCGAGGTGACGCTCGTAGTCGACGAGCGCGGCGGCATCACGCCGTCCTTCGCCGGCGAGTGCTGCGGCGAGGTCGAAGAACGCGAGCGGCACGAACTCTGAGGTCATCACGAGCACACGGCCTTCGGCATCGATGTCGATGCCCTTGGGGCCACCCTCTCCCGGGGAGCGCTCCCGGCGCCCGAACTCGTCGCTGTCCATCACGGTGAACGTGGCGGCGGGGTAGCTGACGACGCCGGTCCAACATCCCGCCGGTGCGGCGAAGACGTGGATGCGCGGCTCACCGGCATCCGTGGCGACGAGGAGCTGGTCGTCACGCGTGAAGCGCACACCTTTCCAGCACAGTGGGATCCGAAGCTTGGAATTCACGTGACTTGAAGTCGCGGCC
>JADMIO012752937.1_pt1 | contig 21381 bp, 16 predicted proteins | sample 8958161 | NCBI WGS metagenome assembly JADMIO01 (sample SAMN16585339, study PRJNA669376) | soil metagenome | isolation source: Crop rotation soil | place: USA: Cullars Rotation, Alabama | collected 2011
CTTTCCCCAGCACATACGACATTAATCGTGCCGATACCCAGGTTAGGCGCGCTGTCAATAACTATGACATCATAGTCATGAGCAACAGTTTCAATGGCCAGTCGGAGCATCAGGTGTGGATCGGTGGGCAGTTTACCTTCATCAAATTTGCCCATTAACTCAGTTTCAATACGGTGCAGAGCCAGACAGGAAGGAATAATGTCAAGCCCCGGCCAGCAAGTGGGCTTTATTGCATAAGTGACATCGTCCTTTTCCCCAAGATAGAAAGGCAGGAGAGTGTCTTCTGCATGAATATGAAGATCTGGTACCCATCCGTGATACATTGAGGCTGTTCCCTGGGGGTCGTTACCTTCCACGAGCAAAACACGTAGCCCCTTCAGAGCCAGATCCTGAGCAAGATGAACAGAAACTGAGGTTTTGTAAACGCCTCCTTTATGGGCAGCAACCCCGATCACCGGTGGAAATACGTCTTCAGCACGTCGCAATCGCGTACCAAACACATCACGCATATGATTAATTTGTTCAATTGTATAACCAACACGTTGCTCAACCCGTCCTCGAATTTCCATATCCGGGTGCGGTAGTCGCCCTGCTTTCTCGGCATCTCTGATAGCCTGAGAAGAAACCCCAACTAAATCCGCTGCTTCACCTATTCTCCAGCGCCGGGTTATTTTCCTCGCTTCCGGGCTGTCATCATTAAACTGTGCAATGGCGATAGCCTTCGTCATTTCATGACCAGCGTTTATGCACTGGTTAAGTGTTTCCATGAGTTTCATTCTGAACATCCTTTAATCATTGCTTTGCGTTTTTTTATTAAATCTTGCAATTTACTGCAAAGCAACAACAAAATCGCAAAGTCATCAAAAAACCGCAAAGTTGTTTAAAATAAGAGCAACACTACAAAAGGAGATAAGAAGAGCACATACCTCAGTCACTTATTATCACTAGCGCTCGCCGCAGCCGTGTAACCGAGCATAGCGAGCGAACTGGCGAGGAAGCAAAGAAGAACTGTTCTGTCAGATAGCTCTTACGCTCAGCGCAAGAAGAAATATCCACCGTGGGAAAAACTCCAGGTAGAGGTACACACGCGGATAGCCAATTCAGAGTAATAAACTGTGATAATCAACCCTCATCAATGATGACGAACTAACCCCCGATATCAAGTCACATGACGAAGGGAAAGAGAAGGAAATCAACTGTGACAAACTGCCCTCAAATTTGGCTTCCTTAAAAATTACAGTTCAAAAAGTATGAGAAAATCCATGCAGGCTGAAGGAAACAGCAAAACTGTGACAAATTACCCTCAGTAGGTCAGAACAAATGTGACGAACCACCCTCAAATCTGTGACAGATAACCCTCAGACTATCCTGTCGTCATGGAAGTGATATCGCGGAAGGAAAATACGATATGAGTCGTCTGGCGGCCTTTCTTTTTCTCAATGTATGAGAGGCGCATTGGAGTTCTGCTGTTGATCTCATTAACACAGACCTGCAGGAAGCGGCGGCGGAAGTCAGGCATACGCTGGTAACTTTGAGGCAGCTGGTAACGCTCTATGATCCAGTCGATTTTCAGAGAGACGATGCCTGAGCCATCCGGCTTACGATACTGACACAGGGATTCGTATAAACGCATGGCATACGGATTGGTGATTTCTTTTGTTTCACTAAGCCGAAACTGCGTAAACCGGTTCTGTAACCCGATAAAGAAGGGAATGAGATATGGGTTGATATGTACACTGTAAAGCCCTCTGGATGGACTGTGCGCACGTTTGATAAACCAAGGAAAAGATTCATAGCCTTTTTCATCGCCGGCATCCTCTTCAGGGCGATAAAAAACCACTTCCTTCCCCGCGAAACTCTTCAATGCCTGCCGTATATCCTTACTGGCTTCCGCAGAGGTCAATCCGAATATTTCAGCATATTTAGCAACATGGATCTCGCAGATACCGTCATGTTCCTGTAGGGTGCCATCAGATTTTCTGATCTGGTCAACGAACAGATACAGCATACGTTTTTGATCCCGGGAGAGACTATATGCCGCCTCAGTGAGGTCGTTTGACTGGACGATTCGCGGGCTATTTTTACGTTTCTTGTGATTGATAACCGCTGTTTCCGCCATGACAGATCCATGTGAAGTGTGACAAGTTTTTAGATTGTCACACTAAATAAAAAAGAGTCAATAAGCAGGGATAACTTTGTGAAAAAACAGCTTCTTCTGAGGGCAATTTGTCACAGGGTTAAGGGCAATTTGTCACAGACAGGACTGTCATTTGAGGGTGATTTGTCACACTGAAAGGGCAATTTGTCACAACACCTTCTCTAGAACCAGCATGGATAAAGGCCTACAAGGCGCTCTAAAAAAGAAGATCTAAAAACTATAAAAAAAATAATTATAAAAATATCCCCGTGGATAAGTGGATAACCCCAAGGGAAGTTTTTTCAGGCATCGTGTGTAAGCAGAATATATAAGTGCTGTTCCCTGGTGCTTCCTCGCTCACTCGACCGGGAGGGTTCGAGAAGGGGGGGCACCCCCCTTCGGCGTGCGCGGTCACGCGCACAGGGCGCAGCCCTGGTTAAAAACAAGGTTTATAAATATTGGTTTAAAAGCAGGTTAAAAGACAGGTTAGCGGTGGCCGAAAAACGGGCGGAAACCCTTGCAAATGCTGGATTTTCTGCCTGTGGACAGCCCCTCAAATGTCAATAGGTGCGCCCCTCATCTGTCAGCACTCTGCCCCTCAAGTGTCAAGGATCGCGCCCCTCATCTGTCAGTAGTCGCGCCCCTCAAGTGTCAATACCGCAGGGCACTTATCCCCAGGCTTGTCCACATCATCTGTGGGAAACTCGCGTAAAATCAGGCGTTTTCGCCGATTTGCGAGGCTGGCCAGCTCCACGTCGCCGGCCGAAATCGAGCCTGCCCCTCATCTGTCAACGCCGCGCCGGGTGAGTCGGCCCCTCAAGTGTCAACGTCCGCCCCTCATCTGTCAGTGAGGGCCAAGTTTTCCGCGAGGTATCCACAACGCCGGCGGCCGGCCGCGGTGTCTCGCACACGGCTTCGACGGCGTTTCTGGCGCGTTTGCAGGGCCATAGACGGCCGCCAGCCCAGCGGCGAGGGCAACCAGCCGAGGGCTTCGCCCTGTCGCTCGACTGCGGCGAGCACTACTGGCTGTAAAAGGACAGACCACATCATGGTTCTGTGTTCATTAGGTTGTTCTGTCCATTGCTGACATAATCCGCTCCACTTCAACGTAACACCGCACGAAGATTTCTATTGTTCCTGAAGGCATATTCAAATCGTTTTCGTTACCGCTTGCAGGCATCATGACAGAACACTACTTCCTATAAACGCTACACAGGCTCCTGAGATTAATAATGCGGATCTCTACGATAATGGGAGATTTTCCCGACTGTTTCGTTCGCTTCTCAGTGGATAACAGCCAGCTTCTCTGTTTAACAGACAAAAACAGCATATCCACTCAGTTCCACATTTCCATATAAAGGCCAAGGCATTTATTCTCAGGATAATTGTTTCAGCATCGCAACCGCATCAGACTCCGGCATCGCAAACTGCACCCGGTGCCGGGCAGCCACATCCAGCGCAAAAACCTTCGTGTAGACTTCCGTTGAACTGATGGACTTATGTCCCATCAGGCTTTGCAGAACTTTCAGCGGTATACCGGCATACAGCATGTGCATCGCATAGGAATGGCGGAACGTATGTGGTGTGACCGGAACAGAGAACGTCACACCGTCAGCAGCAGCGGCGGCAACCGCCTCCCCAATCCAGGTCCTGACCGTTCTGTCCGTCACTTCCCAGATCCGCGCTTTCTCTGTCCTTCCTGTGCGACGGTTACGCCGCTCCATGAGCTTATCGGGTCCACTCGCGAACGCAGAAAGGCCCACCCGAAGGTGAGCCAGTGTGATTACATTTGCGGCCTAACTGTGGCCAGTCCAGTTACGCTGGAGTCACTAGTATTTAGGTGACACTATAGAAGCGGCCGCGACAACTTGTCCACGTGGAATTCTAAGCTTAGGATCCCAATGTGCTGGAAAGTTTCGCAGGGATGAACTGGCTCACACAGAAGAGATAGAGCAATTTTATGATCATTTGCGTGAAGTATTTATTGAGATTCAATTTTTAAAGGAAGCAAACCCCAGACGATTAATGCAAAGAGCCCGGCGTATGTTCAATAGAATTGGGCTGGAAAAAATGGAAGTCTCTATTTTGCGGGGTATGTTAAGTCAAGTGCAGAAATCCCTGGCCTGGGCTCGTAAAAGTTCTGGAAACCAACAGGAGCTGTCTGGATGACTAGCATGCCGATTTATCTGGATTATATGGCGACAACACCAGTGGATCCACGCGTGATGGAGCAAATGTTTCAGTATTTAGGTCCAGACGGGAATTTTGGCAATCCTGCTTCAACAACACATATTTATGGAAAAATTGCTGCCAAAGCGGTTGAGCATGCCAGGGGGCAGATCGCCGATACGATCAATGCCTCTCCTCAGGAAATAGTTTTTACCTCGGGAGCAACCGAGTCGAATAATCTGGCAATACTGGGTGCTGCTCATTTTTATCAGAACAAGGGAAGACATATAGTGACTATGAGTACTGAACATAAAGCAGTACTTGATAGTGTTCATCACCTGGAAAAGGAAGGATTCCAGATAACCAGGCTGCAACCTGAGCCAGACGGGTTACTTAATTTAAATCGTCTGGAAGAGGCACTGAGGCAGGATACAATTTTAGTTTCCATCATGCAGGTTAATAATGAAATTGGTGTCATTCAGGATACCGCCGCCATTGGGGAGTTATTGCGTAATAAAGGAATTATTTTCCATGTTGATGCAGCCCAGAGTGCCGGTAAAATTGCAATAGATTTGAGTCAATTGCCGGTTGACCTGATGTCCTTTTCGGCGCATAAAAATTATGGCCCCAAGGGGATTGGTGCCTTGTTTGTCAGGCGTAAACCCAGAATACGTCTTCAGGCGCAAACTTATGGTGGTGGACATGAAGGTGGATTGCGGTCGGGAACTTTGGCTACTCACCAGATTGTTGGCATGGGAATGGCTTTTTATCTGACAGAAAGTATTCGTGAGGAAGAACAAACAAGACTTTTAAACTACCGAACCCGCTTATGGGATGGTATTAAACATTTGCCAGGGATACAACTTAATGGACATGAGCATCAACGCATTGCTGGAAACCTTAATATAAGTTTTGCAGGTATTGATGGGGACTCATTATTGTTGGCTCTCAATGAGCTTGCAGTGTCCACGACATCTGCTTGTGCTTCGGCGAGCATTCAGCCTTCATATGTATTAAGAGAGCTGGGCTTATCTTCAGAATTAGCCTACAGCTCTCTAAGACTTGCTCCTGGTCGATTCACAACAGAAGAGCAGATTGAGAAGGCTATTGCTATAATATGCCAACAGGTTAATCGATTGCATGAAATATCACCATTATGATGTATAATCAAATTGTAGAGCAGTATTTTTTTTATCCAGAACATACAGGAGTGATTGATTTGTCCAATCCTTTGTCGGCGCACTTGAGAAGAGGGCAGAGACAACAGGGGATGCTTATTGATTTCTATATGCAATGTGCCGGGGATGGGCTGATACAAAAAGTATGTTTTAAAGCAATGGGAAATCCTTATACCATTGCATCACTGGAGTTCTTGTGCAGGCATCTGGAGGGTGAGAATATCAGCAGTTTGCCGGAATTTAATTACAGCATGTTGGTTAAAATAATGGATATACCCAATACTCAATATCCTGTGGCACTACAAGTTGAAGAGATTTATAAAGAGATTTTGGTTTTAATGAGGCAGAAATTATGAGTGTCGTGATGCAGCATATTAGTAGCGTAACCCCTGAAATTACGTTCAGTGATACAGCAAGCAGCCACTTGCTTTCCTGGCTTGCAAAAAATAGTGGACATAAGGGGGTTCGCTTGTCCGTTAAAAAAACAGGGTGTTCAGGGTTGTCTTATGTGGTGGATTATGTCAAGGACCCGATGGAAGGGGATTTAATTCTACCTTTAACAGAAAATTATTTAGTGTATATTGATAAAAAAAGTTATCCCTTTTTTAAAGGGATGCACGTTGATTATGTAAAGCAAGGCTTGAATTTTAAATTTGTTTTTAATAACCCCAATCAAACAGGTCAATGCGGATGCGGGGAAAGTTTTACTGTCGGGTAGGTTAAAAGTAACCTGGATCCATCCATATTATTACTCATAACTATTTAAAGCCCTATGAATATAGATTCTAAGGGCTTTAAATATTTATGGGTAATGATATGGCTTCATCCGGGCTTTGATAGCGATTCTCACAAACATACTACACCGGCGAACGGTTATACATCATGTTGGGCTTCGCAAGCATAGCGCCAATCCACCAACTAATCTGATTAATTATTACTTTTTCTGAGGGTTAAATGATTTAAAAGCTTGCTCAACGGCCTGAGTGTTTTGTAGTGATTTTGTTTGGGTAAAAAACAGACTTCCATTTAATGAATTATCTTTTTTGATGCGAGCACTGATTGCCTTGAGAGCAATTGCGATTAAACCAATTCCTGTAAATGCTAAAAAGATGTTGGCTACAATCGGTTTCCACGCTTTTCTGTGTTTTTTCATTTCCTCATCTTTAGAATGAAGCAGCTTTATAAAACGTTTTGTAAACTGCTTTATTTCATCATCATTCATTTTGCCATCAGGTTTTTTTTCTTCCAACTTGATAACAAATTTCCCTAGTTCACTTTTAAGCTCTTTGGCAAGTTTAGTTGAGGCATCACCTTTATCATAATCTCTTTTAAAGAAGGGTTTTTGTGCATGAGATTGCAGTGAATTTCCATAATCTTCCATTCGTTCAATTTTAGAGCATAAATTCTTAATTTGTGGATCACCGGGTATTAATAATATAAGCTGATCTAATTGTTCAGAAATAATTTTTTTCTTTTGCTCTTCAAGCATCTGCAAAGGGGACTTTTTTTCATTATTTTCCAGGTGAAGGTCTGCCTTATTTCTTCTATTTATAATGAGCAGTTCTATCACTTCAGGTTCCAGCTTGTCTCTACTGACAGCGATATGTAGTGCTGTGTTTCCCTTATTGTCTTTCATATTGACTTTAATACCATACATAATAAGAGAGTTGACAATAGCTAATTTTTTATCCAATTCAAGGGAACTATCAATAACCCAGTGAAGTGCAGACCATCCTTTATCGTCTTTCATATTTACTATTATATCTCGTGTAATAGATCCCTCTTCCATATTTAATTGAACAAAAAATTCTTCTACCTTTGCAAGATCTCCCTTGAGGCACAGTTCTTTTAATAATTGCTGTTTTGTTTTGTCGTCTTTCATATTCTCTTCCTGGATTGAATTTAAAAATGTGTTTTAATATAGAGCTTAAGTATATATGATTTGATCACTTTAGTAAATATTTATTCTATAAAAACATAATATAAGCTTCGTATTTCAGTTCATTTTGTATTTGAAGAGAATGACTGTTATTACCTGACTGAAATCAGAGGATTAAACTTGATTGATTCGATTCTTTCAGCGACTGGGTTATGATTTTTTCCAAACCGTCATGCTCCGCAACTATTGTTCCAAGACGGCCTTCTTTTAATGCTTTTGTTTCAGCAGGAGTAAATTGCACTTTTGTATTTTCTGTTGATTCAATAATACTTTTTAATTTGGTTGCGGCACTGATTTTTGTAGTGCGACTTTTAATGCTAAAGTGATCAGAGCCTGTAATAGCATCCTGCAGGTAATAAATAACAGCGATTATTCCTAAAAAATTAGAATGAAACTCCCACTCTTTGGTTCTTTTCATGAGATAATTATCCAGTTTTTTATTAAGCAGTGTGATACTTGAATGTTCAGGTTTTAGAGGATTTTTTAAACTATCCGGCTTGATTTTGTTTTGCCCCGGCGATTCTTTTTGCAGGGGTTGATTTGTCTCTGTCTCTGTCTTTGTCTTTGTTTTGGTGAGTTCCGGATTCTGATTTATATCAATATTGTTCTTTTTTGTGATAATTGTCTGGTTTAAATCAGTATCGCCAGACCTATCCTTTGAATCAGGCTTTGTATCGAGTAATGTGCTATCACTTTTTATTTCTTGTTCAATTATTTTTTGTGTTTTACTACATCGATAATACCCTTGCTTTGTAATAATCTTAAAAATTCTTTCACAACAGTCTGCAAGTTTGTTGTACTGAGGAGCATTTTCCTGTTCTATTGTTGCCAGGTGTTTTGCTGTAGCACAGAAGAGAGTTAAACTCGAAGCAAGTTTTTTAGCATCGACTTCTCCACCCATCAGTTTCTCAAGAGCAATTCCCTTATTTAACTGAGACTCGACCAGCTCAACTATATCAGTGTAGTGTTTAAAAAGAAGTGGATTTCTCAGGTAATTGCAGGATTCTTTAAAATCCCAAATACCATAATATTTTGCTGTTTCACTATAACCGAGTATTTTGAGTTGGGGAAAGATATACCATATCCAATGACTGACTTTTTTTCCGTTTTTAATTTCTTTAAAAGCCCCTTTATATTCTCCTTGATGAGCATTTATAAATCGCTTGATTGTGTTTTCATTGGAATTATTGAACATAAAGATGCCAGTACGGGTGTTTGTATACAGTTTAGCAAATAATTATTAAATTAATATTAACGACAGACTTTATTTACAACGATGTCTCGAACTGTTGTTTCTATTGACTTCTATAATATAATGCGGACAATCTGTGTTCCAAATTTAAGCTTAATTTTATCTTAATAAATGAATATCATTAAATCAATGTTTACACTCTTTGAGATATTTGATATTATATCGTTCATGATGTTCTTCGGCATTGCCATTGAGCATGTTTTATGTATATTAATTAGTCCAGGAGATTTAAATGAATGCAGTAGTTCGAGAAATGTTGCAAGAAACCGATGCACTTTCACACCAGGTAATTAGTTCAGTAAAAGCATATTTAGCCAGTGTTGGTAATAAAGATGCCAGTTTAAATTTATATCAATTAATCGTTGAAGAAGTTGAAGCTCCTTTATTCCGCACAGTAATGGAACTAACCCGTTACAACCAATCAAAGGCAGCTCGTGTGCTTGGTGTAAGTCGTGGTACCTTACGCACTAAATTAAAGCGTTATTTTGATGATGAGTTTATTGGAACCCGCGATTTCTAATCAGGTTTGAAGATTTACTGCATAATATCCGAGCCGCGACTGTGAGGGAGTTGATATATATAATCAAAATCACAATCGATCATTGGTTAAAATCCGCTTCATGATTGTCACAGCTCGGACAATAGAGTCAACTCAAGAAAATTTTAATCCCCGTGATATTTATGTGGCCTTTAGCTAGCCACCCTGTTATTATTGATAACAGAGTTGGTCAGGCAATCGCTCTTTGCATCAGCAAAGGGAGGAAAGTCCGGGCTCCAAAGAGCAGGGTGCCAGGTAACGCCTGGGATGTGTGAACCTACGGAAAGTGCCACAGAAAATATACCGCCTGTTTGTTCTTCTGTTTCAGGTACGTCCTCTAACAGCAAGTAACCCCAGGTAAGGGTGAAATGGTGCGGTAAGAGCGCACCGCGCGATTGGTAACAATCGTGGCAGGGAAAACCCCACCCGGAGCAAGACCAAATAGGAATCCATTTGGCTGTAAAGCCAAAACGTGCTGCTCGCATGGGATTCGGGTAGGTCGCTCGAGGCATACGGTGACGTGTGTCCCAGATGAATGATTGTCCACGACAGAACCCGGCTTATCGACCGACTCGCCTGAATTTGTAAGTCAAATAATAAAGTAATCGTAAACAGATCACACAGATATAATAATATTTACCCTCCAAAAGCCCAAATACGTAATAGCTCACCCCTACGTTCGGTATGCCGACGTCCCGCGGTTTGTCCGCGGGATCCACGAATCTCTGAGCAACGATGGATCCCGCGGACAAGCCGCGGGACGTCGTGAGGAGGGTGAGCTATTACCCAAATACAATCAACGTGTTTAAATTTAAATCATATTATGATATAATACCTGTTTATATACTGTTGGAGTGATCATGAAAAAATTACCATTGCCGCTTGAAAAAGCTGGCCTCGAAGTCAAACAAAAAGAATTATGCTATAGAAATCTGGCGAACGATTGGAAAGAAAAGGAGAAGGGACTTTATACAAATATGGCAAATTTATACAAAGAATTTCATAGCATATTGAACATATTTTTTAGTCATTTTGAAAATGAGGATATAACTCTCGAAGAATGCAAAACCAGAATCTTTGATATATTCCAGGGTACTACCAATAAGAACAATATTGAATACAATAATGACACACAAGAAAAATTGGATAAGCTGGTTGTCTCTGGAAAAATAATAATGACCAGGCTAAAAAATTATGAAAAAGATGAGATAGAATTAAACAAATATACTCTCAAAGTAAAAAATAGCAAAAATCTCGGCCCTTTTTTTAAAGAATTCCAAGAACATAGCCAATCCCAAATAAATAAAATTGAGAAATTAAAAAATAATATTTCCAATCTCAAAAATGATGTGAGCGATAATGAGAATAATTTATGGCTACTATGAGTAGATTGAGCAGCCAGTAACATATAAGTCTTCAGATGGCTCGTTCTCGAGACGTCGGCAAATTCAGGGAACAAGTGACCTGTTACAATTGGTACTGGAGTAACAGGACACTACTCGAGACAGAGGGGGACCTCATGAGAGATGCTTCTTCAATAAAACTGTAATTTCTTCAGGATTTGCCTGTCCTTTTGTTTGTTTCATGATTTGACCAACAAAAAATGCCAGTAATTTTTCCTTACCTGCTTTATATTGAGCAGTCTGTTCGGGGTGGTTTTTGACTAATTCAGAAATCATTTCTTCGAGAGCTGGATTATCATCTCTGGATTGATATCCATCGCGATCTATAATCGTATCAATGTCTTCTTCTTTGAACCATAAACTGTTAAAAACAGTTCGTGCCCTATGTGGTGAAAGTGTTTTGTCATGAATTTTATCAAGCAGCTTTGCCAAGGTTCTTGCAGACACAGGGGTGGTTTCAAATGTCAAATTGTTTTCATTAAGAGCAGCAGCATAATGACCTTTTAACCAATTAATAATTATTTTTTCAGAAGCCTGGCTTAATGATTTTATTTCTTTATAAAATTTCCAGGTTGCCGGTGATGCCAGGATAAAATTGATGTCTTCTTCATTTAACGATGCTGTATTCATTAAATCCTGGTGGATCTTCCAGGGCAAATCCGGTAGCGTATTTTTAATTTCTGCTATTTGATAGCGAGTGACCTGAATTGGCAATAAATCAGGATCAGGGAAATAACGGTAATCATTTTCATTTTCTTTTTTTCTCATAGGAACAGTGGTGTTGATATCGGGATTATAGAGTCGGGTCTCCTGTATTATTTGTTCTCCTTGTTCCAATATATCCTGATGCCTTGCCTGCTCAAAAGCAATGGCTTTTTCAATAAATCGAAATGAATTTAAATTTTTCAGTTCGGTTCTTGTACCCAATACCGTTGATCCTTGAGGTTTTATTGAAAGATTCACATCACATCTGAATGAACCTTCTTGCATATTACCATCACAAATTCCAAGAAAGCGCACCAGTTGATGTAAGGTTTTTAAATAGCTAATCGCCTCTTCAGCAGAAGACATACACGGTGCTGTTACAATTTCCAATAAAGCTGTTCCAGCCCTGTTCAGATCGATACCACTATATTCAGAGTGGAGTTCGTGTAAGGACTTCCCTGCATCTTCTTCCAAATGGGCACGTACAATGGAAATGATTTTTTGTGAACTATCATTCATTGTGATTGTCAGATGTCCATTGCTTACTATCGGTTTTTGGTACTGACTGATTTGATAGCCTTTGGGTAAATCAGGATAAAAATAATTTTTTCGCTCAAACACAGATAAATCATTAATATCAGCATTGATAGCCAGCCCAAATTGAATTGCCATAATAACAGCCTGTTGATTTAACACCGGAAGTACTCCAGGAAGGGCTGCATCTACATAGCTTGTTTGTGAATTGGCAGGTGCTCCGTAGATTGTGGATGCGCCCGAAAATAGTTTTGATTTTGTTTTTAATTGGGCGTGTACTTCAAGACCAATAACTGTTTCCCATTCCATAAATTACCTGTTTTTTAATGTTGACGAGGCACTTCAGCGCTAATACGGGCTGTATGCCAATCAGTATGTTGTTGATATTGATGGGCGATATTAAGTAATAAATTTTCACTAAAATGCTTGCCCATCAATTGTAAGCCTATGGGTAATCCTTGTTCAAATCCTGCGGGTAGAGACAGGGCTGGAAGGCCTGCCAAATTTGCGGCAACTGTAAATATGTCAGAAAGATAATTCTGGACGGGATCTTTTTCACCCGGTTTAAAAGCGCATGTTGGTGTTGTAGGACCAAGAATAACATCTACTGAATTGAACGTCGCCAGTAGCTCATTTTGAATCAGTCGTCTTATTTTTTGAGCCTGCAGATAACAGGCATCGAAATATCCGGCACTGAGAACATGAGTTCCTGTAAGAATTCTGCGTTTTACTTCTTCCCCAAAACCCTCTGTGCGAGAACAGGTAATCAACTCTGCTACACTGGATGACTTTACACTTCTGTACCCATAACGTAATCCATCATAACGGGAAAGATTTGAAGAGGCTTCAGCACAAGCAATTACATAGTAACAAGGTACCCACAAGTGTTGTAATTTCAAGTCGATCTCAATAATTTCTGCGCCGAGACCTTCATAAACAGCAACCGCGTCATGAATTGCTTTTTGTATGCCAGGGGATACCTGGGGCTGAAAAAAGCAGAGGGGTAAACCGATTCGAACTTTGGTCAGTGCTTTGGAAAGTTCAGCACAGTAATCGACAGGGGTTGTCGTTACAGAAGTAGAATCATTGGGATCAAATCCTGATATTGTCTGGAGTAACAGCGCCAAATCCTCGGCACTTTTTGCCATTGGACCTGCCTGATCCAGGCTGGATGCAAAAGCCACCATCCCAAATCGGGAAACTAATCCATACGTGGGTTTTAAGCCGCTGATGCCACAAAAAGCCGCTGGTTGACGAATAGAACCCCCTGTGTCCGATCCGATTGAAAATGGGACTAAACCTGCGGCAACTGCTGCAGCAGATCCTCCGGATGATCCACCGGGTACACGTTCTTTATCCCATGGATTTTTCACTGCGCCAAAATAGCTGTTTTCATTGCCCGAGCCCATGGCAAACTCATCCATATTGGTTTTACCCAAAAGAATGGAACCCTGTTCTTTTAATTTAGTAACCAGTGTTGCTTCATAAGGTGAATAAAAACTGGCTAACATTTTGGATCCACAGGTTGTTCTCATTTTTTTGGTGCAAAATAAATCTTTAAGCGCCATGGGTATTCCTGTCAGCAGCTTTCCCTGACCGTTTTTTAACTCTTTGTCTGCCTGAACTGCTGCAAGAAGTGCTTCTTCCTCGTCCAGGCTGATAAAGGCATTCAAGTCCTGGTTTTTGTGGATTTTGTTGATGCAGTTTTTGGTTAATTCAACACTGGATAATTCACCCTGATGGAGGGCATTGGATAATTGGCGCAGCGAAAATTCTTCCATGGTTATTTACCGGATTCAATAAATTTAGGTACTAAATACAAATTGTCTTCAAACTGGGGGGCAATAGCCTCGAGCTCTGCAATGCAGCTTTCTTCTGTAATGGTATCAGGTCTTAAGCGTTGGTGCAGGGCTAAAGGATGAAACAGAGGGCTAACCTGACTGGTATCGACGGAACTCAGTTGTTCAACAAAATCCATTATCGAGTTGACTTCATCTGTTAATTTGGATGAATCCTCAGGATCAATATCCAGGTACGCCAGACGCGCAATTTGTTTCAGGTCTTTTGAGGAAAAAGGCATTGGGGATATCCAGTTAAAAAATATCCTGATTATATCGATATTGAGTAAAAAATAAAATGAATTGTAGCTTGTATTCAGGCAAACGCATTCTTGCGAGCAGCGTTTTGAAATTTAAAGGCATTTGCCCTTTTTGTGTAAATCTTTATATTGCAGAACTCTGTACACGACAATTTTTCATACGCCCGCTGCATCTACCGTATAATCAAGTTGATGCGAAGAAAGTGACCGTTGACTTTTCTGTATATAATATATACAATATAATTTTTTAATTACCAAGGGTAATCGATGCTTTATAAAGTACTATCATTAATTACGAGAGACAATGGTATTGATGATATTGATCCTGAACAATTTTTTTGTAATGAAACGCAAACATTTATATATGATGATTCTAAACTTCCTTCAACTTATAATCTTGAAAATTTAACTTCCTCTGAGAAGGTGCACCAGACTATTTTAGAGTTTTTAAAGAAAAAAAAGTTAAAAGTACTTAAGCTTCTGACTAATCGCCATGCAAATGTTTCTATTTCTGAGTATATTTCAGATTACTACCTGAGTAAATTTGTAGAAAAAATAATTTTAAGTCACAAAGAACTGGTAACTCTGGAGTACACAGGGCTTATTTTTGGTGATTACGAAGCAAATATTACAAGGGTTTTACAAGCCCTTGACAAAGGTGAACGTATTAAAAATCTTATTATTTATGACTCGACTGTAATTCCAAAAGAAATTGTTCCCCTTCTTATTAAAAAGCTAAAATCATTTCAATTTAAATTTAGGGGTTATTTGCCAGAATATCTGATTCAAGCATTGGAAGAATCGCAGCTGGAACATCTTTCAATAGAGAATACATTGTCAATTTCGGATGAGATTGAAGGCCTTGCCAGGGTCATAGAACAAAATAGCAATCTAAAAAAACTTCAGCTTAAAGGTATTAAGCTGGATAAAGCTCTATTAAAAAATATTAAATCAAGTAGTACTTTATTGAATATTTCAATTGATTTTTCCGAATGTAGCGTGGATGACTCGGAACTATTAGAAATACTTGGTGAGTTGAATTCTGATAAGTTTATCCAAAAGATTGGTAAAAACAAAAAGCTTATCTCGTTTGACGGTGATAGATTACAGCATCAGGTTTTCAGATTACAAAAAGAAATTTATGAGCAAATAAAGTATAACTATTCAATAATATACATGACTGGTATCAATAGGCGTATTATTCAGAGTATTTGCAAACGTAACGTCACTCAAAGTGAAATAGAAGGGCTGTATTATAATGACACAACCAGATTTGGTGAGTATGATTTATTTTTTAACTATTTGAATAACCATGTTTCTTCTAATAAACAGAAAGATAAAAACATCACTCCCTCGATGCTATTATCATTAATCACGTCAGACAATGATATTGATCCTGAACAGTTTTTTTGTGATGAAACTCAAACATTTATATATGATGACTCCAAAATTTCTTCAACTTATAATCTTGAAAATTTAACTTCCTCTGACAAGGTGCACCAGACTATTTTAGAGTTTTTAGAGAAAAAAGAGTTAAAAGCACTTAAACTCCTGACCAATCGCAAAATAAATGATTGGTTTTCTGAGTCTACTTCAGGTTACTACCTGAGTAAATTTGTAGAAAAAATAATTTTAAGTCACAAAGAACTGGTAACTCTGGAGTACACAGGGCTTTTTTTTGATATTTTCGAAGCAAATAATACAAGGGTTTTACAAGCCCTTAATAAAAGTGAACGTATTAAAAATCTTATTATTTATAACCCGATTGTAACTCCAGAAGAAATTATTCCTCTTCTTAAAAAGATAAAATCATTTCAATTAAAGAATTTTTGTTATTTTCCAGAATATCTACATAAAGCATTGGAAGAATCGCAACTGGAACATCTTTCGATAGAGTCTAATTATTCGTTTTTGTGGGAGATTGACGGCCTTGCCCGGGTCATAGAACAGAATAGCAATATAAAAAAACTTCAGCTTAAAGGTATTAAGCTGGATAAAGCGCTATTAAAAAATATTAAATCAAGTAGTACTTTATTGAATATTTCAATTGATTTTTCCGAATGTAGCGTGGATGACTCGGAACTATTAGAAATACTTGGTGAGTTGAATTCTGATAAGTTTATCCAAAAGATTGGTAAAAACAAAAAGCTTATCTCGTTTGACGGTGATAGATTACAGCATCAGGTTTTCAGATTACAAAAAGAAATTTATGAGCAAATAAAGTATAACTATTCAATAATATACATGACTGGTATCAATAGGCGTATTATTCAGAGTATTTGCAAACGTAACGTCACTCAAAGTGAAATAGAAGGGCTGTATTATAATGACACAACCAGATTTGGTGAGTATGATTTATTTTTTAACTATTTGAATAACCATGTTTCTTCTAATAAACAGAAAGATAAAAACATCACTCTGTTCAATGAGGTAGCAAAAAAACTTAAAAATTTGGGAGTGTTTTCGGTTAATAAGCAAAATAATAATGATAATAATGGGACCCTTAAGTTAAAGCTATTGTAATTTCTTACACCATCTTGAACCCGTGAAGGATTTCCTGAGGATGTTATGATTAATGGTGGTATAAGCAGGAACTCCTTATTAAATTTTTGTTGTGTACAGAGATTGCAGAAGATATGTTTTACAGTAAAATACCATCTTTGGAGGGTTTAACAAAATGAACTGTCCTGTCCTTTTTTCATTCAGTTCTTGATAGTCAGGAGCACCTTGAAATTTGCTCTGAAACACCTCTTTAATATCAGGTAAAAATCAAGACATCACAGAAGGTATTTAGCGAAGAAGAGCGGAGTGGAAAACAGTCAGTAATAAAGGTTCTGAATTCTGATGGTCTTTTTTCTGGTCTTGGTGATGAGTTTATAGCAGGCAGATATCATTCCTTGTATGCCAGAATGGAAGCAGTTCCAAAGGAATTACAGGTAACAGCTGTGAGTGATGATGGAGTTGCGATGGCAGTGTCTCATCATCACTTGCCTGTTCAGGCCGTTCAGTTTCATCCTGAAACATTAATGTCTTTGCCAAATCAGGCCGGGTTGAAAATTATTGCCAATTTGATGGAGAGGCTTACTTCCTGATGATTATAATCCGAGCCGCGACCGTCAGGGAGTGGATTTATCAATTATAAATCGTAACAGCTCACCCTCAACCTACATGGATTTGGACCGTTCCTTATTTAGACTTCACGTTAAGTCAATGGCGGCTGCGTATGGGGTTCCCGGCATTACGCATTGCTTCATCCTGGCTACACCAGATACTTTTTCAACAAAGCGGTAATTTCTTCAGGATTTGCCTGTCCTTTTGTTTGTTTCATGATTTGACCAACAAAAAATGCCAGTAATTTTTCCTTACCTGCTTTATATTGAGCAGTCTGTTCGGGGTGGTTTTTGACTAATTCAGAAATCATTTCTTCGAGAGCTGGATTATCATCTCTGGATTGATATCCATCGCGATCTATAATCGTATCAATGTCTTCTTCTTTGAACCATAAACTGTTAAAAACAGTTCGTGCCCTATGTGGTGAAAGTGTTTTGTCATGAATTTTATCAAGATAATCAAGTTGATGCGAAGAGAGTGCCTGTTGACTTTTGTGTATATAATATATACAATATAGTTTTCTAATTACCAGGGGTAATCTATGCTTTATAAAGTACTATCATTAATTACGAGAGACAATGGTATTGATGATATTGATCCTGAACAATTTTTTTGTAATGAAACGCAAACATTTATATATGATGATTCTAAACTTCCTTCAACTTATAATCTTGAAAATTTAACTTCCTCTGAGAAGGTGCACCAGACTATTTTAGAGTTTTTAAAGAAAAAAAAGTTAAAAGTACTTAAGCTTCTGACTAATCGCCATGCAAATGTTTCTATTTCTGAGTATATTTCAGATTACTACCTGAGTAAATTTGTAGAAAAAATAATTTTAAGTCACAAAGAACTGGTAACTCTGGAGTACACAGGGCTTATTTTTGGTAATTACGAAGCACATATTACAAGGGTTTTACAAGCCCTTAACAAAGGTGAACGTTTTAAAAATCTTATTATTTATAAACCGACTGTAATTCCAAAAGAAATTGTTCCCCTTCTTAGTAAAAAGCTAAATTCATTTCAATTTAAATATTGTGGTTCTTTTCCAGTATATCTGATTCAAGCATTGGAAGAATCGCAGCTGGAACATCTTTCGATAGAGAATACATGGTCAACTTCGGATGAGATTGAAGGCCTTGCCAGGGTCATAGAACAGAATAGCAATCTAAAAAAACTTCAGCTTAAAGGTATTAAGCTGGATAAAGCTCTATTAAAAAATATTAAATCAAGTAGTACTTTATTGAATATTTCAATTGATTTTTCCGAATGTAGCGTGGATGACTCGGAACTATTAGAAATACTTGGTGAGTTGAATTCTGATAAGTTTATCCAAAAGATTGGTAAAAACAAAAAGCTTATCTCGTTTGACGGTGATAGATTACAGCATCAGGTTTTCAGATTACAAAAAGAAATTTATGAGCAAATAAAGTATAACTATTCAATAATATACATGACTGGTATCAATAGGCGTATTATTCAGAGTATTTGCAAACGTAACGTCACTCAAAGTGAAATAGAAGGGCTGTATTATAATGACACAACCAGATTTGGTGAGTATGATTTATTTTTTAACTATTTGAATAACCATGTTTCTTCTAATAAACAGAAAGATAAAAACATCACTCTGTTCAATGAGGTAGCAAAAAAACTTAAAAATTTGGGAGTGTTTTCGGTTAATAAGCAAAATAATAATGATAATAATGGGACCCTTAAGTTAAAGCTATTGTAATTTCTTACACCATCTTGAACCCGTGAAGGATTTCCTGAGGATGTTATGATTAATGGTGGTATAAGCAGGAACTCCTTATTAAATTTTTGTTGTGTACAGAGATTGCAGAAGATATGTTTTACAGTAAAATACCATCTTTGGAGGGTTTAACAAAATGAACTGTCAAAAGCCCCTGATTCGTATCTATTAATTAATTCAAGTGATCATTTATGTTGCAACAATATAAAACTCAAGGGGAGGTTCATGTTGAGTACTCTCAACAAGCCATTGATTATCAACTGGGTATAGAACCATTACTTGAGCATCTGAACTCGCAAAGAGGAGCTTTGTTTGCATCAAGTTTTGAATATCCAGGACGTTATACTTGTTGGGATATTGGTTTTGTTAATCCACCTCTGGTAATTATTTGTAAAAGAAATTTGATTCATCTGGAAGCGTTAAATAAACGTGGTGAAGTAATACTGTCCTTTTTTCATTCAGTTCTTGATAGTCAGGAGCACCTTGAAATTTGCTCTGAAACACCTCTTTAATATCAGGTAAAAATCAAGACATCACAGAAGGTATTTAGCGAAGAAGAGCGGAGTCATCAACCTTCTGTTTTTAGTATCATAAGACTTTTGCTTTCATTTTTTAAATCTGAGGAAGAGCCTTACCTGGGTTTATACGGTGCTTTTGGTTTTGATTTGATTTATCAATTTGAAGATTTGCCTCAACATAAAGAAAGAGACCTGTCCCAGCGTGAAATGGTTCTATATCTGCCTGATGAAATTTTTGTAGTGAATCATCGAAAAGAAGAGGCTTTTGTCAGGCGATATGATTTTCAGTATCAGGGAAAGTCAACCCAGTCTTTATCCAGAGAAGGTAAATTTTCTCCTTATCAATGCCCTGATAAGCCGGATAGTTCATGCGATCATAACGTTGGTGAGTATGCAAAAGTAGTGAATAAGGCGAAACAAAGTTTTGCTCGTGGTGATTTATTTGAAGTGGTGCCAAGTCAAACTTTTTATACGCAATTTACAGAACAGCCCTCCGCTTTGTTTATTAAAATGCGTCAAGTTAATCCATCACCTTATGGATTTTTTATTAATCTGGGTGATGAAGAATATCTGGTTGGTGCCTCGCCTGAAATGTATGTACGGGTTCAGGGTAAGAGAGTAGAGACTTGTCCTATTTCAGGGACGATAAAGCGGGGTACCAATGCTATTGAGGATGCTGAAAACATTCAAATTTTATTAGATTCAGAAAAAGAAAAATCTGAATTAACCATGTGTACAGATGTTGATAGAAATGATAAATCACGAATTTGTGAAGCAGGAAGCGTACAGGTGATTGGACGGCGTCAAATTGAGATGTATTCTCGTTTGATCCATACCGTGGATCATGTTGAGGGAATTTTAAGAGATGGTTTTGATTCTGTTGATGCTTTTTTAACGCATATGTGGGTTGTTACCGTTACCGGAGCCCCTAAAATCTGGGCTCTTAATTTCATAGAAGAACATGAAAAGTCACCTCGTAAATGGTATGCAGGTGCTGTGGGGTGGTTTGGTTTTGATGGGAACCTGAACACAGGTCTGGTTTTACGTACCGTACGTATTGAAAGAGGTATTGCCGAAGTTCGGGTAGGAGCTACTTTGTTATACGACTCTGTTCCTGAATCTGAAGAGCAGGAAACGCGTTTGAAGGCATCAGCTTTTTTAGACATATTAAACAATTCCGGAAAAATGACTAAAACGAAATCCCCGGTTATTTCTTTGAGTGGTACAGGGAAAAGGGTATTGCTTATAGATCATCAAGATTCTTTTGTCCATACTTTGGCGAATTATTTTCGCCAGACCGGGGCTGAGGTTGCAACGATTCGATTTGATAAAGCTCTGAATTATTTGCAAGATAATGATTTCGATCTTGTAGTCTTGTCTCCAGGTCCTGGTCGTCCTGATGATTTTAAATTATCTCAGGCAATTAAGACGGTTATTAATCGAAAAATTCCATTATTTGGAGTGTGTTTAGGATTACAAGGAATTGTGGAATATTTTGGTGGAATCCTGGATGTCCTGGATTATCCCATGCATGGAAAACAGTCAATAATAAAGGTTCTGAATTCTGATGGTCTTTTTTCTGGTCTTGGTGATGAGTTTATAGCAGGCAGATATCATTCCTTGTATGCCAGAATGGAAGCAGTTCCAAAGGAATTACAGGTAACAGCTGTGAGTGATGATGGAGTTGCGATGGCAGTGTCTCATCATCACTTGCCTGTTCAGGCCGTTCAGTTTCATCCTGAAACATTAATGTCTTTGCCAAATCAGGCCGGGTTGAAAATTATTGCCAATTTGATGGAGAGGCTTACTTCCTGATGATTATAATCCGAGCCGCGACCGTCAGGGAGTGGATTTATCAATTATAAATCGTAACAGCTCACCCTCAATCTAATGTAGGTTGGGCCCTGGCCCAACAATAAAGCGCAGCGACTTCCACTTCATTTGATATGTGCATACACATCATGGAGTCGCGCTGCTCCACTTGTTGGGCCAGGGCCCAACCTACATGGATTTGGACCGTTCCTTATTTAGACTTCACGTTAAGTCAATGGC
>JADMIO010604124.1_pt1 | contig 21378 bp, 28 predicted proteins | sample 8958161 | NCBI WGS metagenome assembly JADMIO01 (sample SAMN16585339, study PRJNA669376) | soil metagenome | isolation source: Crop rotation soil | place: USA: Cullars Rotation, Alabama | collected 2011
CCGCCGGCGAGGCGCCGCGGCCGCGAACGCGCGCGCCGCAGCCCAAGCCGCCGGTCCGAAGGTTCCGCTCGCGCCGCAGCCGCTGAGCGCGCCGCCGGGAGGTCAACTCGCTGCGATCGCCCCGCCGCAAGCCGTCGCACCGCCGGCCGAGCCGGCGCCGCCGCCGGTCGTCCCCGCACCGCCGGCCGAAGCGGAGCCGCCGTCGCCGCCGCCCGTCGTCATCGACACGGGCCGCTCACCGCCGGGGTCGCCGCGCGTCGCGCTGACGTTCCTGCAGTGGTCGTCGGACCCCGACCGTCGCTTCGCGTTCATCAGCATCGACGGCGCACCCGCGCAACGCGTGCGCGAAGGCGACTCGACGAGCGGCATGACGGTCTCGCAGATCACGCCGACCGGCGTGCAGTTCAAGCGCGAAGGTCAGGTGTTCATGATCCGCCCGCGCCACTGAGCGCGCGGGCGGCGCGCATCACTGGCTGCCGACCTCGATATCGACGTAGTCGGAATCGGAGTCGCCCGTTCCATCCCCGACCTCGACCGAGGCGCGATACGTTCCGGCTTTGTCGTACGTATGCGTGGGGTTCACGTCGGAGCTCGGCGGCGATCCGTCGCCGAAGTCCCACTTGACCTTGCGCTCGCCTTGGCCGCCGGAGATGTCCGCCTTGAGCTGCACTGAGAGCGGCGGCGCGCCTTCGTCGGGCTCGGCCTCCGCCCACACCATGAGGATCTCGTCACCCTCTTCGCCACCCGCCGAAGCGGCGGGCGCGGGCGCTGCCGCGGCGGCCGCCGCGGGTGAAGCCACGGGCGTGGCACTCGCGACCGGCTTCTCCTCCGTGCGCGTACATGCCGACACCATCGCGATCATCACCAATCCCGTGATGGGCCAGGGCGAAACTCGCATGCAACCTCCTCGAACGATGTTGAATTGGCGCTGCCGATTCGATGCGGCGCGGATTCTTGCCAATGGTGGGTAGGGAGTCAAGGCAGTCTGCTTCTGCGATCTATGCAGAAACACGATGTTACGCGCGCCGCATGACGAGGCGCTCGGCGCCGGCTCAGCCGACGCTCCACCTCGCCATGGTCAGGATGTCGCGCGGGCTCTCGGCGAGCTTCCGCACCACCGACGCCTCGAAGCCGCTGTGCATGAGGCAGTCGCGGCAGCGGTGATCCTGGCGCGATTCCCAGTAGTCCCAGTCGACGCCGTTCCAGAACTCGTCATAGGTCGGAAAGAACTTCTCGCCGACGAGATAGCAGGGACCTTTCCACCCTTGCGGCGTCCGCGTGACGTTTCCCCACGGCGTACACGGGTACTCCCGAAGGCCGGCGGCGAACTCGAGAAAGAGCGGTGTCGAGTAGAACTTGTACTTCTTCGAGAGCTCGAGCACGCGCTTGAACTTCTCGTTCACCTCGTGGCGGAAGAGGAAATGCTTCTCCGGCAGCACCTCGTAATGGTAGCCGGGCGAGAGCAGCATGCCGTCGACGCCGATGTCGTCGAGGTACGCGAGCATCTGCTCGATCTCCTGCATGTCGGTCTCGCGGAAGATCGTCGTGTTCGTGCACACGCTGTAGCCGAGCGACTTCCCGAGCTTGATCATCTCGATCGCTTTTTCCCACACGCCGGGACGATCGACGACGAAATCATGGGTGCGCGCCATGCCGTCGAGGTGCACGTTGATCGAGAGCCGCGAGTGCGGCTTCGCCTTCTTGTAGAAGCGATCGAGGAGGATGCCGTTCGTACAGAGATAGATGTGCCGCTTGCGCTCGATGATGCCGTCGATCAGCTCGACGATCTCGGGGTAGATGGTCGGCTCACCGCCGCAGATGGACACGACCGGCGTGCCCGATTCCTCGACGGCGCGGAAGCATTCGTCGAGGGGCAGGCGATCCTTGAGATCGCCGTTGTAGCGCTCGGGCGAGCAGCCGAGGCACGCGAGGTTGCAGGTGTGGAGCGGCTCCAGCATGAGGACGACCGGATACCGCTCGCGGCCCTGCCACCAATTCTTGGCCTGCCACTTCAGCATGTCGGTCGTGATGTGCGCCGGAAACCGCATGATCCACCCCTCTACCGTTCGGTCAGGCGGGAACTATATGGTCCGTCTCCGCGGCGGGCAAGCGGACCTGATCGAGGGCGGTGAGCGCCGGCAGCACCACGCGTAGCGCGGCCGTGAGCGAAGTCGCCGCGGTCGCAGCGTGACGGCGGAGGGCACCGAGAAGCGGCCACACCGCGGGCATCGTCGCGAGCCGCGCGCGCGCGGTCCAGCTCGTCTCGAGATTCGGCGGCAGCTGCTCGAGCGAGAGGTCGGCGGGATCGAGCACCGCCCGGAGCGCGAACAACGGTATGCCCCGCCTCGCGGCATGCTTCGCGAGCGCGGCCGCTTCCATCTCGACGGCAATGGCGGCGTGACGGTCGTACGCCGACCGCTTCGCGTCGACGCCGGCGACGACCGCCGGGGAGGAGAGCATCGCGCCCGTCCGCGGTGCCCGCGGGAGCGCAGGCCGCAGCGCCTCGAGCATCGACGCGATCAGATCGGGTGCGACCGCGTATCGCTCCGCGTCGCGTTCGCCCGCCCACACGATCGTATCGGGTACGACGACGTCTCCCGGCTCGAGCTCGGGGACGAGCGCGCCGACGACGCCGATCGAGCCGATGAGCGCGGCGTCCGTAGGCAACGCGATCGCCGCCATGCGTGCCGCGTCCGGACCGACGCCGCCCTGCACGACCACGACCTCGCCGGCACCGGCACGTCCGATCCACGTCGGCAGCGCCGACGGGCGCACGCGCCGCGGATTCGCGAGCGCACCGAGCACCGCGCGGCTCTCGAGCCGCAGCGCGGTGACGAGCGCGATGGGCGTCACGATTCGGTGAACCGCACCACCGCTGGCGGCCGCGGTGGGGGAATCGGCGCGGCGTCCCGGGATGTCACCGCAACGGCCGACCGCGGATAGTCGCGACGATGTGCCGCCAGGTCGTCCGCCGTCGCGCGGCGTCGCGGGTTCAGCGGGTGCGTCGCGCCGAGCGCGAAGATCGGGAGGAACAGCAGGACGCCGACGGTTCCGAGGAACGGCTCGCCGATCGCGAACGTCAGGACGAGGTTGAACCCGAGGATGCCCGTGTAGAGAAGCGGCTCGAGGAGCCCGCCGAGGCGAAACGGACGCACGCCGGCGGCGTCGAGCCGCGCGCCTCCACGCCTCTCGAGCACCTGAAAGAGGCGAATGGTGGTGAGCCCGACGAGGAACCATCCCGCGAAGTTGCTGAGGGGCACGCCGAAATAGATGCCACCGTTCGGGTAGTAGTAGATCTTGCCGAGGAACCACCGATCGCCGAGCAACGTCAGCGGATCGATGACGACGTCGAGCCACGTCATCAACATTGCGCCGACGATCGCCACGCGCCACGACGTCGCGATTCGACGCGTCTCCGCCACCTGGAACGTCCCGGGGCCGATGACGAGCGGCGCGTACAGTAGCACGCCGAGCCGCCAACCGAGGTAGCAGAGAAACGTGAAGGACAGAGAGTCCCAGAACGGAACGTTGCCGATCCAGATCTCGCGATCGCGGGTCGTGTCGATGTAGTGGTAGAGGCCGAACGGAAAGCCGTTTCGCGTGGACGAAAATTCGGCGGCGAACGCGACCAGATACGCGATGACCGAGAACCAGGCGGTCCGCCGCCAGCCCATGCGCGTCACCGCGCAGAAGAGATAGATCGCGAAGAAGATGAAGACGTACGGCCGCGAGACGAGCATGCCGACGATGCGCGCGAACAGATCCACGATGATGCTCATGCGCTCGGCACGATCGTCACCACGACGTGGCGCTCGGACCGCGGCCCGTCGAGCTCGACGAGCAAGACGCCTTGCCACGTTCCGAGCAGGAGGTCGCCGTCTCGAACGGCCACGGTCTCTGACGGCCCGAGCACGGCGGCCTTGATGTGCGCCTGGGCGTTGTCGTCGACGCGATCGTGGAGCCATCCCGCATGGTCCGGGATCGCGCGATCGAGCGCGGTGAGCAGATCGATGCCGATGTTCGGATCGTCGTTCTCGTTGATCACGATCGCCGCCGTCGCGTGCAGGACGGTGACGTGACAGATCCCTTCCTGCACGCCGGAATCGCGCACGACCGCACGCACCTCCTCGGTGATCTCGATGCACTGCTTGTGCTCCGTGGTGCGAAAGCGGAGGCGCATCGTCGCGCTCCTACCGCGCGCGCCCCTCGACGGCAATCCCGCGCGCGATGAGAGTCGTCGTCCAACGAGTCACGAGCGCACGTGTGGTCGTCGACGGCGAGACGATCGCCGCGATCGAGCGCGGCCTCGTGCTTCTCGTCGGCTTCGGGACGACGGACGGTGACGCGCAGATCACGTGGATGGCGCGCAAGATCGCCGGGCTCCGCATCTTCGCCGACGCCGCCGGGCTGATGAACGCCGACGTGGTCGCCGCGGGCGGCAGGATCCTCGCGGTCCCGAACTTCACCCTGCTCGCGGACTGTCGAAAGGGGAAACGCCCGTCGTTCGCCGACGCCCTCGCGCCCGACGCCGCGTCGCCGCTCTTCGACCGCTTCGTCGCCGCGCTCGCCGCGCACGTCGGCCCCGTCGCGATCGGCCGGTTCGCCGCCGACATGCGCGTCGAGCTCGCGAACGACGGTCCGGTCACGATCGTCCTGGACGCGTGAGCCGCGTCGTTCCGCGCTTGACAAGGGTGACATCGGTTTCCCATAGATGTTGCGACGCGCAGATGTCACGTCGATCTGCGGGGCGAGGAGGAGGTTGTCATGTTGGATCGCACGCGTGTCGTCGTCTGGGCTGTCGTCGTTCTGAGCGCCCTCTCCGCTTCCAGCCGTTCCGCTTCCGCCCAACACCTGACCGACCCGACGGCAGCCAAGAACGCCGACACCTGTCAAAAAAGCATTCTCAAGGCGGGCGCGACGTTCGTCGCGAAGAAGCTCGCGCGCCTCGACAAGTGCGTCGACGGCCTGTTCGCATGCGCACAAACGAAGCCCGCCGACCTCACCTGTCGCTCGAAGGCGGCCGCCAAGTGCTCGGACGCGTTCGCCGCAATCGCAAAGGACCAGGCGAAGCTCGTCGACACCGTCAGCAAGAAATGCGGCGCCGTTCCGCCGGGTGACCTCCTCGGCGCGGCCGGTCTCGGCGGCGACGCGCTGACCCAGCGTTGCCTCGACGAGTTCGCGACGTCGCTCGTCGACGTCGGCGACTTCGCGACCTGCGTCGCGGCCCAGCACGAGTGTCGCGCCGAGGAGATGTTCGACGTCGAGGAGCCGCGGAGCCGCGAGCTGCTCGACCTCGCGGGGGTGAGCCTCGCCTCGAGCACCTGCCTCGTCGACCACGGCGGGACCGGTGCCGGGGCCGGCTCGGCGGATCTCGGGAAGGCGCTCGAGAAATGCGCGGGCGCGATCAAGAAGGCCGGACGCGCCTTCGCCGCCGCGCGCCTGAAGGGGTTCTCGTCGTGCGCCCAGCGTGTGTTCACCTGCGTGCAGAAGAAGCAGGAGGACCCCGCGTGCATCGCCAAGGCGTCCGACGCCTGCACCGGCGCGATCGCGAAAGCCAATGCCGCCGTCGCGAAGCTCGCGCCCGCCATCGACAAGCGGTGTGCCGGCACGATCGTCGCCTTCAACACGCTGAAGAGCGACGTCGGCGCCAACCTCGGCGCGCTCACCGCCGAATGCGCCGCCTTCGGCGTGCCGGCGCTGAACAACCTCGCGCAGTACGAGAGCTGCGTCCTCGCGCAGCACGCGTGCAGCGCCGACGACCTCTTGCGGTTCGAGGCGCCGCGCGCCGCGTCGCTCCTCGCGAGCGCCGGACAGAGCCTGGCGACCGGCTGCCCGACGCCGACGCCGGTGCCGACGGCCACGTCGACCGCGGCGACCGCGACCGTCTCTCCGACCCCGTCGCTGACGGCGACGCCGACCGAGACCCCGACGGAGACGCCAAGCCCGACCGAGTCGCCGACCTCGCCCGTCACCGCGACGCCGACCGAAACGCCGACGCCGACGGTCACCGAGACGCCGACGGCGACGCTCACCGAGACGCCGACCCCGACGCTCACCGCAACGCCGACGGAGACGCCGACCGCGACGGTCACGTCGACGGCGACGGAAACCGCCACGCCGACCGTCACCGAGACCCCGACTGCGACCCTCACCCCGACGCCGACGGAGACCGCCACGCCGGTCGAAACCGCCACGCCGACGGTGACGACGACGCCGACCGAGACCGCGTCGCCGACGTCGACGCCGGAGCCGACGGAAACGGAGACGCCGACGCCGACCGAGACGGCGACCCCGACCGAGACGTCCACGCCCACCGAGACGCCGACCGAAACCGTGAGCCCGACGCCGAGCGAGACGCCGACGCCGACCCCGCCCGACTATACCGGACTGGCGGTCGCCTGCTTCGACTTCGAATCCGGCGCGATCACGACCGACTCATGCGGATCGAATACGCTCACCAACCACGGCGCCACTTCGGATGCCGACCCGCAATGGAACGCCTCGAGCGCGCTCTTCGACATCGGCAGCGACCAATATCTCTCGTGCACCAACGCGAGCTGTGCCGCGATGAACTTCGCGGGAGCGACCGCGCAGATCACCGTCATGTGCTGGGCCAAGCCGTCGGCCGTGATCGGCGGATCGTTCGCCGCCATCTTCTCACACGAGGAGGACGGCAACGGCGCATGGGGATCGTACAAGAAAGACGACGAGGTCTTCGAGGCGGGCGTCGGCGACTGCGCCGGCGCGTTCACCACGGTGAACTCCGGCGTCAGCTTGACCGCGGACACGTGGTACCACCTCGCGATGACGTCCGATAACGTCAATTTGAAGGCCTACGTCAACGGCGAGCAAGCCGGCGCCGACAAACCGTATAGCGGTGGCATCTGCAACACGTCGCCCGCGGACGTCACGCTCGGCGCCAAGACCGACGCGCCCGCGAAGGACTTCTGGGACGGCCGGCTGGACGAGTGCGCCCTGTTCTCGACTGCCCTCTCCGCGCAGCAAATCTGCGACATCTGCCGGTTCGGTCTCGACGGCCAGCACGCGGATCGCGGCGCAGCGTGCGGCAACTGCACCTCCACGCTCGATTGACCGCCTGACGCCGCGGCAGACTTCGCGGCGCACGAAGGACACCCCACGCGGGTGCCGTCCTCAACCAGGACGGCACCCGCGCGTCGTTTTTCCTTGCCACCGTCGTTCCGGCCGTGGCACTGTCGCGGCCGTGCCGTCGGCCCGATCCGCGGGCCGTTGTTCCGTTCCGCAACGTCGAAAGGAGGATCGGTATGCTTTCCCGTGCCGTTCTCGCCATGTCCGTGTCCGCGCTGCTGCTCGCCGCGTCGGCGTCCGCCGACGTCTCCGACCCGGCCGCGATCTCGCGCATCGCGGGCTGTCAGAAGAAGATCGCGAGCGCCGGCGCCAGATTCGCGCAGCAGGTCATCCGCGACACGCTCAAGTGCACCAACGAGGTCGCCAAGTGTCAGGTCCAGTGTGAGCTCGGCGCCTTCGGACCGTCGTGCGACAACAGTCCGCCGCCGTGCTGCGATTCCGACGATCCCGACTCGACCGTCGGCTTCCACGATTGCATGGCGCACGCCGACGAGACGTGCACGGACATGGACGCGAAGATCGTCCAGCAGGAGTCCGTGAAGCAGACGAAGATCACCAATTCGTGCGCCGCGCTCACGCAGGACGAGCTCTGCGGCGCCCAAGGGAACGGCCTGAACTTCGCGTCGCTCAACGCGGGCTGCCTCGCGTTGAACCCGGGTTACGTCTGCAATCTGCCGAGTCTGGTCGCGTGCGTCGGTGGACCGCTCGAGCGGCAGCTCGTCGATCAGATCAGCGCGCTGCTCGATCAGCGCGCCGGTGACGCGGTCGCGGCCCTGAACCTCGAGTCGGTCTTCCCCGGCATTCCGGTCGCGCGCAAGGTGAAGAACCAGGTCGCCGCCGGCAAGGTCGACGTCTGGTCGTTCACCGGCCAGGCCGGCGACGAGATCAAGGTGCGCGTCCTCACGCGCGACGACAACGGCAACGCGACGTCGAACCTCGCGCCGACCGTCGCGCTGATGACGAGCCCCAGCTCGTCCTCGGTCGCCGACACGAACGTGCGAAACGTCCAATGCCCGGTGGCGAGCGTCTGCGGGGCGACGTGCCCGACCTTCCAGCGCACGTTGCCATTCGACGGGACGTTCTACCTCGCCGTCCAGGCGTCGTCGCAGGGCAGCTGCACGGGAGGCAAGTACAAGATGATCGTCGTGAGCCCAGGCGGCACCGTGCCGACGCTCGTCGGCGACGACGTGAATCCCTGAATTCCGCACGGCGACCCGAGCGCCGCTGCGCTCGGGTCGCCGACCCGCGGCGTCACTTCGCCGCCGCGGCCTCCGCCCCCACGGTAATGTCCGGTCGGAGCGTCTCGAGCATCTTGTCGCCGATCCCTTTCACCTTCTTCAGATCGTCGACCGACTTGAAGGGCTCGGCGGCGCGGTACTCGACGATCGCCTTGGCTTTCGAGTCGCCGATGCCGGGAAGCCCCGCGAGCTCCTCCGCCGATGCCGAGTTGATGTTCACCTGCCGGTGCGGCTCGGCGGGCCGGGGTGGCTCGGCGCCGTGCGCGGGCGGACCGACGAGCGCGACGAGAGTCGCCAAGGCGAGGACGGTGTAGACGAGACGAACGCGGGAGTTTCGCATACGGGTTCCTTTTTGCGATCCCGCATGATTTCGCTCCCTTAGAGCCCGATTGTGCTACCCGCGTGCTACCGGTTGTGCGTTGGCTTCGAAGTGGCCGTCACACGCCGCCCAGCCGCACGGCTTCCCGACCCATTCGTCGCCGTCGAGGTGGCGCCCGCATGTCGTACACCGCGACGTCGGGCCCGCCGTCTCGCGCACCGCAGTCTCGACGACCGCGAACGACGGGCGACCATTCGACACGTCGACCGTCCCGCGAGTCGCTGGATAGATGGTGCTCCGGATCGTCGGCTTATTCGTGTAGGTGTCGAACTCGACGGCGAGGTCCGCCAGTGCGTGGCCGGCGTCGAGGAGCCGCTGAATCGCCGTCTCGACGCGCAGCCGATGAAGCCGCACTAGACGTTCTGCGGACGGGTTGATCGCCTCGAGCCGCGGGAGCTTTCCACCGAGAGCACCGAGGATGGCGCACGCGTCGCTCACCGCCTCACCTCATCCCGTGCGTCCGCCATAGCGTGCGCGTCGTATCGCTCCGGCGGGTTTCGGTTGTCAAGCGGAAAACGCATCACGAATGTTTTCGCGCGCGGTTAACCGCTCGCAGCTTCGGCGTCCACCGACCGAGATCCTCGCGATCCACGAGCAATGGCTCGTCTGCGCGCGTGAAGCGGGTCACATACCCGCCGTCCACGAGCCAATCGAGCCAATACGGCGGCGTCTCCTCCTTGTTCGCCATGGCGCAATACGCCCGCCACCATCGCTCGACGTCCGCCGCCGTGGTCTCGTCGGCGACGAGCACGACCTCTACGCCGCCGCAGTCGCCGTACACATCGTCATCGTTCAGCGACGCGTTATGAAATACGAGCGGCCTCACGACGTCGCCTCCGGCAGCGGCGGGATCGGCATCCAGTGTGTCAGCTCGTCCGCGCAGCGGCCTACGCCGACCAACATCCATCGGCCTGATACCTGCGAACGGCCGTTCGGCACGTAGAAGGCGACCATCGGCACGTGCCAGCGATCACGCTGATGGACGAAGACCGGCGTGCCGTCCTTCGGCGCCGTCGCGATCGGTTGCCACGGCGGTGCCACGGGAATCGGCATCCACACCCGCGGCAGGAGCAGCGCGCCGTCGATGTACGCGGGCGCGTGACGCCATGCGCCGCTGAACGGCTCCCATTCGACAACTGCCGGTTCATCTTCGGCTGCGCAGAGCACGAGAATCGGAGTCCCGTCCTTCGGCGCCGTCGCGATCGGTTGCCAGATCATGCCGGTCTCACGCCGGCCTTTACGAGCGCCTCGGCAATCATCTGTTCGACTTCGCGTTCGAGCCAGAGCGCCAGATGCGACGCGTCGAGCGCCTCGCCGGCCGCACGCCGCGTGTACCACTGCTCGATCAGCGTCCGCACCGCCGGCGCGTCCCGCCATGCGACACCCTCGGGGACGTAGTGCGTGCCGCCCGTGTAGTAGACGTCGTGATTCGCGTTCCAGAAGATCGCCGCGGGGAGAAAGGCGACGACGGCGTCGCACGCATGACACCGGACGACCGGCGCGAGGCGAATCTCCTCGGCCGCGTCGGTCGGATCGCCGTTCGTGCTCCCGACCGGACGGCGCTCAGCGGCGGCGAGCTCCAGCGTCGTCTCGCACTGTGGGCACCGATACTCGGTCTCGGTTTTCGCGAACACCTCGTGGACCGCGCAGAGCTCGCACTCCCCGTCCGGCCCTTGCCGTCGCTGGACCGCCGCGACCGCATCGGCATGCGCCGCCCAAAACGCGAGGGACTTCACGATGTCTTCTCCGGCAGCGGCGGGATCGGCATCCAATGCGTCGGCCCGTCGAGCAACGCGTCCGGATCGTCGGCGTCCGTCCAGTAGTCCCAGTACCCACCGTCGCCGCCGGGTCGCAGCGTGGTCGAGCTCGCGACCCACCGTCCCGCTAGTGGCGCGATCCAAGATCGCGCGTACAGGATCAGCCGCGTCCCGTCCCTCGGTGCCGCCGCGATCGGTTGCCACGCCGGCGCCGCCGCCCGCTCGACGCATTCGCTCGGCGTCACGCCGCGAGTCGCTCCCTCGTGTGGCCAGTGCCAGGAGTGCTTGACCGGCGGAAGCGCGTACGCGACGCCGTCACGGTGCCGATAATCGTTCCCGCTACCGTCCGGCGTGAGCGTCGAGGCGTCGAGCGACACCGCCTGACCGTCGATCCACACGTCGTAGACGATGGCGTCGTGCTCGTCCCCGCGCTCGTCGACGTAGATAATGTGATCGCCATGAACGGGCGTCCGTCCACCAGGTGGTGTCGGCGTCGCTGTCATGAGCCCCGCTCCTTCCGCTCCGGCCGCAACACCGCGACCGCCGGCTTCCGCTGTCGCTCGAGGTCGAGGTAGTCGAGGACCGAGTCGAGCGCGAGCGTCGTGTCCCGGGTGTCGACAATATCGTACCGGTCGAACACGCGGTCCGTCACGTGCCCCGTGATCGCCTTCGCGACCGTCTTCGGCACGCCGGCACGGATGAGGTTCCGGACCGCGGTGCGGCGGAGGTCGTGGAAGACCATCCCGTGGACGCCGGCGTGCGTGCAGGCGTCCTGCCACTGGCGATCGATGCGCGTCAGCGGGCGGCCGTTCCGATGAAAGACGTACGGGACGTCGACGCGGCGGTCGGCTGCGCGGCGCTCGAGGATCGCGCGGAGGCCCTCGAGGCCGAGGCGGCTGTCCATGCCGATCTTTCGGCCGCGGCGATTCTTCGAGCGCGTCGCCGGAAGCCGCACCGTGCCCTCCACGAGATCGACGTCCCGCCACGGGAGGTCGAAGACCTCGCGCCGGCGCCAGCCGGTCAGAAACCCGAAGCGACACGCATCAGCGAGCACCGGCTCGAGATGCGCGACGATCGTCTCGAAGACGGGCGCCTCGAAAAACCCCTCGCGGACGGTCGCGAGCGCGGTGAGCGTCGGGATGTACGGCGCGAGCGCGACCTTGCGGTCGCGGAGACCCAGGCGGAACGCGCGCCGGAGGTAGTTGAGCGTGACGTCGATCGTCGCGACGGCCGCGCCCTTCGCGCGGAGCGCGGCGATGAACGCATCGACGCTCTCGGTCGTGACGTCGACGGCGCGCCAGCCGGCGAAGTGCGTGAGGATTCGGGCGACCGCCTGCTTGGCGGTCGCGATCCCGCGGAGCTCGCGCGTCGCGTAGTCGCGCAGCACCGCCGCGCAGAGCTCGTCCACCGTCACGCGCTCGGCGCGCGGCCCGAGGTACTGGCCGAGCGCGAGCTCGCCGACGCGGAGCTTCAGGAGATCTTCGGCGGCCTTCCGGTGCGTCGAATGACTCGACTCGCGGACTTGCTGACCGCGGACCGTATAGCGAATCCAATACACGCGGCCGCGGAGATAGATGCCGGTCGGGAGTGCCATAGGGGGCTCAGGGTGCTCCCAGAGGAGAGTGAGGGCATGAGCCGTCATGGCATCGTCCGGGCGGCACTCATCGCCGCCGTTCGAGGCTGCGTTGCAACTGCACGAGATGAACGCGCACCGAGCGCCCGAGCCGCACGCCGAGCGACGGGTCGGCGCGGAGCAGGCGATAGAGATGCGCCGGCGAGACGCCGAGGGTCGCGGCCGCTTCGGGAATCGTCACGTACTCCGGCGCGACGGATAGCGTCGGCGGCGAGCGCGCCGCACGGGCGTCGGCGGAGTCCGCTTCCCGCTCGCGCTGTTCGGTGATGTCGGTGAGAAAGCCCGTGTACCAGCCCGCTCCCATCGGCACGCCGACGTCGACGACCCAGCGGTAGACGCCGTCCGCGCGCCGGAGCGGATACTCGCAGCGGAACGCTTCGGCGTTCGCTCGCGCCCGAAACACGATCGCGAGAAGCCGGTCGCGATGCGTTGGGTGCACCGCCGCCATCCATCCGAACCGGCGCGCATCTTCGAAGGTCTGCCCGGTGAAGACGCACCAGCCGCCCGAGAGGAGATTGCATTCGCCGTTCGGGCCCGACTCCCACCAGATGAGCGACGGCCACTCCCCCCCAACCTGCGGACGCGGGACGACACCAACCTCGCACGAACCAGGACAAGTCATTGCTCAGGACAGGACGCCACGTGTTACCGAGGGTGGGGGCGCAGTGCCGGTTGTACGATGCGCCGCCGACGATCGTCCAGCGGAAAGTCGGGCGGCGACCGTCTCGTTTTGGCGCAATCGACGCGGGTTTCAGCGCCGTCGTCACGCCGCTTCTCCGCGATGTCGCGATAGCAGACACGGCTTACCTCGCGCGTCGCCCTGGTCGCCGCGTTGGTCGCACCGTCGGCCGGTCTGCCTCGCGGAGGAGCACGAGCCGGATCCACGCCGAGAGACTCATGCCGGCGTGTTCGGCCGCGGCGCGCAACCGCGACTCTTCATCGCTCGTGGCCAGGAAGTGGAGCTGACGGGCGCGCTTCCGATCGGGCGGGACGGGCGGTCGAGGAGCCATGGCGGCCGCTCGTACCACTCGGCCCCGGCGCGGCGCAATTGAGGGCGTAGGCATGTAACGCACCTGTACAGAGATATTTCCCGGGTGTCAATCGACGGCTTGACACGCGTGCCGATTCTGTACATACTCTGTACATGCTTTCGAGTTACGCCATCGCGCTGCTTGCGGCCCTCGTCTTCGGCCTCACCCTCGTTCACGTCGACCGCGCCGTGCAGGACTACGCGGTCGCGCAGGCGACCGCCGCGCACGCAACGCTCGCCGCCGTCCGGAGCGCGCGATGAACCAGCGCTGGCTCTTCGGCCACGCCGCGTACCGGCGTCCGACGGAACCGATCCGGACGGCCGAGTACGACGTCGCCGCGATCGCCGACGATGCGACGCCGAAGGCGTTCGTCGCGACGCACCACTACGCCGGCACGTACCCCGCGGCGCGCTTCCGGTACGGGCTCTATCGCCGCGGCGATCTTGTCGGCGTCGCCGTCTTCTCGCACCCGTGCTCAGACCGCGTGCTGACGAACGTCTTCCCGGGTGAGGCGCGCGCGAGCGTTGAGCTGGGGCGCTTCGTGCTCCTCGACGAGGTCCCCGGAAACGGCGAGACCTGGTTCCTCGCGCGCTGCTTCGAGGCGCTCCGCCAGGACGGCATCGCCGGCGTCGTGAGCTTCTCCGATCCGGTCGCGCGGACGACCGTCGACGGCCGCGTCATCTTCCCCGGCCACGTCGGGACCATCTACCAGGCCAGTAACGGCGTGTACCTCGGCCGCGGCGCCGCGCAGACGCTCCGCATCCTGCCGGACGGCCGCGCGCTCTCGCATCGCGCGATCACCAAGCTCCGCGCCGGCGCGCGCGGCTGGCGGTACGTCGCGGCGCAGCTTGAGGCACACGGGGCCGATACGGCGCCACATATGGAGGAAAGTCGGCCCGCGGACGCGACTTCCCTCCATATCTGGGCCGACGCGTGGATCGCGCGGCTCACCCGTCCGCTCCGGCATCCCGGAAATCACAAGTACGCCTGGCCGCTCGCGCGCGCGTCGCGTCGCGTGCTGCCGACGTCGCTCGACTACCCGAAACGACTCGCAGCCTGAAAGGAGATTCCCAATGAGAGAGCACGAAGCGACCGCCATGCTGCCGCGCGATGAGTTCACCGCGAGGCGGCGCGAGCTGGACAACCACCCCGAAGCTGTCACCGCGAGCGCGCGCATCGACGTCACGCACCCCTTCGGCGACGTGGCGACGTGGGTGATTGATCTCTACCGCGTCGGGAACGCGGTCACGGCGTTCGTCCAGCGCGGCACGCGTGAGGACTACATCCGCCTCGTGATCCCACCGCAGGTGACCGCCGCGATTGCGCGTCATCAGGCCGGGCTCGTCAGTAAGGCGCGGCGGAAGACTGCGCGACGTGTCGTCGCAGATCGCATCGCTCGTGGTGAGCGCGTCGGCAACCCAGAGGCGCTGCGCCGGCATCGTCGCTCCAAGTGACAAGGAGGACCCCATGACCGGCAGCCACGACAAACGCGGTGACGTGACGATCACTTGGAACAGCCAAGCGGAGTTCCTCGAGGCGCCGGCGAGCGCGTCCGGCGAGCGCCGCCAGTACCTTCCCTGCACTCGCTGCGGCGCGATCGAGGCGGTCGCGCTGAACGTCGTCGCGACGTCCTGCGACGCGTGCGCGGCCGCGGCGCCGCACCACAACGGACCGCCGTCCGACGCCGCAACGGCGACCGGGATGTACGACCATGAGTGAACGCCTGTCTTTCGCGCAGCGCGCGCTGCTGCAGCGTGCAGCACGCGTCTTCCGGCAGCACGACAGCCATCCGGTGTTCGTGAAGGGCCCCGAGACGCGCGCTGCCAAGGTCCTCGTCCGACTCGGGTTCCTCGAGCTCGCGCCGCAAGCTGCCGTGTGGGCGGGCGCGTACTACCGGCCGACGACTGCCGGGCTCGACCTCGTGCCGGGCGACGAGGTCCCATGACGCGCACCCCCCGGGAGAATCGCGGCCGCACGTGCCCCGTCTGTGGCGGCCGCAAGGCGAACATTTACGCGCGCCTTTGTAGCCACTGTCGTCCGGCGCCGAACGCGTCGCATCGACTCTCGTATACGCCGGAGTACCGCGCGTGGCAGCAAATGCGGCTGCGCTGCCTCGACCCGAAGCACGCAGCGTACCCGGGATACGGCGGGCGCGGCATTACGGTCTGCGAGCGGTGGAAGGACTCGCCGACGACCTTCCTCGCGGACATGGGCCCGAAACCGTCATCGGCGCACGAGCTCGATCGCATCGACAACGACGGCAACTACGAGCCCGGGAACTGCCGGTGGGTACTCCGCAAGGAGAATGACCGGAACCGCCGGAGCAACCGTTGGCTCACGATTGAAGGTGAACGCCGCACGCTCGCCGAATGGTGCGAGCGCCGCGGGCTTCCACGCGACACCGTACGCAAGCGGCTCGAGGCCGGATGGACGGCGGAGAAGGCGCTGGCGACGCCGATCCGCCCAAAGGCGCCCAGCCGCACGAGGCTTCGATGACGCCGTTCCTTGTGGTCGGCGGCGTCGTCGTCGTCGCCTGGTTCGTCTTTTGGAGCCGGGTGTGAGGCGCCGATTTGGAGACCCCGTACATCACGGGCGTACGACGGGCGTCATGGTGCGTCCGTCCATCATCCCTGCCGCCACCACGGCTTCCGACCCCCCGGAGAAGGAGCATTCGATGGCACGCATTACCCGCGGGCACGCGTTCGTGCTCGGCATCCTCCTCATGGTCGCGCTCGCGCTGATCGACGGCGAGCGCACGGCCCAGCTCGGCATCCGGTGGGCGGCGTTCCAGACCTACACGGGCGCCGGGATCCGCGAGCTCTTCGCGCACCACGAATGGGTCGCGACGGCGACCGCCGACACGCACGCGCCGGCACCGGCCCGGACGGCGGCGACGGTGCCCGCGCGCGGGAAAGGCAAGCGATGATCACGCTCGCGACAACCCCCGAGGCCGAGGCCGCCGCCGTCCGGGCGATGCTGCTTGCGGACATGGAGGCGATCACCACGTTCACGTGCGTCACGCGCCAGCACCGGCTCACGCGCATCGTGATCCGCATGCACGACGAGCTGCTCGCGCAGACCGATCCGGAGGAGATCCTCGCAACCGCGTATCGATTCAGCCGCTCGGTCACGATGGCGGCGCGGTTCGTCCGGACCGCACGAGGCGTGCAGTGAGCGCCGACCAGCGACCCGTCCGTCGCATCGACGGTCCCGACGGGGCCGTCTACCTCGTCGAGAACCCGTCGTCCGTCGAAATCAGCACCAACGCCAAAGGCGAGGCGTCGTTCTGCGTCAAGGTGTACGACGCGGACCCGGCGCTCGCCGCCAAGCGCGCGTCGGAGATCCTCGACACGCTCCGCGCCAGCCACCGAAAGGAGTCCCTCAAATGAATCACGACACGGCGTCGGCGGAGGTCTCCGCCGACATGGTTCCGCAAGTCCGCAACGCCGCGCTGCCGACGGCGGGCGCCATCGCGAGCGCGCTGGCACAGGTCCTCGACAACCCCGTCGAGCTCGAGGCGATCCGCGCCCGGAAAGCCAAACTCGACGCGTTCTGGGACGAGTTCATGGTCCCCGTCGATCCCGCAACGCAGAAGGGCGACTACGGCGTCCAGCCGGGCACGAAGAGCGTCACGCTCCGGCTCTCCGGTGGCCAGAAATTGAAGGGCTTCTTCAACGTCACCGATCGCCCACGCATCGCGCATCGCATCGAGGATTTCGATCGCCGGTTGATCCACTACGAGGCCGAGGTCGACATCATCTCGCGCTTCACCGGCGAGGTCCTCGAGACCGGCATGGGCTCCTGCAACTCGTTCGAGTCGAAGTACCGCTACCGGACGGCGCAGCGCGCGTGCCCGGAGTGCAATGCGCACGCGATTCAGCGGAGCAAGTACGGGCTGAAGGGCTGGTGGTGCAGCGACCGGATCGGCGGCTGTAAGGCCGAGTTCAAGAAAGACGACCCGCGCATCACCGACCAGCAGATCGGCCGCACCGAGAATCCGGACGTCCTCGACCAGGTGAACACGTGCCTCCGGATGGCGAAGAAGCGAGGGTTTCTCGACGCCATGGTGCAGCTCGTCCGGGCGTGCGGCCGCGACGTCGAAGCGGAGGACGACACCGATGACGGCGGTGACGCCGGCGGACGCGACGACGCCCGCGAGGAGGCGGGGAATGGCGGCAAACGCGGCGGTGACAAGATCGAGACGATCACCGAGGAGCAGCATAGGCAGATCCTCGAGGCCGGAAAGGCGGCACGCCACAAGCCCGGCGATCTCCTCGGTTGGGTGCGGGATACGTACAAGATCGACCTCACGAAGCAGCGCTTGCCGCGGGAGCACTTCGACGCGGTCCTGAAACGCGCGTCGGACGTGACGCCGCTCGCTCCTAGCAAGGAGCAGTTCGGGTTCTGACAATGTCGGCCAAACGGGACATCGCACCGCACATCGGGCGGCGCTTCGGCCGCTGGACGCTTCTCGGCGAGGCTCCTCCGCTGAAGAATCGCCGCGTCCTCTGCCGCTGCGACTGCGGCGTCGAGCGCGCGGTCGGGATCACGGACCTCTTCGGCGGAAGGTCACGTGCCTGTCGAGCGTGCTGCATGATCGCCCACGGACACGCGACAGTCGCCGCTCGGTCCGCGGAGTACCGCGCGTGGTCGAGCATGCGCTCCCGATGCACGAAGCCGATGAATGATCGCTATCCGCGATATGGCGGCCGTGGCATTCGCATCGCCCCGGAGTGGCTTGGCCGCGGCGGATTCGCGCGTTTCCTCGCGCACGTCGGCCCGCGGCCGTCGCCTCAGCACAGCCTCGACCGAGTTGACAACGACGGCAACTACGAACCCGGCAATGTTCGTTGGGCGACCCGTAGAGAGCAGTACGCGAATCGTCGGAACACGGTTCGGTTAACGCTCAACGGCCGAACGCAGTGCATCTCCGACTGGTGCCACGAGCTCGGAATCACCCGCGCGCTGCTCTTGCGGCGGGTGCGCCTCGGCCGCCCGCTCCTCGCGGCGCGCGATTTGGAGCCATCCCACACCCCTGCGGTACGAGCGACAGCATGATTCGCATTCTGCACACCGGCGACATTCATCTGACCGAAGGCCCGCGGTTCGTCGAGACGCTGCGCTGTCTCGACGCGCTCATCGCCGACGGCCGCGAGCAGGGCGTGCAGCTCTGGCTCGTCGGCGGCGATCTTTCCGGCACGACCGTGCCGCACCGAGCGACGATCCTCGAGCAGAACACGCTCGACAGTCGCTTCCAGCGGATGGCCGAGACGGCGCCCGTCGTCATCCTCTACGGCAATCACGACGCGCCGGGCGACCTGGACGGCTACGCCCGTCTTGCCGGTCCGCATCCGATCCACGTCGCCGAGACGCCGCGATCGATCGGCGTCGGCTCCGCGCTCGTCTTCTGCTTTCCGTACCCGCTGAAACGCCGCTGGGCGGCACCGTACATGGACCGGCCGGTCGCGGAGCAGGACCGCGCCGTCGAGGCCGAGCTCCGGGCGCTCCTCGCCACTTGGACGGCCGAACGGCGCGAGATGACGGCGACGGGCGTCCCGACGCTCTTTCTCGGCCACGTGACGATCGGCGGGTGCGCGATCGCCGGCGGCGAAGTGATGCCGCCCGGCCAGGAGATCGAGCTCGCCGTCGACGACCTGGTCGCGCTCGGCTGCGACTACACGGGCGTCTCGCACATCCATCTCTGCCAGGAAATGCGCGCCGGCTCCGGCATCTGGTACGCCGGCTCGCCCGACCGGTCGAACTTCGGCGAGACCGACGAGAAGGGGCACCTGATCGTCGACGTCACCCCGGGGCGCCCGCCCGTCGTGCACCGGCGGCTCACGCCAGCGCGCGCATTCATCACCGTGAAGGTCGCGTGGCGCGCGGACGAGTCGGGCACGTGGGCGTGGCACCGCGACGACGCGGCCGACGTCGACGTCGCGGGCGCCGAGGTGCGCGTCCAGGTCGAGTACCCGGAAGAGGCGGCCGGCGTCTGTCCGTTCGCCGACCTCCTCGACACGTTCAAGGCGGCCGGCGCGCACGACGTGAAGCTGCAGCGGCGGATGCTGCCGACGACGCGCGTCCGCTCCGAGGCGATCGCGACGGCGCGGACGACGGCGGAGAAGCTCGAGGCGCTCTGGGCGACGCTCGCCCCGGAGAACCGGCCGAGCGACGAGGCGCGCGCGCGGCTCCTCGCGAAGCTCGCCGAGCTCGAGCGCGACCCGATCGCGGACGCGGAGGAGGTTGCAGCGTGAGGAACAAGGCCGGGGCTCTCAGCGAGGCCGACTTCGGAAGGCGTGGGTTCAACTCCCGCCCCCGGCCACATCCCCTATCCGTGTCTACCGCGGGTGCGTTGTGATCCCCGAGCGGCTCCGCTTCCGCGGCATCTCGACGGCGTTCCCCGACGAGGTCGACATCGACTTCACGACGCTCCCGTCGGGGCTAATCGCCATCTGCGGCGAGAACGAGAGCGGGAAGACGCACGTGCTCGGTCTCGCCGGCTTCGCGACGCTCTTCCGGACCTTCCCCGGCTACCGGAAAGATCCGCGCTTCGTCGCGCACGCGACGGCGCGCGACGCGTTCAGCGAGCTCACGTTCCGCGTCGGCGACCATCGCTACGTCTGCCGCGTCCAGGCCGATCCGCAGCACGGCGGCGGCCGCGGGAAGACGGAAGCGTATCTCTCGCGCGACGGCGAGCCGGTCGCCGGTCCCGTCCTCGACGAGGTCGACGCCGAGCTCGCGAAAATTCTCCCGCCGTCGGACTTCTGGCTCGCGAGCGTCGTCGCGGCGCAGACGTCCGTCTACAAAGGCCCGCGCGGGAACGGCGGGTTTTTCGCGCTCGACAAAGCCGATCGGAAGGACCTCGTGATCGCGATGCTCCGGCTCGCGTTCCTCCAGGTCCTCGCGAAGCGCGCCGACGCGCGCGCGACGACCGCGCTCGCCGACCTCGCGCGGCTCCGCGCACAGGTCGCACCGATCGAGGCGCGCGTGGCGCGCGTGATCGCGCTTGAAGGGCTCCTCGACGAGGCGACGGAACGCCGGGCGGCCGCGCAAGCGGCGCTCGATGCCAGCATGGTGCGGGTGGGGGAGGCGGTCTCGGCGGTGACGGCGGCGCGCGAACACTGCGCCGTCGTTGCCGCCGAGGCAGCACGCCGCACCGAGGAACGCACCCGCCGGCTCGCGGCGGAGGATGACGCCGCCACGCAGGTGCAGACGCTCACGACGAAGCGCGCGGCGCTCGCGCGGACGCTCGGCGCCGCGGACGAGATCCGCGCGGCCGCGGCCGCGCTCGTCGCCATGGACGAGGCCGCCGTCGAGCGCGACGCGTGGGAGCGCGCCATCCGGACCGTGCAGACGCCGATCGTCGAAGCGGTCGCCACGCACACGGCGCGCCGCACGCAGCTCCTCGAGATGGCGGCCCGGCTCCGGGACGCGGAAGATCGGGCCCGAACGGCCGAGACGCGGATCGCCGAGCGGCGGACGCTCGAGGCCGACGCGGAGCGGCACCAGTCGATGAGCCGGCGGGCGACGGCGGAGATCGCCGCCTACGATGCCGCGCTGCCCGACGCCGAGGCCGACGCCGAGCGCGAGCGCGCCGCACTCGCGCACCGCGCCGAGCTCGTGCGCCGGGTCGCGGACCTCACGCCGCGGCAAACGCTGCTGGCGGAGATCCCGGGCGTCGACGTGTGCGGCCGCTGTCCGCTCACCGAAGACGCGCGGGCGGCCGCGGCGACCCTCGCGACCATCGAGGCCGAGCTCCGCGAGCTGCCCGTCATTCCGACCGACGTCGAAGGCATGACGACGGCCGGCAGTGTGACCGGCTCGCCGTGTGTCGTCTCGCTCGCGATCCACCGGGCGAATCGCCAGGACGCGGTCACGCGCCGCGACGCCGCCGACCAGTGGCTCGCCGAGCACGCGACCGCGCTCGCGGAGCTCGCCGAGGACCGCCAGACGCTTGCCGGCGCGTCCCTCGCCGAGGTGACGGCCGAGCTCGAGCGCGTGATCGCCGACGGCCAGGCGACGCGCGCGTCGCTCGATGCCGCCGTCGCCGAGCAGCGCACGTACGCGGACGCGCTCGACACATGCGCTGCCGAAGCCGAGGCGCTCCGGACGCGGCGCGCGAAGCTCGCGCCCCTCGCGGCGCGGCTCCCCGAGATCGCCGTCGCCGAGGCGCAGCACGCGGAGGCCGACACGGCGCTCGCCGCCGCCCAGACGGCGCTCGAGGCGGCGACCG
>JADMIO010970570.1_pt1 | contig 21378 bp, 16 predicted proteins | sample 8958161 | NCBI WGS metagenome assembly JADMIO01 (sample SAMN16585339, study PRJNA669376) | soil metagenome | isolation source: Crop rotation soil | place: USA: Cullars Rotation, Alabama | collected 2011
CGCGACAACTTGTCCACGTGGAATTCTAAGCTTAGGATCCCAATGTGCTGGAAAGCCCCCAGGGGGGAGCTCGAAGCCGAGGCCCTTCGGGATCGGCTTGCCGATCGCGACGCTCATGTGATTGGCCTCGTCGGAGCTCACCGACACGCGGCTATCGAAGTCGATCACCGCCGAGGTCGCCACGATCGAGCCTGCGCCGTCGCACGTCACATCGTTGACCGCCTGCGGATCGGTGCAGCCGAGCGTCACCACGGTCTCGCTCTCCCCGGGGTGGAAGAAGGCGCGGCCGCCGAACGCCGGGCTCGGTGCGCCTGGTGTCGTCGTGATCGGAAAGCCCGTGGCGGCCTGGAAGGTGACCTCGTTGCGCAGGCAATCGAGCTTGTTCCCACCCTGATCGAACACCGCGTCCTTGGGCCACACGACGACCTGGATCTCGAGCGTCTCCTTCGGCACCGTCACGTTCTCGGGCAGATTGATGCCGCCGATCGGGCACAGGTCGTGCGCTGCGTTCGGAATGATGTCCTGGCAGATCGAGACCGGTGGGATCGGATTTCCCGGCTCGATGATCCGCAGGCTGAACACGGCATCGCACTGTATCGAGACGTCGTGGCAGGTCTCCGCCGGGGTGCCGTTCGCCTTCTTGCACTGCCCGGCTCCGCCGGAGACTTCGTAGATGATCTTCAGCTCCGCGTCGCATGCGGACGCGAAGACTATCGTAGCGAGGAGTGCGCGCCGCATCACCGCGCCGTCGGGTCCGGGTTGATGTGTGTGACCGGGTTGAACTGATTGATGATGAAGAACGTCGCGACGACGGCCAGCACGCCGCCGATCGGGATCTGGTACTTTCGCTGGCGGTACCACGGCGTCTCGGGAATCACCGGGAGCACGTGCGGCGGCTCCTTCGCGATCTTCTGCGGTGGCGGAGCGAGCGGCCACAGCAGCTCCTCGGGCTTCTCGCCCTTGTACTCGCGGAGCGCGGAGAATCCGGGCGGCTCGTCGCGCCAGGTCTGCGCGATCACCTTGCCGTTCGTCGTGCGCAGCATGACGACGTCGTGGACATCGAGCAGCTTCGCGATGTTCTTCATCGCGCTGGCACGTGCGATCGAGTCGGGTGCGTCGCGCAGGGTCGCCCGAGCGCGCAGCACCTTCACGCGCATCTGGGCCGGGGCCTCCTCGACGGAGGCGGTCTGGGTCCTGCCGACCGAGACGATCGCCTGCGTGCCGCGTGTCTCGCGCTCGGGCCCGGTGATCCACACGACGTGCGGGCCCGCGGGGACCTGGTAGCCACCCGGCTTGCCCATCTCCTTGCCGTCGATCCAGGCGATGCCACTGCCAACCACGAACAGCTCGCCCATCGCTCGGCCCTTCGCGACTTTCACGGCCGCCTCGAAGGCAGCGGCGACGTCGGGCGGCGTGCTGTTCGGGTCGGGCACGCGCTCCGGCGCCAGCCGGTAACACAGCTCGAACGCCACGGCGGCCTCGTCGGGCTTCTTGTCGCCGAGCTTGGCCCAGCCGGTCGCGAATGCGAGATCCGCGTAGAGTGCGAGGACCCGAGGTGTGGGCACGACGCGGTGCAGCGCCGCCTGACCATCGGCGGCCCATGTCACGACGTTCGTGCGGTCGAACTGCGCGAGCTGGTCGTCGATCTGCTGCTTCTTTTGCTGCGCGAGCGCGATATCGCGGGCGTCCTCGTCGGCATCCTTGCCGATCAGCACGCCGATCAGGCTCTGGTCGTAGATCACCTGGAGCTCCGCGTGATTCACGAGCTCGTCGCCGACTTTTTTCGCCAGATCCTCGTTCGCGCCGCTCGACAGGTCGATCACGGCCACCCGGCGACGCTCGGCATGGGCGATCGCCACCCCGAGGACGAGGGTGCAGACGATGGCCGTTCGACCCGCCAACTCGGGCGACATTCCCTTACTATAGGCCACGTTTTCCGTTTTCGCCCCCTCCGCGAACCCGCCGGCAGGTGGCGGGCCGTTGCCTGAGCCCTAGGGCACCCGCCGCCGATGGACGAGCCGCTCACCAAATCCCTCGAACGCTATGACGTCCTCGATCGCATTGCGGTCGGCGGCATGGCGGAGGTGTTTCTGGCGAAGGCCTATGGTGCCCACGGCTTCGAGAAGACGCTCGCGATCAAGCGCATCCTCCCGGAGCTCGCGCGCGACCCCGAATTCGAGGCGCGGTTCATCGCCGAGGCCAAGGTCGCGGTCCGCCTATCGCACGCGAACGTCGTCCAGGTGCTCGACTTCGGCCGCATCGGCGAGTCGCTGTTCATCGCGATGGAGTTCGTCGACGGCCTCGACCTCGCGGCGATGCTCCGGAAGTTCAAGGACGAGAAGCGCCAGGTCCCGCTCCCGGCGGCGTTCCATATCGCGATCGAGATCATTCGTGCGCTGGACTTCGCGCACAGCCACAACGTCGTGCATCGAGATGTCTCGCCGTCGAACGTGCTCGTCTCGCGCGCCGGCGAGGTGAAGCTCGCCGACTTCGGGATCGCCGTCGCCGCGCAGCCGCACCGCGGTGGACTGCCCGGTCCGCGCAAGGTGATGGGCAAGTGGCGCTACATGTCGCCCGAGCAGGCGCGCGGCGACACGCTCGACACGCGCAGCGACATGTTCTCCGCGGCGTCGGTGATCTTCGAGCTCTTCACGAACGAGAAGCTGTTCCCGGGCGAAGAGTCCGAGGACATCATCAAGAACATCGAGAGCATGCCGATCCCGAAGATGGCGGCGATCCGCGCGGGCCTACCGTCGCGGCTCGACGAGGTCCTCGCCGGCGCGCTCGCGCGCAAGCCGATCGATCGTCCGAACCGCCCGGCGACGGTGCTGCGGGCGCTGATCGAGCTGTCGTACGAATCGTCGATCATGGCGACGGCCCTCGACGTCGCCGAGGCGCTCGCGACGGTGATCCCCGCGAAGCGGCTGACCGGGCGCGGCGCGCTCGACGACGTGATCCGCAAGCAGCTGCACGAGCAGTCGGTCGCGCGGCAGACCGCGGTCACCGACGGCAAGCCACCGTCGACGGAGACGCTCGAGCGCAACGAAGTCTCGACCGGTCTGTTCCGCAAGCTCGATATCGACGGCGTGTCGCGCCTCGAGGAGGTCGACGCGACGAAGGTCGCCGCGCCGCGCGCGAAGCGGATCACGAACCAGGGCGAGCAGATGCCCGGCGACAGCGGCGACATCGCGCCCAGCGATAGCGCGATCGGCGCGCTCTACGACGCGCACCGCGATCCGGACCGCGTGACCCAGGTCGGCGGTCCGCCGACGGGCCAGGTTCCGAAGCTCGGCGAGAGCGCCGTGTCGATGAAGGCGCACAAGAAGCCGGCGAAGAGTGCGCCGGGGAGCCGCCGCGGCCTGCTCGTCGTGCTCGTGCTGCTCGCGCTCGGCGGCCTGTCCGCGGGTGCCTATGCGCTGTTCCTGCGCCCCGGCGTGAAGACGTACCAGGATGCCGGCGTGGCGATCACGGGTGACGCATCGCCGACGGAGGTCATGGGGCTCCTCGAGGTCGACTCGATTCCATCGGGTGCGATCGTGACGGTCGCCGGCAAGACACTCGGCGCCGGCCCCAAGAGCGCGCGGGTCACCGCCGGCGTGAAGGTGAAGGTCAAGCTCGAGCTGAAGGGCTACCTGCCGCTCGAGGAAGAACTGAACATCGACGCCGGCAAGAACATCTTCAAGCCGAAGCTGCAGATCGCGCCCGCGTCGCTCCACGTCGAGTCGGCGCCGCCGGGCGCGCAGCTGACCGCGAACGGCATGGTCATCGGCAACACGCCGATCAACGCGACGCTCGCGGCGGCGAAGAACGTCGAGTTCCTGCTGACGAAGCCGGGCTTCGAGTCGGTGCGCTGGCGCTCCGATGTCGAGGCCGGCGAGCAGTACAACTGGACGAAGGAGCTGAAGGAGTCGACGAAGTTCGGCACGGTGATGGTGAAGGTCCGCGGCGTGTGGACGATCGTCGCCGACGGCCGCACGCTCGGTCCCAACTCGGACGCCAGCGGTACGATCGCGTACCAGCTCCCGGTCGGCAAGCACGCGTTGCTGCTGACGCGGGCCGACGGCAAGAAGACGCAGTCGTCGGTGACCATCGTCGAGGGCAAGATCCAGACGGTGAACATCAAGTTCGACTGATCGGCGTCGTCCGAATACCGGACAAGAAGGTGACACCTCAAGAAACGGGGACCCGCCCTCCTAGGCGGATTGCCTCGCGTCGGGCAACGGGCTCGATGCGTCTGGCTGTATTTGGCGGTTCGTTGAAATCGATGAACCGTGTTTCAACGAGGTGACCCGGAATAGCGGGTCGGCGACGCCGGTATCGCGCGCCATGACGGAGATGCGAAGCCTGGTGTTACTGGTGGCGGCGTGCGGTGCGAGTGCCGCTCCCCACGTTCGTGCGGCGAAGGCGCCGCTCGTCCTCACCGACAAGGCGGCGCTGACCGTTCCCGTCGAGATCGACGGCCATCGCTTCACGTTCCAGCTCGACACCGGTGCGAGCGAGACCGCGATCACCCAGGCGACGTGGAAGACGCTCGGGCTGCCGCACGGCGAGGCGGCGGAATCCCATGGCGCCGGTGGTGCGATCGCGGGCACCGAGGTCGTGCCGCTGCGCGAATTGCGCGTCGGTGGTGAGGCGGTGCGCGATCTGCGCGTGAGCGTGATGGCGCTCGAGGAGGTCGGCGCCGAGGAGAAGCTCGACGGGATCCTCGGGCAGGACGTGCTCGGCCGGTTCGTGACCGAAGTCGATATTCCCGGGCGCACGCTCGTGCTGCATCCGGCGGGCTCGACGGCGTGGCGGACGCCCGAGCTGATCGGTGTCGATTACACCGAGGCGATGGGACTGATCCGGCTCGGCGGCGCGCTCGACGGACGGCCGATCGCAGCGATCCTCGATCTCGGCGCCGGAGCGACGATCGCGAATCGCCGCGCGGCGCCGGACGCGGTCGCGGTGGAAGGCGCAGCGGCGCTCGGTGCCGATGGTGCACCGCTCCAGATGGCGAGCGCGAAGACGACGAAGCTCGCGATCGGCGAGGTCGCATTCGGTGTCCCGCAGGTGTTCGTCTCGGACTTGCCCGTGTTCGGCGTGCTCGGACTCGGCGACGAGCCCGCGATCATCCTCGGCATGGACCTGCTCGCATCGCGGCGCGTGGTGATCGATCGGCAGGCGAAGCGCGTGTACATCTCGCGCGGGTGACGATCGCTCTTCGGCGTGAGCCAGCGATCGTCCTGGGGATGGAGCTGCTGGCTTCGCGGCGCGTGGTGATCGATCGGCAGGCGAAGCGCGTGTACATCTCGCGTGGGTGACAACCGCTCTTCGGTGTGAGCCAGCGATCGTCCTGGGGATGGAGCTGCTGGCTTCGCGGCGCGTGGTGATCGATCGGCAGGCGAAGCGCGTGTACATCTCGCGTGGGTGACAACCGCTCTTCGGTGTGAGCCAGCGATCGTCCTGGGGATGGAGCTGCTGGCTTCGCGGCGCGTGGTGATCGATCGGCAGGCGAAGCGCGTGTACATCCCGCGAGGGTGATCGATGATGAGTGGATGCGGGCCACCGTATTCAGCGAAGCGGATCGGAAGCGAATCGGCGAGGCGGTGAAGGCGGCCGAGGCCGGGCATCGCGGCGAGGTCGTCGTGCATGTCGAGTGGCGCAGCCTCGGCGACCCGTTGAAGCGGGCGGCGAAGCTGTGGAAGCAGCTCGGTGTCGACAAGACGAAAGAGGGCACGGGCGTGCTGCTCTACGTCGCGACGTCGAATCGCCGCGCGGCGGTGTGGGCGGGCACAGGCGTCAGGGACGGTGACCAGGTCGCCACGTGGGCGCCGGCGTTCGAGGCGCTCGGCAAGCGCGCGGGCGATCCCGTCGCCGGCATCTGCGATGCCGTGGCGGCGATCGGGACGATCCTCGCCGACAAGTGCGCCGGCGACGACAAGCACGGCAACGAGCTCGCCGACCAGGTGTCGACGTGAGGGCCCTCGCGTGTGTCCTCGCGATCGCATGTGCGACCGCGGTGGCCGCAGCCGCGCCGACGACCGAGGCGCCGGTCGACGACCAGGCGAACGTGCTCGGCGACACCGACAAGCAGCAGCTCGTCGACGAGCTGAACGGGCTGCGGCGCGACGGCGTCGAGATGGCGGTGATCGTCGTGGGGTCGACGAACGGCGTGCCGATCGAGAGCTTCGCGCGGGAGGCGGCGAAGGCGTGGGCGACCGGCGCGCGGCCGGCGGCGGTGCTCGTCCTCGCGATCGGCGATCGCAAGTCGCGCCTCGAGGTCAGCGACCCGCTGCGCGCGAAGTTTCCGGACGCGCGGTCGCAGCGCATCCTCGACGGGGCTCGCAGTGGCCTGCGCGCCGCGGACTACGCCGGAGCGATCCGCGGGATCGTGCTCGACGTGCGCAGCGTCGCGCTCGGCGCCGAGTCACCCGATGGCCAGACGGTAGCGCCATCGTCTCGACCGTCGCCAGCGCCACCACCGTCGCGGAGCAGCGGCATGAGCGGGGGAACGATCGCCGCGATCATCATGGTCATCGTGTTTGTCCTCGGGATCGCCGCGGCGATCGCGGCCGGCAAGCGATCGCGGCGGCTGTCGATCTCGGGCAATGGCGCAGCTGATCTGTCGCCGTACTGGGTCGACTTTCTGATCGCATGTGCGCAGGTGATCGGCTTCGCGTTCGTGATCCTCGCGATCTTCGCGTCTTCGTCGAGCAGCGGCAGCTCGTCGAGCTCGGGGTGGAGCAGCGATAGCAGCAGCAGTGGCGGATCCAGCTTCGATAGCGGCGGGAGCAGTGGAGGTGGCTGGAGCGGCGGCGGAGCCAGCTCGGACTGGTAGATTCGGGGCCATGCCCGAGGAGATCGAAGTACCGACCGAGCACCTCCACGAGACCTTGCACGAGGAGGCCGAAGGCCACGGCCATGGCCACGGCGGCGAGGCGTCGAACGAGCGCGCGTGGATCGCGAAGGTCGCCGTATCGTCGGCGCTGCTCGCGGTCGCCGCGGCGATCAGCGCGCTGCTCGCAGGACACCACGCGAACGAGGCGATCCTCGAGCAGATGAAGGCCACCGATCAGTGGCAGTACTACCAGGCGAAAAGTATCAAGCTGGCGGTCCTCCAGGGCGCCAACGAGCTGCTCGCGGCGGACGGCAAGGTCGTGGCGCCGGAGCGGCTCGCGAAAGCCGACAAGTACCAGGCGGAGATGAAGGCGATCGAGGAGGAGGGTCACGAGCTCGAGCACTCGTCGGAAGCACACATGGCGAAGCACGTGTGGCTCGCGCGCGGCGTGACCGGCTTCCAGATCGCCATCGCGATGGCGGCGATCGCCGTCCTCGCACGACGGCCGAGGCTGTGGCTGTTGAGTCTCGCGCTCGGCGGCGCGGGCACGGTGTTCCTGGTGCTCGGCCTGATCTTCTGAGCTACTTCTTCTTCCGGACGATCTCGATCGTCACGTCGCCGGTGGGCTTCGTGCGGCACGACAGGCGCACCTTCGTGATGTGATAGACGTTCCCGAGGTGCTTGCGTTCCTCGTCGGTGAACGCGTTCAGATGCTCGGCACCCGCGACGATCTTCACGCGGCACAGGCCACAGGTGCCCTTGCCGACGCACGCGGTGTCGATGCCCGCGGAGGCCTTCGCGCCGGCTTCGAACAGCGAGTCGCCGGGCAGACACTCGACGGTCTTCGAGGCACCGGCTTCGACGATCGTCACCTTGAACATAGCGTTCGCAGATGTTCGAGCAGCGCGTCGAGATCGCTCGATTCGGTCAGCGGGTTCATCAGCGTCGAGCGCAGATAGTACCCGCCCGCGAGCTGCGTGCCGACGATGTAGAACCGGCCGTCCTCGACGACGCGCCGGCGCAGCTCGCGGTTGTCGGCGGTGCGGTGGCGGTAGCAGACGATGTTCGACTCGGGCGGCAGCGCGAGCTCGAAGTCCGGCGACGCGGCGACCTTGCGCGCGAGCTCCTGGGCGAGCTCGTGTTGCCGATCGACGATGTCGCCGAACGTCGCCTCGCCGTGCGCGCGCAGCGCCGCCCACACCTCGAGGCCCATCATGCGCTTCGTGCATTCGAGCGTGCGCTGGCCGAGGTCCCACCACGTCTGCTCGGGGCGCGTCGCCGCGAACAGATACGACGCCTGCTGCGCGAACGCTTCGTACGCGTGGCTCTCGCGCCGGAACAGCACGCCCGTGACGAGCGCCGGCATCATCATCAGCTTGTGCGCGTCCCACACGACCGAATCGGCGCGCTCGATCCCGCGCAGCTTGTGCCGGTGCATGGCCGAGAGTGCGACGCCCCCGCCGTGCGCCGCGTCGACGTGCAGCCACAGCTTCGCGCGCGCCGCGACGTCGGCGAGCTCGTCGAGCGGATCGTAGGCGCCGGTCGCCGTCGAGCCAGCCGCGGCGACGATGCCGATCACGCGGCGACCCGTCGACTGCGCGCGCGCGAGTGCCTGCTCCACGGCAGCACCCGTGAGCCGATGATGCTCGTCGATCGGCGCGGCGATCGCGCCACCGTCGCCCCAGCCCATGATGCGGAGCGTGCGGGCGACCGAGTAATGCGCATCGTCGGAGACGATCACCGCGAGCGGCGGGCCGCCGTGGGCACCCGCTTGCCAGACATCGAAGCCGGCGTGCGCTTGCCGCATCGCGAGCAGCGCCGTGAGATTTCCGAGCGAGCCGCCCGACGTGAGCACGCCGCCGGCGCCGCCCTGCCCCGTCGCGAATCCGAGCTTCTTGCACATCCACTCGACTACCGCGAGCTCGATCGGAACGGCAGCCGGGCCCATCTCGGCGACGGCCATGCCGTTGTTGAGCAGCGCGGCGACCGTCTCGGCGAGCACCGCCGCGGGCAGCGGCGGCGGGACCTGGTGTGCCATGCAGCGCGGGTGCGCGAGTGCCGTCGAGGCGCGAGCGGCTCGTACGAGATCTTCGACGAGCTCGCCGCGTCCGATCTCCGCCCACTCCTCGCGTGCGTCGGCGGGCGCTTGCCACGGCAACACGACGCCCGACCGTGCGTGCCAGCTCGTGAGCTGATCGGCGAGTGCGTCGACGAGTCGGTGACCGGCGGCGCGAAATCGCTCGGGATCGTAGGCGTCGCGGATGCGCTCGGTGATCGCCATCGAGGCAGCGTAGCCCGAACCGGCCGGTCCTCGCTTTGCACCGCGTAGACATCGACGATGGCGATCGCCGCAGAGGTTCGCGCACACAGTGAAGCGATCGGGGATCGCTGGGAGCGCAGCGTCCGCGACACCCTTCCCGAGCTCGCGGCCCTCCCTCGCAATCAGCTGATCGATCACCTGCCGGAATTCCTGAACGGCCTCGCCGACTGGATGGACGGCAAGACCGCGCGGGCGCGCGAAGGGTTTCGCATGCTCGCCGAGGGTCACGCGGTGAATCGCCTGACCTCCGGGATCGATCTCGAGGTCCTGACCTCGGAATACGGCTTACTCCGGCGTGCGGTCATCGAGGAGCTCATGGAGGGCCTCGGCGTCGACGAGCTGAAGACGTCGATCATCAAGCTCGAATCCGGCATCGACACGGCGATCTTCGAGGCCGTGCACCGCTACGCGCTCGGCCGCGACGCGATCCGCGAGCGGTTCATCAGCATCCTCGCGCACGACCTGCGCGATCCGCTCGCCGCCGTGAAGATGTCCGCCGAGATCCTGAACGACACGCTACCCGGCCATCAGCTCGAGCTGGTCGCGAAGATTTTGCGCGGCTCCGTGCGCATCGAGCACATGATCGACGACGTGCTCGACTTCGCACGCGCGAAGCTCGGCGAAGGCATTCCGATCAAGCTGGCGATGATCGACCTCGGGGCCTTGCTCTCGATCGTCTGCCGCGAGTCGGTCGCCGCCGATCCGACGCGCGAGGTCCACGTGAAGGCCGAGGGCGACCTGCGCGGCCGCCTCGATCCCGACCGCATGCACCAGGCGCTCGGAAATCTCGTGTCGAACGCACGGGCCTACGGGAGCGGGCCGATCGAGATGCGCGCGTGGGAGAGCGACGACCATCTGAAGATCTACGCGTCGGTGACCAACCACGGCGCACCGATACCTCCGCCGATCCTCGACAGGATCTTCGACCCGTTCGAGCGCGCCTCGAGCAAGCAGCGGCGCGGCCTCGGGCTCGGCCTGTTCATCGTCCAGCAGATCGCGGTCGCGCACGGTGGGACGGTGCACGTGACGTCGAGCGCCGAAGCCGGCACGACCTTCACGATCGAGCTGCCGCGGATGCCGCTCGCGGCGGACACGACGATCGTCGATCCGTCGGCGCGCTAGCCGCTACTCCGCGGCGACCGCATCCGACGTGTCCTTCTGAGGGACCGGTGGCTCGGTGTTGAACTTGGTCCACGGCGGATTCGGCACCTTGCGGTTGCGGATCCGGATCGGCGTGCCCGGTTGGTCGATCGCGTTCGCCTCCGACCAGCCCGGAGGCACCGCCGGCACCGTCCACTCGTAGAGATGGTGCGCGTCGCGCGGCGACACGTTCACACAGCCGTGCCCGCGCTGCAGGCCGAAGCTGTCGTGCCAGTACGCGGCGTGGATGCTGTAGTACTTGCGGAACTCCATCACGAACGGCACGTCGGGGATGTTCCACGTGCCGAGCGCGCTCGCCGGGTTCGACATCGTCATCCGCGCGTGCTTCTTGACGATCCGGTGGAGGCTCGTCGGCGTTGCAGCACCGAAGCCCGTCGACACGAGCGTCGCCCACACCGGCCGATCGCCCTCGTACGCGACCATGACTTCCTCGTCGAGATCGACGTCCAGCCAGCGCTCGTCGGCACGCACGCCGTCGGGCCGCTTCGAGCTCTTCGCGACCCGCAGGTTCGCCTTCGCGATCCACTCGTTGTCCGCGATCCGGACGTAGCCGTTCTTCGTGTCGAGCACGGCCACGCGCGTGCGCGGCGCGATCGTCTTCACCTTCGCCGCTTTCGTCGCCGCATCGGCGAGGACGTCGATGTCACCCGTCTTCGCCGACACGACCCACGCGAACGGCCACGGCGATGCCGCGGTGATCGGCTCGCCGGCGAGCTCGGACGTCGGTCGCACGAGCAGGTCGTTCGCGGCGACGAAGCCGGCGATCGTCTTCACGAACAGCGTCCCGTCGATGATCGACAGGCCGTCGATCGGCCCGAGCAGCGGCGTCCACCCGTCCAGCTTCTTGCCGTCCTTGCGCGCGGCATCGGCACGCGTGGCGTAGGCGAGCGCGCCCGCGGGCACGACATTCATGTGCGGCGTCGCGAGCGCTTGCGCGAGCACCTGATCCGGATCGCCGGGTTCCGCCGCCAGCGGTGGCTCGTCGCTCGGGACCACATCGCGCGCGCAGACCCAGCCGCGCGGCTCGATCTCGACATAGCCGCCGCACGCATCCTTCGACGGTGTGATCGACGTCCAGCCGACCCGCGAACCGTTCGCGAGCCGGCCGTAGTGATCGCCGCTCCGGATCGCGACCATCACGTCGGTCGTGCGGACCGCACGGACCGACTTCGTCGAGGCCGGCCAACCCAAGGACAACGTCGGTACAGGCTTGGTATCTGCCCTGGGCGCGATCGGCGCGATCGCGAGTGCGACCGCCCCCACAGCCAACTTCACCGAGCGCACGAGTCTACGGTCCCATCGCGCGCGCTCGGATGCAAGGGCATGCTTCGGCGCATGGACATCGCGATGCTGCTGTTCCCAAAATTGACGCAACTCGATCTGACCGGGCCCCACGAGGTCCTGGCCCGGATCCCGGGTGCGCGGGTTCGGCTCGTCGCGAAGACGCGCGAGCCCGTCGAGTCGGAGACCGGCATGGCGATCGTTCCCAACGCGACGTTCGCCGACGTTATTTCCGCCGATCTCGTGTTCGCGCCCGGCGGCTATGGCCAGATCGCCGCCACCGACGACGCCGATACGATCGCGTGGCTGCGTACGATCGGTGGAAGCGCCCGGTGGATCACGTCCGCGTGCACCGGCGCGCTGCTGCTCGGTGCCGCCGGCCTGCTCCGCGGTTATCGAGCCGCGACCCACTGGGCCTTCATGGATCTGCTGCCGCTCGTCGGTGCGATTCCCGAGGACGCCCGCGTCGTCATCGATCGGAATCGAATCACCGGCGGCGGCGTCACCGCGGGTATCGACATCGCGCTCGCGATCGTCGCCGCGGTCGCGAACCAGGCGACGGCCGAGGCGATCCAGCTGCAGCTCGAGTACGACCCCAGGCCGCCGTTCGCTGCCGGGCATCCGCGCAGCGCGCCGCCGGAACGGGTCGCGCGCGCGCGTGCCGCCGTCGCCGATCGTCACGCCGAGCGCGAGGCCCAGCTGCGCAGGCTCACTCGATCGGATTGATGATCTTGATGTCGCTGCCGCCGATGAACGCGTACGAGCCGACGTTGTAGTAGCCGTACACGCCGAGGCCGAACGGCAGGTCCGCCGAGACCGTGTGACGCCCGTCGGCGAGCGGACACGTGACCTGCTCGTAATCGACGTTCGTCACGGTGCCGATCGGTCCCTTGTAGCAGTTCGAGAACTCGGCGCTGTCGAGCGGCATGCCGTCGAGCGTGACGTGCGCGGCGACCGGCTTCGCGAGCACGGCGTAGTTCTTCTCGAATGTCGCCGGCACCAGGAACACGTAGTCCTTGCGGTGCTGCTCGGCGGCGGGGATCAGCAGCTGGCTCGGGTCGCCGATGTAGCCCTGCTTCACGAAGTGCTGCGACACCAGGTACGTCGCCACCTGGATCGGCTTGTCGGCGGACATCGCGAATCCGCTCGTCGCCGCGAACGTCTTCTTCTCGCGCGCGTTCACCGTGAAGCTGTTCCACGGCGCCGGCAGGTTCGTCGTCACCGTCGTCTGATCGGCGGCACCGACGACGCGAATGATGTCGGGCTCGACCCAGTTCGAATACGTCGAACGGATCGGGCTGCGCGCGACGGCGAACTCCTTGCCGAGCGCGGTGACCGGCAGCAGCTGCTCCTCGAGGTGATCGGTGCAGCACAGGTCGTCCTGGTTCTCGACCCAGTCGGGCGGATACTTGACGTTGTCCGCGCCGCCGAAGCCGGCGCCGCGCTCGCTCGCGGTGAACACGGCGATCGGCTTGTCCGCCTTGATGTACGTGCCGGTGAAGTCGCCGTCCTGGTGCTTGCTGATCACGTCGCCGCAGCTCGCCGGCGGCGCGCTCTCGAGGTTGACGACGGTGTAGCGGCTCGTCGTGAAGGTGAGCGTGCCGCCGCCGGGCGTCGCGGCGATCGGAAAGCCGGTGTCGCCGCCGGCGGCGAGGATCGGGTGCGTCGTCGTGACGGTCACGTGCGTGTCGTCGTACGCGGCCATGATCGCGATCGATCCGTGATCCGGGATCGATTCGATCGCCGGACCGATCGAGCACGGATTCGCGGTCTGGTAGCCGACGGCGATGTAGTCGGTGCCGAGCGCGTTCTTCGGGATCAGCGTCGACGCGTCGTTCGAGAACTGCTGGATGATCGGGTTGAACTGGTAGACGACCACCGGGCCGCTCGACGTGATGTGGTAGCCGTGCGGCGACACGAACGTGCCGGTACCCGAGTTCTTCGTGTAGATGCCGTGCTGGCCCTGCGAGCCATCGACCTCGGCCTGCGGCAGATCGATGCGCTGCGCGACGCGAGGCGGCACCGTGACCATCACGACCATGCCCTCGGTGATCTGCCCGACGCGTGCGGTGTTCTGCGTGACCGTGACGGTCACCGGGAATTCGTTGTTGTTCGCCGCGACCACTGCGAACTGCTGCTTCGCCGCGTCGTTCGTGACGCCGCCGAGGATGCTGAACGCTTCGTTATCGAGATCGACCGCCCAGAAATCGCAGCCGAGGTTCGACGGATGATCCTCCGCGGCCTGACAGGGCGTCTTGCACTGGCCGTTCGAGCACGCCATGTCGGCCGGGCAACTCGAGACCATCGTGCCGTCGGTGCCGTCGTCGTTGCACTGATAGACGTCGTTGTCCGTCGGGCCGCCGCAGTAGAGTCCGCCCGGCGGACACACGCAGGTCCCCTCCTGCTCGCACGCCTGCTGGCCATTGCCTCGGTTCGGAGGCCCACACCCTACCGAGGTTGCGATGACAAGTAACGCAATGGAAACCACCGTGTAGTGGAAGTGGGGGGCCCTCATCGCGCGCGAAGGTCACCTCGATGCACACGAAATGCAAGAACGAGTTTCGCGGAGCCCGAAATTTCAGATCACAGCTATTCGTCGGCGTTGGCCTCGGCGAGCTCGCGATCGCCGAATGCGCACCACGCCAGCAGCTCGAGCAGATATCCCTCCGCTGCGCGCAGCTCACCCGCAGCCACGGAGAGTGAGGCCATCCAGGACAGCGCCCGCGCGCGGGGCCGCAGATCCTGATCGGTGCCCGACGAGGCGGCTGTTGTACTTGGATCGACCATGATGACCTCTAGCTCTTCACGGACGGTGCCAAGCTGGTCGAACCACGCGTTCGTCGCAGGCGGATCGCGGCCTCGTGATCTCGGCTGGTTGTCCCGTGGATTTCGCGTGCGGCAACGCACGCGCGCCAGATCGCGCGCCGACCGTCGCCTGAGACCGTCGCGCCGTGGCAGCCTCCGCGGATGACGCACGCGCTCACCGTGCCGATCGCCGTCGCCGCTGCCGTGTTCGCAGGCGCGTGCGGCAACCCGCCCGCTGTCGACGGCCCGCGCGGTCACAGCGGCAGCGATGCGCGCGTGATCGTCGTCTCGATCGATGGCCTGATGCCCGCGGTCTACACGGAACCGGATGCGCACGGTCTCGCGGTGCCGACGCTCCGCGCGCTGGTGCGCCGGGGCGCATTCGCGAGCACGGTCGAGGGCGTGTTTCCGACGGTCACCTATCCGTCGCACACGACGATCGCGACCGGTGTGCCGCCGCGCGTCCACGGCATTCTCACGAACCAGCCGCTCGATCCGCTCGGCAAGAACATGGAGGGCTGGCGCTGGTACCGCGAGGACATCGCAGCGCCGACGCTGTGGCAGGCCGTCGAGGCGCAGCACCGTGTAGCGGCGCTGGTGACGTGGCCCGTCACGGTGTCCGCCGAGGCCACGTTCGTGGTGCCCGAGTACTGGCGTGCGTACGGCAAGGATGATCAGAAGCTCCTGCGCGCGCTGTCGACCAAGGGACTGCTCGATCGCGTGGCGGCCGCGCGCCCCGATCTCTACGAGTATCTGACGCCGCCCGACGTCCGCGACCAGGCGCAGTTCGCGATTGCAACGTATCTCGTCGAGCACGAGCACCCGGATCTGGTCATGGTCCACGGCTGGTCGCTCGACGACGCGCAACACGATCACGGCCCGTGGAGTCCCGAGGCGAAGGCGGCGATCGAGACGGCCGACAAGCTCCTCGGCGAGTTGCTCGCGACGCTCGAGAAGCAGCCCGAGTGGGCGCACACGACCTTTGTCGTGTTGTCGGACCACGGGTTCGCGCCCGTCGATCACGAGGTGCGGATCAACGCGCAGTTCATGACGAAGGGCCTGATCACCGTCGATGCCGACGGCAAGACGACCGCGGCGCGCGTCGCGACGATCACGAACGGCGGCACCTGCTACGTCTACGTGCTGGATCCCGCGGCGCGCGCCGAGATCGATGCGGCGGTTGCCGAGCTCGGGTCTGGCGTGGTGGCCGCGCGCATCGAGCACGACCAGATCGTCGCGGCCGGCGGCGATTCGGACGCCGCGTTCGCGCTCGTCGCGGCACCGCGCCACGGCTTCTCCGACAAGCGCGCCCTGCCCGTGCTGCGCGACACGCCCGGGCGCGGCACGCACGGCTGGCCGCCGAGCGATCCGCAGATGGCGTCGTCGTTCATCGCCGTCGGCCCGAACATTCCGCACGTCGAGCTGGGTGCGATCCACATGACCGATATCGCGCCGACCCTCGCCGGCTGGCTCGGCGTGCCGCTGCCGTCGGCGACCGGCAAGCCGCTGTTGCTACGTGCGCACTAGCAGCGCGACCGGGAACGTCTCCCACAGCTGGGCGACGGCGACGGCCACGCCTTCGACGAACCGATCGCCGAGCACGTCGCGCCAGCGCGCGCCGTTCACCGGTGGCAGCGCGAGCTGCGTGTCACGCCAGCCCTCGGCCGAAACCCCATGGCGCGGGATCGCAGCGATCAGCGCGGGCTCGCGGACGCCGTTGCTGTCGAGAGCGGTGCGCGCGAACGCGAACACGCGGTTCGCGTGGCGGCCGGTCGCGGCGAGCGCCAGGTAGCCGCCGGTGAACAGCTCCGGCGCGCGCCGCCGCAGCCCGAGGACGCGGCGCACGAGCCACGGCTTCGCACGCGCCAGATCGCCGCGCACGGACTCCGCGGCCAGATCGCGCAGCTCGCGCAACAGATGGTGGCGTGCTGCGAGATCGACGGGTCGCCGGTTGTCGGGATCGACGAGGCTGTCGTCACGCGCCTCGGCGCCCTGATAGAAATCGGGAATCCCCGGAGCGACGAGCTTCACGAGCGTCTGTGCGAGCGCGTTGCGATCGCCGTGCGGCCGCAGCGTGTCGACGAACCGCGCGATGTCGGTCATCAGCTCGGTGTCGGCGAACAGCTTCTCGAGCCAGCCGTTGCGCGCCGCTTCGTAGGCCTCGTCGGGACGCCGCCAGCTGGTGCGCAGGCGCGCCTCGCGCGTCGCCTTCTCGGCGAATCGCTGCACGCGCTCGAGCGTGAGCGGCCACGCGCCGACGAGCGTTTGCCACAGCTGATATTCGAAGATGCGATCCGGTTCGGTGTCCTGCCAGTACGCGTCGCTGCGGCGCCGCCAGCGAGCGATCGCATCCGCCCACGGGCCCGGCAGCTCCGACAGCACGGCGATCCGCGCGCGCACGTCCTCGCCGCGCTTGCTGTCGTGCGTCGATGTCGCGAGCAGCGAGCGCGGCGACCTGGTGGCGAGCCGCTCGTGGGCATCGGTGTTCGACACGGCGAACGTCGCGAGATCGGCGCCGACGTCGCAACGGGCGAGCATGCGCACCTGGCGATAGAGCAGCGTGTCCTCGTCGCCCTTCGCGATGATGCCACCGGTGATCTGCTGAGCCGCGAGCGCGAGCTCGCGCGCCTCCGAGCTCGGCAACTCGAACGCGAGCGCCGCACCGAGGAACGCGAGCAGATCGCCGTCGATCGTCGGGCGCGCGCGCGCAGCTGCCGCGGTCGCCGTCGCGATCCGCTCGCGGCCCGTGCGGACGTCGTCGTCCGTGCTGCCGTCGAAGTACGTCCGGTACACCGGGTAGCCTGCGAGGATCTCGGACAGCGTCGTCTCGATCTCGGCGCGCGTGTAATCGCGACAGGCCGGGCTCGCGGCGCACGCGCGAACGGCGAGCTCGGTCAGCCGCGCGAGCTCGCTGTGCAGCGCATCGGACATCACGTCGAGCCGCGCGCGACGGCTCTCCGCCGCCGGCGCGAACGGCGCTCCGGTATACGTCTCGAAGATCCGCGTGAGCTCGCGCTCGCCCTCGGGATCGACGAGCATGCTGCTCGCGAGCTCGAGGAACTCGTAGCCGGTGGTGCCGTCGATCGGCCAGCTCGCCGGGATTCGCTCGTCGGGCCCGAGGATCTTCTCGACGACGATCCACGCCTCCGGCGCTGCATCGCGCAGCCGCTGGAGATACGCGCGCGGCTCGCGCAGACCGTCGACGTGATCGACACGCACGCCGTCGATCGTGCCGTCGGCCAACCACGCGAGGATCTTCTCGTGGGTCTGTGCGAACACCTCGGGATCCTCGTTGCGGATCCCGACCAGGTTCGTGATGTCGAAGAACCGGCGATAGCTGAGCTGGCTCGCCGACACGCTCCAGTGCGCGAGCCGGTAGTGCTGGCGCTCGAGCGTCGCATCGAGCTCGGTCGGATCGCTGTTGATCGCGTGGAGCTCGTCGGCGATCGCCTGCTTGGCCTTGGGGTCTCCGTCGCACAGCTCGCGCAGCCGGCGGTACAGCACGGCCCTGTCGCGGTGCCGTCGCCGCCGCGCGACGACATCGTGCGACGTCGGTAGTGCACACAGCGCATCGCCGATGAAGCCGAGCTCGGCGTGGCGAATGCGGTCGCCGGCACGCCGCACGACGGCGCCCGCCGAATGCGGCGCGAGCGGAAGCCGCTGCTCGCCGACGCGGACTTCGAACGGCCCGCCCGCACCTGATGACGCGCGCGGCACGATCGCGAGCTGGCCCGAGGTCAGCGCGCGGCCGTAGCGCTCCGCGAGCATCGGCAGGAGCACGCGATCGTCGGGCCCCGATGACCAGTCGACGTCGAACGTGTGAGCGTAGGCGCTGGCCGCGCCGTTCTCGAGCACGTCGAGCCACCACCGGTTGCGCATGCCGGCGATCGACATGTGATTCGGCACGATGTCGAGGAGGATCCCGAGGCCCGCGCGCTGCGACGCTTCGACGAGCGCCGCGAACGCCGCTTCGCCGCCGAGCGCGTCGCTCACGCGCTGCGGATCGACGACGTCGTAGCCGTGCTCGGAGCCCTCGGCCGCTTGCAGCACCGGGGATAGATAGAGATGGCTGATCCCGAGCTCGGCGAGGTACGGCAGCGCCGCGGTCGCTTCCGCGAAGCCGAACCCGGGATGCAGCTGCAGGCGGTACGTCGCCCGCGGCGCGATCACGCGTGCCTCACGAGCAACCACAGCGAGCGTGCGAGGACGTCGATCGTCGCGCCCGCAGCCAGCAGCTCCTCGCTCGACCGGAAGCCATGCTCGGTGTCCATGACGACGCGCCACGTCTTGCCCCACGTCGCGTCGGGAATCGTGAATGTCCGGTCTTCGGGATGCGCGTGGAACAGGATCAGGAACGTCTCGTCGATCACCGGTTCGCCGCGGTCGTCGAGACCGGCGATGCCGTGGCCGTTCAGGAACACCTGCAGCGAGCGCGACAGCTCCGAATCCCAGTGCTCGTCGGTCATCGCCGCGCCCTCGGGTGTGAGCCAGCCGATGTCGGGCAGCGCCGAGCCGCGCGCGCGGCGGATCGGCTTGCCCTGGAACCAGCCGCGGCGGCGGAACACCGGATGCGAGCGGCGCAGCTCCGCGAGCTGGCGCGTGAATGCGAGCAGCCCGCGGTCCGCATTCGCCCAGTCGATCCACGACAGCTCGTTGTCCTGGCAGTAGGCGTTGTTGTTGCCCTGCTGCGTGCGGCCGAGCTCGTCGCCGCCGAGCAGCATCGGTACGCCCTGCGAGAGGAACAGCGTCGCGAGGAAGTTGCGCTGCTGGCGCGAGCGCAGCGCGTTCACCATGTCGTCGTCGGTGAGCCCTTCGGCGCCGCAGTTCCACGACCGGTTGTGGCTCTCGCCGTCGCGGTTGTCCTCGCCGTTCGCCTCGTTGTGCTTCTCGTTGTACGAGACGAGGTCGTACAGCGTGAACCCGTCGTGCGCGGTGATGAAGTTGACGCTCGCGTGCGGGAACCGGCCGCCCTCCTGGTACAGGTCCGAGCTGCCGGTGAGCCTGAGGCCGAGCTCGGGCAGCGAGCCCGGCTCGCCGCGCCAGAAGTCGCGGATCCAGTCGCGGTACTTGCCGTTCCACTCGGACCACAGCGGCGGAAAGTTGCCGACCTGATAGCCGCCTTCGCCGACGTCCCACGGCTCCGCGATCAGCTTCACGCGCGAGACGACGGGATCCTGCTGGATCAGATCGAAGAATGCGCCGAGGCGATCGACTTCGTGCAGGCCGCGCGCGAGCGCCGATGCGAGGTCGAAGCGAAAGCCGTCGACGTGCATCTCTTCGATCCAGTAGCGGAGCGAATCCATCACGAGCTGGAGCACGTGCGGATTGCGCATCTGCAGCGTGTTGCCGGTCCCCGTGTAGTCCATGTAGTAGGACGGGTTGTCGGCGACGAGGCGGTAGTACGCCGCGTTATCGAGCCCGCGCATCGACAGCGTCGGGCCCTCGTGGTTGCCCTCGGCGGTGTGGTTGTAGACGACGTCGAGGATCACTTCGATGCCGTGTTGATGCAGCACGCGCACCATCTGCTTGAGCTCGGCGACGGCGCCGCTCGCGCTCCGCACGCTCGCGTACTCGGGATGCGGCGCGAAGTAGCCGATCGAGTTGTAGCCCCAGTAGTTGCGCAGGCCGCGCTCGATGAGGAACCCGTCGTGCACGAATGCGTGGATCGGCAGCAGCTCGATCGCCGTGATGCCGAGCGACTGGAGGTGGCGGATCGCCGCCGGATGCGCGAGCCCGGCGTAGGTGCCGCGCAGCTGCTCGGGCACGCCCGGCAGCTTCATCGTGAAGCCTTTGACGTGGCACTCGTAGATCACCGTCTCGTTCCACGGCGTCTCGAGGCGGCGATCGTTTCCCCAGTCGAAGTACGGCTGCACGACGACCGAGCGGAACGTGTGCGGCGCGCTGTCCTCGGTGGACGCGCCGTCACCGCCGTCGCCGCGCAGCGCCGGTGTCCACTGCAGGCCCTCGGAGATCGCGCGCGCGTACGGATCGACGAGCAGCTTGTTCGGATTGCAGCGCAGGCCGCGCCCCGGATCCCACGGCCCGTGGACGCGGAAGCCGTACCGTTGGCCTGGTCCGATTTCCGGACAGTACGCGTGCCACACCTGGCCGATGCCTGGGTTCAGCGGAACCCGCGTCTCGACACCCTCGTCGAACAGGCACAGCTCGACCTTCTCGGCGACGCCGCTGTAGACCGCGAAGTTCGTACCGACGCCGTCGAAGTGCGCACCGAGCGGGTACGGCTGGCCCGGCCACGCCTTCTTCATGGGGCGAGCGCGCGGGCCGGGACGAGGGCACGCGAGCGGCGCAGCGCGAGCACGGTCTCGATCCGTTCGGGCTTGCCCCAGTCACTCCACTCGACGCCCTCGAGCTCCATCGCGGACAAACGCTCCGGCGCGCGCTCGAGCATGTCGCGCGAGAAGCTGACCGGTAGATACGCGCGATAGATGTATTCGATCGCGTCTTCCTCGTCGGCGCTGCCGATCAGCGGCACGAGCGAATCGAGGATGTCGAGCAGCTGCGGTTCGGTCGCGCGACCGAGCTCCCAGAGGGCGTCGATGGTGCCGAACGTGACCATGGTGTTCCACAAGGCACCGCGGTCGCGTAGCTCGGAGGCTCGTACAATGTCGGGCTTCTCGACGAAGCCGAGCACGTCGCTCACGGCCGGCAGGTGCGCGACGCGGTTGCCGAGCGAGAGGTACCCGAGCTCGGGGTCTGGCTCCGTCGGCCGGACGCCGAGGATGATGACCCGGTCGCGCATCCGCGCCGCGACTCCACGGGCCGCGCGAACCTGCTCGACGTACTTCGCGGACGGCGCAACATAGTGGTCGGTCGGCGTGATCGCGACGAGCGCGTTCGGGGTCCAGCGCTTGATCATCGCGAGCGCGACATAGAGGGCGAGGCCGGTATCGCGCGAGGACGGCTGGCGAAACACGTGGTCGGCCTTGCCGTGGAGCTGCGGCATCGCGAAGTCGGTGTGGCTCGTGCCGAT
>JADMIO010803701.1_pt1 | contig 21377 bp, 7 predicted proteins | sample 8958161 | NCBI WGS metagenome assembly JADMIO01 (sample SAMN16585339, study PRJNA669376) | soil metagenome | isolation source: Crop rotation soil | place: USA: Cullars Rotation, Alabama | collected 2011
GTATCCACCTTAACTTAATGATTTTTACCAAAATCATTAGGGGATTCATCAGTGCAGAGTAACGGTGATGTCACTGTCAATGGTGCCATTACTGGTGGCGCTGGCTCCTTAACGAGCATCAGAGCAGGTGGAACTATCAGTGTCGCTGGAATAACTACAAGAAGTGTTGGATTGGCAGCCAATACCGATGTTATATTGAATGGAGACATCACGGCGCCGCTCGGTATCGCCATTGTGTCAGGACACAACATCTTCAACAATGTAGCCGGAGATGATCTCTCGACTGCCACTGCCGGCAATGCAGGCGCCATCACGATTGTGGCAGGTGCAGCCTTCACGCAAGTGGGTAATGTGATCACTGTCACTGGTGCCTCTGCAACGGGTGGAACTATCGATTTCGATTTCTTCAACCTGACGTCGCTCAATACGAAGAGCACGGGAGGCGGCGGTAATGGCGGCAATCTTACGCTTGCTTCTTTCACCGGCAGCGATGGCACGGGTGGAATATTCCTCGATCAAACAGCTACTGTAGTCACGACAGGCGGAAATGGTGCCGGTCAAAATGGCAATTTTGTCGCGATGTCCGGCGCAACCACCGGCAATGGCGTCTTCATGGGTGACGTCAACACGACCGGTGGAACGGGCGGCGGCGGCAGCGTATTCATCGCCGACGCGACGCCTAATACTTCGACGAGCGTTCAAATCAACACGACGAGCGGTGCCATCACTGCCGGTAACTTCACCACTGCACCTGTCGCACTAACCGGCTCGGATCTCACTGTTGGCGACATCACTGTGTTGAATACACCGGTGACGCTCAGTTCCGGTGGCGCGATCAATGCAGCCCTGTCAGGTCAAGCAATCACCGGTGCGACGACTTTGACGATGAATTCAGGTGCCAGCATCACTGTTGGAACGGTCAATGCAGTCGACTTGCGTGCAAACAGTACGTTGGACACTGTCTATCAAAGTACAGTCACACTCACGACCGGCAGCTTTGTTTCAACCACAGGAAGAGACTTGATCGTCAATGCGGACATCACCGCTCCTGGTGGCATCGTGATGGTCGCCCAGAATGACATTACCGCCTTTACATCTGGTGTCGATCTCTCGACTTCGAAATCCGGAGCCGCTGGAAACATCACTATTGTCGCGGGTGCGGCATTCAGCCAGAGCGGAACAGACGTGACCATTACCGGTGCTTCGGCAACTGGTGGTGCAATTGACTTCGATACGTTCGGTATCAATTCAATCGATACACGCAGCACCGGCGGCGGTGGCGCTGGCGGCGCCCTGAATATGATCGCATTCCGTGGAACCGACAATACAGGTTTTGTCTTTACTGAACCAACCGATTCTATTTTGACCGGCGGTAACGGCGGCGGCGCCAATGGTTCAGTGACCATAATCGCTAACCAGAACACCGGTAACGGTGTTGGCGCGCGCGGCGCGATCAATACGACCGGCGGTTTGAGTGGTACCGGTGACGTCTGGATCGCTTCCGCACTTCCGAACACGACCACCAACGTTATCGTAAATAAAGGATCGGGAGCAATCACTACAGGCAACTTCCGCGGCGGTGCCACTGCTAACAACTCTGTGTTCACTGACAACATCACTGTCGCTAACACAACGATTACGGTGACCTCGGGTGCCAATCTTTTCTCGAATAACTACACTGGTTTCACTACATTGTCATTGACCGCGAACAATGATATGCAGTTCAACGCCATATCCGGAGCCAACTTGCGCGCCAGTGCCGGCGGCAATTTGACCTCATTGGGAACCTCGACTCTCTCCGGTAGCTTCGTTGCTACCGCAGGTACGGATATCAGCTTGAACAATGACATCACCGCACCTGGTGGCATCGTTATGGTTGCCGGTCGTGATGTGATCGCCAGTACAGGCGGCGTGATCGACATCTCCACGGCATCGGCACTGGCTTCTGCAAATGACATAACCATTGTCGCGGGCGCCGCGTTCAACCAGGACGCCACGCAGATCAATATCACCGGAGGTTCCGCAGTTGGTGGAAGAATCGACTTCGATGCTTTCATTGTTAACTCAATCACCACTCGTAGCACTCTCGGCGGCGGAGCAGGCGGCGACTTGACTCTGGCTGCATTTAGAGGAACCAACAATACCGGCAACGTATTCGTCGATCCGACTACATTGCTTACAACAGGTGGTACCGGTGCCGGTGCCAACGGTAACTTCGTCGCCATTGCAGGCGCCACTCAGTTCGTTGGCGTCAGCATGGGCAACGTCAGCACGACGGGCGGTGCAGCGGGTACCGGAACAGTCTATATTGCCGATTCAACTCCTAATACTGCGACTACTGTAAGCGTTCTCAAATCGAATGCTTCGATCAATGCCGGTGACTTCAGAGGTGGAACGCCATCTGCATCCGACCTCACTGTCGGCAACATAACCGTCAACAATGCAGCGGTCGACATCATCTCCGGTGGTGCGATAACGGTCGGCAACATCACTGGCGTTTCCACATTGCATACGACCGCTGGAACCAATACGGGTCTGGGCACCATTAGCGGTGGCGCAATGTTTGCGCAAGGCGGACTCGATGTCGTTCTCAACAGCACGGTCAACGTGACCAACAATATCTCGATTGTGGTCGGTCGCGACATTATATTGAACAACGATCTCACCTCGCCTGCCGGTCTTACGTTAGTTGCGGGCAATGACATTCGAGCCGGAACGGGTGGCGTGATTGATATCTCGACCAGCAAGTCGGGCGCCGCAGGTGACATCACAATGGTCGCCGGTGCTGCCTTCACTCAGAACGCAGGTACCGTCACCATAACCGGAGCCTCGGCTACCGGTGGTGCAATTGACTTCGACACCAATGCGGTCAACTCCATTGATTCTCGCAGCACCGGCGGCGGTGGAGCAGGCGGCGACATCAATATGATTGCTTTTGCAGGTACGGACCTTACAGGTTTCGTATTCACGGATCCGACCGGAACGATTCGAACCGGCGGTAACGGAGCCGGTGCCAACGGGACGTTCACAGCTATCGCCAATCAGAACGGCGGCAGCGGTCTGGGTATCGTCGGGACTTTGAACACCACTGGTGGTGCAAGTGGAACGGGTGACGTATGGATCGCATCCTCTCCTCCGAACACGACCCCTAATGTTGTGATCGATAAGAACACCGGCAGCATCACAACCGGCGATTTCAGATCCATTGTGGGCACCAACAATGCCGTGTTTACCGGTGCAATCACTGTCGCTAATGCGAACATAACCGTGATCGGCGGAAGCATCATCGGAAACTCCTTCACCGGTTTCTCAACTCTATCCCTCACATCGCTCAACGACACCAGTTATGTCAGCGCTACAGGCGCCAATCTCCGTGCCGGCAGCGGCCGCGATCTTATTCTTAGCGGCGCCACAACTTTGACCGGCAGCTTTGCAGTCACTGCTGCTCGGGACATCAGCCTGAATGATGATATCACCGCAGCTGGTGGCATCGTGATGGTCGCCGGGCACGATGTGCTTGCCGCCACAGGAAGCGTGATTGACATTTCAACGGCTTCGTTGACGGCTTCGGCAAAAGACATAACTATAGTTGCCGGCGCTTTGTTCTCCCAGGATGCCACAAAAATCAGTATCGGCGGCGCTTCGGCTACCGGCGGCAGAATCGATTTCGATTCCAACATTGTGAATTCGATCAGCACTCGCAGCACACTTGGTGGTGGCTCGGGCGGCAACCTGACTCTGGCAGCTTTCACAGGATCCAATAACACCGGAAATATCTTCCTCGATCCAACGACAGTTCTCACAACCAATGGTACCGGCGTTGGTTCCAATGGAAACTTTGTGGCTATCGCAGGCGCAACGCAATTTGTCGGCTTGAGCATGGGCAACATCAATACGACCGGTGGTGCTGCCGGTACGGGAAGCGTCTATATCGCTGATGCTGCGCCTAACACTGCAGTGGCGGTCGATATTCTGAAGTCTAACGGTTCGATCAGTGCCGGTAACTTTAAGGGTGGAACGCCATCGGCTTCCGATCTCACAGTCGGGAACATCACAGTCAACAACACTACAGTAGACATCATATCTGGTGGTGCCATCACAGTCGGCAACATCACAGGCGTTTCCACCCTGAATACAAACTCGGGCACGAATACGACTCTGGGCACCGTAAGCGGTGGTGCAATGTTTGCACAAGCGGGACTCGACCTCACACTCAACAGTTCCGTGATTGTGACCGGCAACATTTCGGCTGTAGCGGGTCGTGACATTCTATTGAATAACGATCTCACCGCGCCTTCGGGATTGACTCTGGTTGCTGGTAATGACATTCGTGCAAACACCGGCGGCGTCATAGATATTTCGACAAGCAAATCGGGAGCAGCAGGTGACATCACCATCGTCGCGGGCGCCGCATTCACTCAGAACGCAGGTTCTGTAACAATTACTGGTGCATCGGCTACCGGCGGCGCAATCGACTTCGACGCAAATGCGGTCAACTCGATTGATTCGCGCAGCACCGGTGGTGGTGGCGCAGGCGGCGACATAAATATGATCGCTTTTGCTGGAACCGACAACACTGGCTTCGTGTTCACTGACGGGGCAGGAACAATTCGTACCGGCGGTAACGGAGCTGGAGCTAACGGTACATTCACAGCTATCGGCAATCAAGTTGGCGGCAACGGCGTAAGCATTATTGGAACATTGAACACCTCAGGTGGTGCCAGTGGAACTGGTGACGTCTTTATCGCGTCGGCATTGCCGAATACGACAACACAAGTAGTGGTGAACAAGAACACAGGCAGCATCACCGCGGGCAATTTCCAGGGCGGAGCAGCCGCTAATAACTCGGTCTTCACGGGTGCTATCACCGTCGGCAACGCGAACATAACTTTGAATTCCGGTTCGAACATCGTGGCGAATTCCTTCACAGGATTCTCGACCCTTACGATGACATCGGTTGGCGACACGAGTTACACCAGTGCAACTGGCGCCAACTTGCGTGCCACTGTTGGTCAGGATTTGATCCTCCTGGGCACCACCACTTTGACCGGCAGCTTTGCGGTCACTGCTAACAGAGACATGCAGTTGAATAACGACATCACCGCCGCTGGTGGCATTTTGATGGTGGCAGGACGCGATATCTTCGCCAACACCGGTGGAGTAATCGACATATCGACCGCCTCACCGACAGCATCGGCGAACGATATTTCCATTATTGCTGGTGCGGCATTCACACAGCTTCCTGCTGGTAGCGTCACCGTCACCGGTGGATCGGCATCGGGCGGATCCATCAACTTCGATTCATTCACGGTCAACTCGATCGACGCGCGAAGCACTGCATTAAACGGTTCAGGTGGCGATGTTACGTTGGTTGCATTCAACGGCGGACCCGATCGCGGAGCCATTCTCACCGATACAACCACCTCGATCAGAACAGGCGGCAGTGGTACCGGCACCAATGGTACGGTAACCGCAGTCGCTGGATCCAACACCGGCGGATTCGGCATCGGACTTCTTGGCCCGATCAATACGACCGGCGGGCAGGCTGGAACCGGCGATGTATATCTCGCTGGAACGACTCCTGTGACGGCTCCTAATGTTGTACTCTCGAAGGTGAGCGGTTCCATAACCAGCGGCGACTTTAAAGGTGGCGCCGTCACAACTAGAGATGCATTCGTCGGCGACATCACGGTCAATGGTGCCGACATCACCATCATCGCTGGTGGACAGATCAATACGAACGGAACGTTCACCGGAACTGCAACAACATTCCTTGATCTCAGAGCCGGCGGTGGTGTCGAACTGGGCGCCATCAATCTCGGCAACACTTCGGTCACGGCGGGTGGATTCGTCAACATCAACGGCAACATCACTTCCCCCGGTGGCATCCTTATAGTGTCGGGCGGAGACATCTTCGCTAACAATCCGAGCCTCACCGTTTCGTCGGCATCGACAACCGGTAATGCAGGCAGCATCGCGATGATCGCAGGCGCTGCATTTACGCAGAATGCCGCCTCGGTCACCATAACTGGTGCCTCAGCAACCGGCGGTTTCATCGATTTCGATGCTCAGAATCTCACCGCTCTTAACGCATCCAGCACCGCCAATGGTGGCGCGGGCGGCAACATCACGTTGGTGGCATTCAACGGTTCCAACAACACCGGCGACATCGTTTCCGATGCAACGACCGTCATCAATGCCAGCGGATTCACTACTGGAAGCAACGGCAACATCATCATGGTCTCCGGTTCTCAAAATGGATTCAATGGTGGCGTGTTCATAGGCGACATCAACTTGACCGGACAACAGGGAACGGGCTTGATCTCGCTCAACACAAGCGCTCCTACAGTTCCAGCCACTATCTCAAAACTGACAGCCAACGTCACCGCCGGTGACTTCCGTGGTGGCGCTGCCGTCAATAGCGATATCGTCGCAGGCAATCTGACCGTTCGCGGCGGCACTGTGCAAATCAATGCAGGACACGAAGCCGGAGTCGGCAACATCAACGTCAGCGGCAACGGAATTGGCGCCGGCGGAACGGTGACAGTCACCACCAATGGTTCCAACACTCTGGACATCGGTGACAGTGTCAGCATCAATTCCATTCTTTCAATCAACGCAAACGGCGGCGCCACCAGTGGAAACGCTGGAACGGTCAACGTAACAGCTAATGGCACCGGCGGCATTTCGATTTCGAATTTCGGTCCTCTTACGGCTACCGAAGGCAACGGCGGCCACATTTCCTTCCTGGCGACCAATGGAAATCTGGACATCGACACGTCGGTTGCGACCTTAAGAGCCAATGGTGGAACGGCTTCCGCCACGGCTCGTACGGGTGGAACGATCACGTTGCAGGGCAACTCAATAATTCCAACCGGTAATTTGAACTTGCAAGCTAACGGAGTTTCCGGCGGTGCCGGTGGAACCATCAGCGTCACAACCAACAACTCGACAATCAATGTAGGAACGGCTGCGGGACAAATTAGCGCACAAGCTAACGGAACCGGCGGCACAATCACGTTCCAAGCCAACGGCGGTGGTGACATAAATGAGACTGCTACAGGCAATTTGACTGCATCAACAATCAATCTCGGTTCTGCCAGCGGCAATCTGATTTTGAATGGCACCGTAAATGGTTCCACCGCAGTCAATTTGACTGTAACCGGAGCTCACACGATCACTGGAACCAGCACGATTCAGGGCGGCACGCTCACCATCAATGCCGGCACCGCTGCAACCACATTGGGCACAAATGTCACAGCATTGACGTTGAACACCAATGGCAACGTCACAATCAATGAAGCTAATGCGGTCAACGTGAACGCCGGCACCGTCGGTGCTGGATTATTCACTCTCACTTCGACCGGCGGCGGCAACATCGCCTTCGTTGGCAACGTGACAGCTAATGGCGGTTTCAACATCACCACCAGTGGTACTGGAACCATAAATGGTGCAGGCGTTCTCTCGTCGACAGGTCAATTGGGCGTCCACTCCGGAAGCGGCACGATCAATCTATCCACTAACGTGGCTTCGCTTGCCGCCACTTCTACGGGCATCGTACAAATCAACGAAGCCAATGGCATTACGTTGAACGGCATCGCAGCTGGTACTTTCGATCTCACCGCTGGTTCCATCGCACAGGGAACCGGATTCATTCAAGCCAACACGGTTGATTTGAATGCCACCGCGGGCGATATCGGAGCATCGGCATTGCCGGTTGAACTCAACAACGGCGCCAACCCCATCAACCTCACCGCTGACGCGACGGGCGATATCTACATACATATTCAAGGAACGGGCGCCCTCAACTGGGGCACCACGAACGCCACCAACATCGTGCTCGACACGAATGGATCGATCACAACTACTGGTGACATTGCAGCGACGAACTTGCTCGACATCACCACCAATACGCTCACTAACACCCACGATCTGTCGGGCTTTGATATCAACATTCGAAGCCACGCTGGGTCCGGGCTCACCATTAATGGTGGCGCAGGCGGCACGATGCATGCCACCGATCTGATCAACATAAGAGGAACTGGCGGCGACTTGACCTTCAACGGCAATCAGGATTTCTTCGGCGATACCGTCTTGACCGCTTTATTCCCCGGTTCCGCGCTGGTGATTTCAGCCGGCGCCAATGTCACCGGGCATGACATGGTGACCGTCAATGCAAACAACACGATTTTGACCGGCAATCTGGTTGGCAATCCGCTTGTGTTTAACACTAACTTCTTCACCATCGCAAACAGCGCAGGTGATGTGAATCTTACCGGCAACGTCGTTTTTAACGCGCAGAGCTTCGCCATTCTCGCTTCCGGCAATATTAATGCGGGCGCAGCAACAATCATCGATCTTTCTGATCCGGCAAGCACAGGCGGCAATTTGTTGCTCGTAGCCGGCTTCGATTTCTCACCGGCGACCGGCGGTCAACAGCAAAATGCGACTCCTTACACGTTAGGTGCCAAATCCACCGGCGGCGGTTCGATCAATATGGGCGCACTCAACATCAACATCAGCGGTGGTAACGGCGGTGCGCTGACTGCGGTGGCAGGCGCCGGAACAACCAACAACGGCACCATCAACCTGGGCAACATCAATGCATCGGCGACCACTGGAACAGCCGGTAAGGTTCTCCTCATCGGTGAAGGCGGTGTCACCACCGGTAATATCACTACGACCGGAACCACCGCGAATACAGTTCAAATCGCCGTCGCCACTCCGACCATCACGGGCGGTGCCATCACCGTAACTAATGGCGTGAAAAGCGGACCCGGCACATTTACAGTCGGTGCGGCACACGCCGGTAACGTATTGACCGGCAACATCAATGCCGGCAATAGCACCGTTACGATCACTGGTGCTCTTAATGCGGGCAATACGATCGGTCAAACCGGTGGTTCCACACTGACTGCGGGAGCGTTGAACCTCAACGTCGGCAGCGGCACCACGACTTTGAACACATCGATTGGCTCTCTCAATGTTGTTGGAGGTTCGACCAGCACCGTTTCGATCAATGAAGCCAACGCCGTTACTTTGAACGGCATCGCGACTGGAACGTTCAACCTCACGGCCGGTTCAATTGCGCAGGGATCCGGATTCATCCAAGCCAACACCATTGATTTGAATGCCACCGCAGGCAACATCGGCGCATCCGGCCTGCCAGTTGAAATCAACAACGGCGCGACCGCGGTTAACTTCACCGCTGACGCTACGGGGGATATCTTCGTCCACAATCAAGGAACTGGCAATTTCAATTGGGGCACCACCAACGCCACCAACATAAATGTGGACTCGAATGCACCGATCGTCACAACGGGCGATATCACCGCGACGAATGTGTTGAACATCACAACGGATACGCTCACCAACGCTAACGATCTGACCGCAACGACGATCAACGTTCAAAGTCATGCCGGCTCTGGTTTAACCATTAATGGTGGCGCCGGCGGCGGAACGATGAATGCCACCAATTTAATCACCATAAATGGTGTCGGAGGCAATCTAACGTTCAATGGCAATCAAGACTTTTTCGGCGACACTCTTCTGCACGGAACTCCAAAGCTAATCATCTCGGCTGGCGCAAATGTCGTCGGACATGACATGGTTACGGTTACTTCGCAGTTCATAGATCTGTTCGGCAATCTCGTGGGCAATCCACTCGTGATACAGAATAATTTCTTCACCATCGCCAATAGCCAGGGTGATGTGAACCTTGCAAATAATGTTGTATTCGTTGCCCAGAGTTTCGCTATTTTGGCAGCCGGCAACATCAACACAATTGGAACCACTACGATCGATCTTTCTGATCCGGCAGGCGCCGGCAGCAATCTGTTGCTCGTCGCTGGATACAATTTCAACCCGGCCACTGCTGGACAAGTCCAGGATGCCACGGCCTATACTTTAGGTGCGAAATCTGCCAGCGGTGGATCGATCAATCTCGGTACCGTCAACATCAACCTCAGTGGTGGTGCCGGTAACGGTGGGGTGCTCACCGCGGTTGCTGCAGCTGGTAACACCAATGCCGGTACCATCTCGCTCGGTAATATCAACACGTCAGCGACTGGTGGAACGGGCGGTAAAGTTCTCCTCATCGGTCAAGGCGGCGTGACGACAGGCAACATCAACACGACTGGAACGGTTGCGTCTGGTCCAGTTCAAATTGCCGTCGCCAGTCCCACCATCACCGGCGGTACCATCACGGTTACCGACGGAGTGCAGAGCGGCACCGGCATATTCACGCCGGGTGCGGCATCAGCAGGTAATGTTCTAACCGGTAACATCAATGCAGGAACAAGCAACGTTACGATCACTGGTGCACTGAACGCTGGAAACACGATCAGTCAAACGGTCGGTTCTCAACTTACTGCAACGACATTGAACCTCAACGTCGGTGCGGGCACCACTACATTGAATACGGCAGTGGCAACGCTCAATACCGCCGCGGGCGGTGCAGCTAATGTAACTATCAACAATACAGGAAACATCACTCTTGGTGTTCTGAGCGGTGCCAATCTGGGTATCGATCTGACGGCAACCGGCCGCGTATTCACTCCTGCCGCTGGAATCAGCGGAATTCGTTCCGTCGATCTGACCGGTAGCGCTGCCGCTGGTGTCGATGCAATCGTCATCACCGGACCAATCTCAGCGGCTGATATCGCACTGACCGCCAATGGTGGTTCCGATCTCAACATCACGACCAACATTACTGGAACGAACAGCGTCAGTTTGAACAGCACCGCGGGTGATGTCGACATCAATGCTGGTGTCACCGTAGCGGCTCCGACAGTTTCATTGAATGCCAATCAGAGCCTGGTGGTTGCAGGCAACATCAATGCACCGACTCTTTCACTGACGTCTGCCATCGATATTTTGAACGGTACATTCACCGGTTCGATCGGCAATCCGACCACCTTGTCAATCACTTCAACCGGCGGAAGCATCGGATTTGATGCTGCCAATCCGTTCGTCACGAATGCCGCGACATTCTCGGCAACGGCTCTGGGTGGCAATGTGTTCATCTCCGACACCAGCACCGGCGGCATCACGCTTCTTAACAGTGGTGCATCCGGCCAATTCAACTTCGTGACCGCAGGACCGGTAACTCTCAACAACATCTCTACTGGATTGAACGGCGGACCTGGCGGTGACATCACTATACAGAAGAACGGAGTTGGTACAATTGCGATTGCTGCAAACGCCAACATCACGACTGTGGAAGGCGATATCGTGATCAACAACGCCGATATCAACAAGAAGACTGGATTCATCACCATCGGTGACAACGTCACCATGAAAGGTTCTGGCACCACTGCTGGTGTCGGTGATGTCTTCATTGTTCTTGGTGGCATACCGGCGACACCCGTTCACAAAAAACCTCCGAAGAACATTCAAATAATTGAAAGCGGCGGCGGCCAAGTTTTCCTCGGCAAGAAGAAAGTTTACGCCGTTAAGAAGACTGGAATCGTATTGAGTGGACTGGGACGTAATGTGGTGTTCAACATGGATAAGAAACAAACCAAGAAAAACATCACGCTCGGCAACAACGTGCATATCACTGCCGATCCGCCCGGCGACGCCGTTGCGATAACTGCCATTCATGGTGGACCGCGCATCAAATCGGCACCTCTGTCGACCAGATCCGCGCTTGCCACCACAGCGGCAGCGATGTCACTGGTTACATCACCACCTCCAACTTTGGCTGAAACCACACCGGTTGCCGCCACGATGGTTGATGCATCGAGCCTCGCGACTGCCTCTACGCAGACCGCGGCGAATGCAGTATCACCGGAACTCAAAGGTACAGTTTCGATTCAGAGAACGACTCCTCTCGGAGTGTATTCAACAAATCTGGATCCGATTCTCGTCAATGTATCGAACCAGGCCGGTTTGAATATGAGCGCGTCGAACGTCAACGGAAGCTTGAATCCATCTACGTTCGAAGCGCAGAACTTCGACATCACAAGCTTGCGCACCACTAACTTCAACGCATCAACAGTTGACTGGTCGAATCTAGCCACCACAAACATGTTGAACTTGAATGTCTTCTCAACAGTCGACAGTGCGAAGCCTCTGTCATCGATCGTTCTCACCCAGACGACTGCACCGTTGACTGAAGAAGAAGAGATGATGGAAGCGTTGTTCAACGATTATGATGACGGCGATGACGACAGCGTAATCGACACCGCCATGCGTGGACCGGCACCGATCAATCCGCGTCTCATCTCCAATCTCACTCCGAATGCGACGCACAAGCTCGACAACGGATGCGCTCTGTTTGCCGCAGTGCAGAACATGACTGTTGAAACGCCGCACGCCAAAGTTGTAATCGATCGCGGCAGTGCAGTTCTCATCGTCTCCGATAAACATGGAACCGCGGTGTTCGATCTTCACGACGGCAAGAAACATGCAGTTCAGATCATCACTCGTGAGAAGACGCTCTCCATGAGCCCCGGCGTACACATCACCGTTTGTCCGAAGAGCCACAATCGCTTCGCCGATGTAAATCTGGCAGAAACGATCGCGCATCGCGACATCCAAACCACCGTCACCGAATCTGGTGGCACGGTCTTCACTTCGGAATTCTCAATTCCTTCGGCGATTGAAACCGTCCGCACGATCTATGGAATGATTCATGCTCCGGCACCGGAACATGCCAGTCTTTCGAACAACATCATGAAGACCGTGGCGATTCTGCAAATTCTGTCGCCGAGCCGCTCGCGGTTCGAACAGCATTTGCGTGCGCCGATGACTGCATCGGGATCCATGTTTGAAGGGCAACTCTAAGGGATTTGTTTCTGAGAACCAATTCTCAAAGTGCAAATAAGATGCCGGCGAGCCGCCGGCGCTTCCAGGTCGGGATGCTGACTGCGGCGGTTTCATTGTTATTTTGTGCAGCATGTCCTGCGCAGAATTCGGTTGTGAAAGTTGGGAGTAGCGTGATACCCGAGGAGACGGCGCGCTATGTGGAAGTGGGTGAATTGTGTGCGGCGAAGCGCGACTACAAAGGCGCGGTGACCGCGTTTCGCGAAGCAGTGAAACGCAGTCCGGATGTGCCGGAACTGCACGTTAACTTAGCGGGCGTTCTTATACGGACTGGTGACTATGCAGGTGTAGTTGAAGAATGCAATAAAGCTATTGCGCTTCGCCCGAACGATCCGATGGCGTGGTCGGGCATCGGTCCTGCATATCAAATGCTGGGTCAGAACGCAAAAGCGATTGCCGCATACAAAAAGTTCATCGAATTGGCACCAAAGGATCCGAATCGCCCGAGATATGAACAAGCGATTAAAGAACTGGAAGCCGACTTGAAGTCAGGCAAACCGCAGGCAGACAGTGACCCGAACAATTATTTGGCTGAGGTGACTTTTGATGGCGTTCACTGCTGGTCGAAAAGCAAAATGCCTCTCAAAGTCTATATTGCGAACGGAGCAGGATTAGCCGGATACAGACCCGAATTCAGCGAGATCATGAAAAAGAGTTTCAATGAATGGGCAGCTGCTTCGAACGGTAAGGTTTCAATTGTCTTCGTTCCAAACAAGAAAGATTCCGACATCTCATGCGGATGGAGCAACGATCGATCGAAATTCGTTCTCTCCGATGAAGCTGGACAATCGATCCAAACCACGACAGACGAAGGAGTTTTGCACGCGGACATCACCATTCCATGCGTACCTCAGGATCCTGCCGGCGATCCAATCACGCCGGAAGCTATGCATGGAACTTGCCTTCATGAAATCGGACACGCGCTTGGAATGCACGGACACAGCCTGCATCCCGAAGACATGATGTTCGCTTCCGATGTTTCATTTCGAAAGTCGGCCGCTGCATTAACAAAACGCGACGCGGCGACAATTCAAGCACTGTATGAACTTAAGTTTGTCGATAGCAAGCCAAAGGCTAAAGCGCCCTAGAAACGAATCTTATCGACTGAACAATAAAACCACGGACTGGCGTCAGATACAACACATCCGCCTGCAATCCATCCCGGTTTTGGACGTCCCATCAGTAGACCGTAAGCTATTTTTTGAATGTTGTTTCCATTTTGATGGCAGATTGGACAATGGTTGTCTTCCAATTTATCCGCAATTAATTGAGCCTCTGCATCTCTGTGCCGTTTCTTGAGAAAAGTTCGGTACGTGTTACGAAGCTGTCTTGTGATGATGGGTTCCACATTTGTCTCAGACTTTGTGAGTTCTTGCTTCAGTTCTAACTCCGCGTCTTCAATTCGACCCTGCGATTCGATCGACGAAATCAGTCTTGCAAGAATAAGCGCGATCGATTCCTGTTGAGAGCTTGCTAAAGCCCTCGTATCTGGGATTTGAAGACAAGCTCTATACGCAGCTTCTGCTTCTCTAAATTTTTGTTGTCTAGTGCACGCATCCGCGATCCTGAAAAGGTAAAACGTTTTGGGAACTGAATGGGTTCCTACCGAATAATCTATTAGATCGCGGTACAAATTTTCGACTTTTGCCCAATCGTTCAGCCGTTCATAATTTCGGATATTTCTCCGAATTGCGGTGCAAATCTGGTCTTGTCGAAACGGACTGTTCTCAACCTTCTTCCACGAATCAAGAATAGTCTCTCCGATTTTCGCTGCGCGAGCATAGTCCTGATGTCTCCATGCATACTCGACAGAACCGCAACGGCCTTCGGTTGTACGCACTAGTTTCTTTATGTCCGGACGCTCACCAAATTCATCTGGTGTGATCTTTACATTGTCTATGCAGAAGAAGTAGTGGTCCTTTGCCTTTGTTTCTGCGCCTTTCGATTGGAGGTATCCCAAAACTCCAGTTGCCTGTATTCGTGATTTATGGTTCTGTATCAAACGATTTATTTTCGAAATTCGATGTACAAATATTTTGTTCCATTCTTTCTGTCCATTTGAGTTGATCTGGATGTTTTCGCGAGAGTTGTAATTGCCGGTAACGGTGACTACACCATCTGCTGGAACGTCGCGTACGTCAAAAAAAATAGGTTGATATTCTGGACCATCTACTTCAATGCATGAGTGAAAATCATCAGGGGCTATTTCCCCGAGTCTGTTGTAGCGCCCCGTCACAGACACTTTCTTGCCGACATTGGATTTTAGATCTGCTGCCGAAATAGTTACAGGAGTTGCGGACTTTGGTGGAGACGTCTCAAGCGCCGACGCGCCCGCAAAAGACAAACAGAGAATGATCGATGCCAATATGGTCTTGATTGGTAGAGCAATTCTCAAGCTGTATCCCCGTTTTACTGGCTGAGCTAAGTAATAATCCATTGTAACCAACGCAGATAAATTCGCAGATCGAATCACAGATCGAATCACTTCCACCAGATTGTTATACACTCGAGATAATTGACACCACGCATCGAGAACGCAAAATAGACTCGACAGTTTTCTTTTGTCAGTGCATATCTCTTATACCAATGTGGACACATTCCGATTCCTGGATTGACAGAGACAATTGAATTGCCGTAACGACGCTCTAAATCTTCAGACAAAATTGTGCAGCGATCCACGTTTGGCAAAATAGTCAAAACTTCTGAACCAGCCGCGTCCCTGTAGTGGCGCTGCCAGAGCGGTAGTTGAGTCGAATGCTCGTTTGAAAGTACCTGTTGAATCTCAGAATCGCTTGGCATAGATTTTGATGATGCAAGCCGATCGATCGCATCGTAGATGGTCTGTTCATCGTTCTGATTGAATCTGCGTTCAGGGACAGCGAGTTCTCCGAACTCGTTTCCCATAAACGAAGATCCATTCTCTGGAGAACCAATTACACTTGCGTGATAGATGCAATCGCGAGCAGTTTTCATCGCTTCCTGCGTCTTGCCCAGTGCTTTGTAAGTGCGTGCCTTGAGAGCGTAGGCCTGAACGCTTCGCCTGGTCCCGAGGGTGATTGCTGTGTCGCAATCGATTAGAGTGTGATCGAAATCTTTTTGCAAGAACTCTATTTCCGCACGATCATAAACGAGTGTTTCTCGACGCGGACGCAATGAAATTGCGTGGTTGATATCAGCGAGTCCGTTTGAATATTGATTCAACTCTTTGTGAATTGAACATCGCAACTGGAGTAGTTCTGGATTGTTTGGATAATTGTTCAGAGCACTGTTGCAGATGGACAGGGACTTTTCATATTGTTTGTCATTCTTTTGGGATATGATCTGATTCAATAATGTTAAGTATCGCAGACGTTCCCTCTCAGGCAATCCATGTCGATCTTCCGATGCCTCCGCATCTTCGATTGGCAAAATCATCGCCGAACTTTTTTCGTCGATGGAGCACAAGAGCACCAGCGCGACAACAATGAGCGATAAATGAAACGTTTGTTTCAACTGGAGGTCCTCGGTTCAATGCGATTCTACAACATTCCAAGCACTGAAAGACCGTCGCTGTTCCCAGCGTTACGTGGAAAAGAGGGTGCACTTACTTGTATACTAAGACCGATGCGAAAGAGACCAGTTAGCGGCGATTGGGTTATGAGCATGTCTAATTCCAGGAAACTCATTCATTCTGTTCTAGCGGTGTTGGTTGCGTCCAGTTTCGCTGGTCTGTGGCCTGTGCGGGCGCAAGCGGGCGATGATGCCGGCGGAAAGGAAATCAAATTTCCAACGAAAACGCCAAAAACGGCGCCTATCGTTTCCTGGCTACCGGCTGATGGGAAGCCGCGCCTGGTACTGTTTTGCATTCATGGCTTCAGTTTGCACAAGGGCTGCTTTGCGGCATTCGGCAAAGAGATGGCGAAGGACGGCATTGCGACCTATGCCATTGACATGCGCGGGTTCGGTGAGTGGAAAGATGAGAAGGCGCAGCACACGGAGCTTGACTTCGACGGTTGTCTTGCTGACATCAAAGCGACGCTGCAACAGATTCACAAAAATCATCCAGGATTGCCGGTTGTCATTCTGGGCGAGTCGATGGGCGGTGGTATAGCGCTGCGCGCGACGGCTCTCTATCCGGATCTTGTTTCGGGATTAATTTCTTCAGTTCCAGCACGCGATCGTTTTGGCTTCAGTGGAAGCGAAGCTGTTGTTGGAGTTAAGGCTGGTATACGCACCATATTTGGTGGCTATAGTAAACCGATGGATAACGTTGCCAGTGCTGCCGTGCAAAAAATTTCAGCGAAGGAAGACGTGCGCAGCGAGTGGAAGAACGACCCGTTGATGCGCACGAATTTTTCGCCAAAGGAATTTATTCAACTCGATTCATTCCAGGCAGACAATTTACCTGCTGCTGCGATGGTGAAGAATACGCCGGTTCTTTTTATCCAGGGAACGAACGACAAATTGATTAGACCGGCGGGAACGTGGAAGCTCTTCGAACGGCTGGCCACGCCGAATAGACAGATGGTTCTCAGCCATAATGCGGAACATTTGATCTTTGAAGAAGGGCAGTTCAGACCGGAAGATTTGAACTTTGTTCTCACATGGTTAGATCGAAATATTACCAGTTTGGATCCTAGGGTTGTTGCAGGTGCCAGCAATAAACTGCCGGTGGTGGCATCGAAAGAAGAGTATGACGACAGCAAGCTTACGAAGAATCTGGAGCCGGTTGCCGAAACAAAGAAAGTGGCTACGCTTCCGCCTGCTCCGCCGCCGACTGAATTCAAGAATCGGATCGCGACGCAAGGTAATCCGCAAATCAATTTCTGGATTGAACTCAATCGCAAAGGCAAAGTTTATCGCTGTAATAACAAGATGGCTTTCAAGTCGGGAGATGCGATTCGCTTCCATTTGATTCCTGGCAGTGACGGCTACGCCTATCTCGTCATGAAAGCGGGGACGACCGGTAAGAGTGACGTTCTGTTTCCGAACGCATCTTATGGAACGCATAATTTTTTGAGTAAAGGACAGGACTATGCGATTCCTTCCGAAGGTTGGATGCAGTTCGACGATCATCCGGGCACGGAACAATTGGGTCTGGTATTTGGACATGACAAATTGGACGTTACGCCAGAGTCGTTGAAGAACCGCACACTGACTTGCTTTGTTTCACCAGAGGAAACTGGTGCGAAGGATCTCTGTCCGACGCGTATGAAACTGTCATGGGATGATCCATCACCTGTTCTCATCCCTGATGATTTTTCAGGAATCTCTCAAGTGCATAAACCAACCGACAGCAGTTTGGTTCGCCTGATGAGCACCGGCAGCGGTGGCATGGTTTCTGCCAACATTGAACTCCTTCATGAAAAATAGAGGTGCGTTTGAAATTCCGATTTACCAATCTGTTCCTCGCATTGACTCTGACGCTGTCTGTGCCTGTTTTGTGCGAAGCTGCGAATGATGCAGCACCAAATAAGGTGCCTGGTATTGAGTTCACTAAGATTCAAGATTTGAATCCGAATGCAAAGGGAACCAACCGACCCATCAAACAAAAATGGGCTGTTGTGATTGGAACGTCGAAATTCAAAGAAGGTCGCCTAACGCCTGGCGATGCGGAGAGCATGGGACAGTCGGCCAAGGAATTCTACAACTATTTGATCGATCCCAAAGGCGGGCGATTCGATAAGAACCATGTGAAATTACTTCTCGATGGCAGCGCGACGAAACAGAATATCATGACGGCGCTCGGGCCAAGTTTCCTTGGGAACGGAGTTGGTCCTGACGATCTGGTTGTCGTATATGTGTCTACAAGCGCGTTTCCAACGACTGATGGCAATACGTACTTGTGCTCCTACGACTGCGCGCTCGACAATATTTATGGAACTTGCATCTCCATGCAGACATTGATGAGTACATTGAAGCAGGGTGTTCACTGCGATCGAATTCTTCTTGTTTTGCAAGCGGCTTATAGCGGTGCTGCCGATCTGGAAGCTGGCGCAAAATCACTGTCTCCGAAGAAGAGTTTCAATGTCGATGTTGGCAAAGTTGTTCTAGGAAACGGGTTCACGATCTTGTCGTCTAGCCAATCGAATGAAATCACGTGGGGTGATGTTTTCTCGAAGAATCTCATCGCTGCACTTCGCCAGGAAGATGGATTGATTTCTTTGAACAAGGCTTTCGCAATTGCGAAGCAAAAAACTGAGTCGGAAACCGGTTCCGCAGACGGCAAGAAGAAGCAAGTTCCGGTTATGAAATCAACATGGACTGGTGCTGATCTCGTTCTTGGTACACCGCCCGTGGAGCGCGTTGCCAATCTTCCTGATTCTGTCAATTCGTTTCTTTCTGCTGAAGGAGCATATTTGAAAGCGAGCAATTTTATCGCGGACGGGAAAACCGATGCGGCGTTAGAGCAGTATAAACTTGCCATTGCTGCGGATCCCAAATACGCGGACGCGCTTGCTGACTACGGTGCGGCGTTGACGATGAAAGATGATTGGAAAACCGCTGCCGATATGTACAAAAGAGCAATTGCAGTTCACCCGAATGATGAATTGTTCCATCTGAATTATGCGCGCGTTCTCGATAAACTTGGCGACCAAGACAATAGCTTGCAAGAGTTGAACAACGCATACAGACTGAATCCCAAGGACATGTCAGTGCTTATGGCGCTGTCGAACAAAAGTCTTGCGGCCGGCGATCACGCCTCTGCTGTTCGTTATCTACAAGAAGCCGTTGATTTGTATCCCGCTCGTGCCGACTTGCGAGAACGGCTCTGCATCGGCTTGATGAAATCCGGCGATGTGGAACAGGCAGTCGCGCAGGCCAAAGAGGCGGTTCGTCTCGATCCAAAATCTTCTTCTGCTCGCACAACATTAGGTTCCGCATTGTTAGTTCAAGGATATGTGGTGCCGGCTGTTGATGCGTATAAAGAAGCGGCGAAGCTCTCACCGAAAGATCCCAACATCTACTGGTTGCTCAGTCGCGCCATGGAAAAAAGTGGCGATCGTGCTGGTGCGATCGCACAACTAAATGAGTTTCTCCAGATCTGCTCACCATCAGATCCAAGAGGTGAGAAGGCAAGAGAACACCTTCAGGAACTCAAAGCTCGTTAAGGGACGTTTTTGAAATTTGCGCGCTACGCGCGTGGCTTGGGGGCTATGTGCCGGCGAGCCGCCGGCGCTCCCAGGCTCCGGCTTCGAGGAGGGGGGATTCGATATTAGAAGACGTAGGTGTCTAGGCCGTTGCCCATTCTTAGGATGGTGACGGGGTCGGACCAGTAGCCGACGGGTTCGCCTTTTTCATCGAGGCAGCGGAGGCGCAGTTCGTAGTAGGCGGGTTGGGCGAAGAGGCTCGGTTTGACTAGCGTTCCGCCGCGAGTGAAGGGGACTTTTAGGATGCGACTTACTTCGGTTTCGTCGGTGCCCATCAAATAATTGTCGAAGAAAAAGTTTGGTTTCGTCACTTCGATTTCGACTGTTTTGCCATTTGGAATGCTGGTGCCGTCGAACATGAGTGCGAGCGGTTCTTCGTTGTCGACGACGTATTCGCCGGAGTTCAATGGCTTCAGATCTTTGATACCGAGATAAGGGATCAACTTGTCTTTTTTCACGAGACGCGCGTTTTTGACTTCGATCTCGTCAGCGTCGAAGAGGCGCACGACGAATGATTTGATCGAGCCGGCGGAATACCACTGCCAGTAGTGCGAGAGATGGAGCCGCAACATCGTTGGTTCTTTCAATTTTGGAACGTGCAGCGCGAGAACGGCCCAGTCACTACGGCTGGTATCAACTGAAACTGAGTTCCAACCAATTGCCATCGGGACCAGCGCTCGTGAATCTTTTGCTCGCAGTTTCGCGGCAATATCGAACTCGATGAAATCGAATTCGAGCGGATTGATGTCGAGCCCTTCCAGTTTGAGTGCGGCGCCTTCTTGTGTGTTCCTTATGAGGATGCCGTTGTTCTTCAACTCGACTGTTCCTTTGCCGTCATATCGCCACGCGACATTTCCGACCGGTGATGTCGATGTGGGATTGAAAGGCAGATCGACAATCTCTGGGAAGCCGGTTTTGCCGCCCAACTTCATCAATTCGAATGCTTGTGTTTTTTCTTTCCAGATGTATGGTCCTTTGACACCTTTTGTGTTCATGATGTCGCGGAAGCGATCGGTGTTGATGACTTCATATGGACCAACAATATAAGGTTCGAACGTAATCACTTTTTCGGAAACCGACTCAGGGACGAACGGCGGACGCAGCATGTGATGGAAAGTGGAACCGTTGAAATTGACGTGAGCGCCTTTGTAATCTTTTGGGATTCCTAGAATGATTATCTTCTCGTCTTTGCCTAAATTCTTCGTGAGTTGAACCGTGTCTTGCCAGATCTTTTTCAATTCCTGTCCCGCGGTCAGCCACAGTACATTTGTTTTGTAAGTCGCCCATGCGAACGTGGATGCGATGACCAGGAAAACGAATCCACTCACCCAACCGAGTCCGCGGTTTGCCACCGCCGGTAGTTTCTTTCCAGCACAGTGGGATCCGAAGCTTGGAATTCACGTGACTTGAAGTCGCGGC
>JADMIO010965041.1_pt1 | contig 21364 bp, 34 predicted proteins | sample 8958161 | NCBI WGS metagenome assembly JADMIO01 (sample SAMN16585339, study PRJNA669376) | soil metagenome | isolation source: Crop rotation soil | place: USA: Cullars Rotation, Alabama | collected 2011
ATTCTTCACACCGGGACGCCCGCTGCTGCCGGACTTGTTGTATTCCGGATTGACGCGACGCCCTTCAGCGCCGGCACCGATGCGAGGACCGTCAGGGCCAACGTGCCCGGCGTCGTAACCCTGCGAACCCATAACCTCCGTGTGCTTCGGGGAGCCCGAAGTACCACGACGGAAACTTGCACTCTTTGCCATGATCGATTTCCTTACGGGCTGGCCGTGTAAGCAGCGCGGATGCGGCAGGTCCCGGCAACCGGCGTGCCGGCCGTGGCCGTAACGGTGATCAAAACCACCGTGTCAGTCGTAGAGGTAAAGCCGAGAGAAGTCGGAACATTCATCGATGCAATGCCGGCGGACTGGCCAACAGTGCTTGTCGTGATGAAGTCCGCGGTATGCCCGGAATAACCCGCAGTGAACGTGAACGATGTCGCGCCGTCGATATCCGTGAAGCCCACCTGAAGCGAGTTCAGGTAGGTGTTGGCCGGAATGGTCATCGCGGAGATGATGTCGTTAAGTGCCAGCGATGTGGTGGTCGCTGCCGTCCAAAGCTCGGTGGTATCGCCTGTCGCGTTCCACTTGGCGCCTTCGACAGTGCCGGTCAGGATGTTGACCGCTTGAATGGTTGCCATGCCGGTTGCTCCTTAGTGGGCCGCTGCGTAGGAACTCAGGACGATCGTCGCAAAGTCGGCAGAATTGAACGTTGTCTTTTTCAAGCCTGCAATTAGTCCTGCAGACACGCCCAATTGGTTTTCGTAATCAAATAGTTCCTCCACCCAGGTAAATTTACTTATCGAGTTGTCCCGGCCAAACCCGATCATTCCGGCCTGAGCGCCGCAGAACACCGCGCGGCGAACCGTCGTGATCGCCGCGTTGCCCGATGGGTTGTAGCCCTGGGTAACCCGGTAATCTTCGTGCAGGATCACGCCGTTGTAGACGCCAAGTGAACCGTCGAAGATCGGGTTCTCGTCCACCAGACCGCCGGTCATGGCCGCCTTCTGGATATCGAGCCACTGGCCGGTTGCCGTCGAGGTGCGGAGGTCGGTCACCTGATACGGATGCAGCCATGCGACATAGAACTTCTTGCCGCTGACCATCACCGGACGGATCGCCGGAACCAGGGTCTTGGCCCGCTCCACCGCTTTGTCGATCATCGAGAGCGTGAAGGTGTTGGTGGAACCCAGCGTGGTATCGTTCGCACCGCCCTGAGCGTTGGTGTAGTGGTTTGCGTCCGGCGCGATCGTCGCCTGCAGACCAGTCCAGCGCGTATCGCTGGTGGTAAGCGTAACGGGCGCCGCTGCCGGCCCCACGTTGCCGCACAGCTGGTTGAAGCCCCACCAGTCGATGCGGTCGGCCCACCAGTCTCGGAGGCCGCCCAGCGCTTCGTCGCGAACGCTGAAGGGCACGCGCTGTTGCGACATGCGCCCCTGACTGCGAACCGCGTGCCGAAGCTGATTGATGATCAGAGCATCCGAATAGGTGGTAAGCGCCTCTTCGTTGCCTTCCAGGGTGCCGTCGCCGAGCGTGCCGTTCCCGGTCAGCTGCATGCGCAGGCCATAGGTGATCTGATCGCCGGCAGATTTGGAGGTCTCGTCCTTGATCATGATCATGTCGGAAGTGGACTCGCCGACAAACTTCCAGATCCAGGTTGCCTTCAGCGCCTCGACGCTGAGCATCTTGCTCCACAATTTGACGGCCAACGCATTGTTGGTACCGTAGTTTGTAACGGCCATGGGATAATGGTTCCCGCACAGAATGATGAACAGACCGGGCTACCGGTCGGGTTGATCACCTCTGGCGCGGGTGGTGCGAGCGCCCATAACGCGGGGGCGGCGCGGTGCAGCGTGACGTGCTGCCGGCGAGGATCGGGATTACGGCGCCATCTGGCCGGGCGTTGTTACGGGCGCCACTCGAATGGTGTGTGGCTAGTATAAGCCACGCCAGTTGTCAAACTATTTCTTCGGCTCTCAGTTCATGTACTCGACGTAGAAGTCCTGCAGCGTCGCGTCGCCGGCCGAGCTCGTGCCATCGGTGCACACCGCCAGGATCGCAATTGCCGCAGTATCCGTCTCGGAACCGGTTGTGACGACAGGTTTGATCAGCGTCGTGTTGAAATTCCCGGTTGCCCAGACGGTCTGCACGTTCGATGCGGTCTTGGTTACCGTCATTTGCAGCGTCGCCGTTTCGCCGCTAACTGCCATGGCGCCGGTCGTGATGATCGCACCAGCACCGCCGAAATTCAGCGTGCAGGTTTTGTTGTTGGTGTTGGCCGCCGTGGTGAACGCGGCCGTGACGCGCAGCTTACGGCCTGCCACGTCGAAGGCATTGGCCGGCAGCGTGTATGTGCCGAGCGTCTGGGCACCAGTGCCGGTCCCGGTCGCCACAGGGGCGGGGAGCGTGTAGACAACCCCCATCGGGTGGAAGCTGTTGCCTGCAGCGCCCGCCGGGTAGACGGCGCGACCGGTGTAGAACGTGGCGTTGTCGGCATTCATCGTGGCCAGCGACGGGGATAATTCCTGCTGGGCGAGAGCCGCGCCGATACCGCAGGCAGCGATGACGGCGGAAGCGAAAGCAATGCGTTTCATGATCTGTCCTTTATTGTCCAGCCGATACGGCGGGGGTCATCCTTGGTAAGCGCGCTACGTTTTCTCCGCATAAACGATCGGCCAGCGTCCCTCTTGCATTGCCGGCAGCGACGACCACCATCCTTGCGATAGATTAAGTTATCACCGTCATATGGGTGGCCAGCGTCGCAATGCGTCCGCACGGCATAGAAAGCTGAGAAGTTTTGCCCGCGCAATACGTTCACTCTGGTTGTGACCGGCTCCAGATGCGCTGGGTTTACGCAACATCTGTTTCGACAAAGATGATCGATATCATGATCCGAACGGATAGGGCCGCAAAGCAACTTCCAGGCCACTCTGTGCGCTTGATGAATACCAAGAGTCCCGTAGCCGTCTTGATTCAAATGTCCTTCCCACAACCAACAACCGGAATTCGGCTCCGGGATATATCGAGCCGAAAACCGGTCTAATTGAGATCCACCTCTCATATACGCCAACCGATCCGTCGAGGATCAACTACGCTAGTCTGGGTGGGGAATGGAGTTTTTTCCTTAGGGACACTTTTGAGCGCTTCCTGCATCTGGCGGCGCGCCTCAGGCATCACCCTGCCAGCCAATACGTCGCCAACAGAATCGTGGAACCGCTCATGTACGGGATCAGCGACCGGCACTCGCTTCCCATCAGCATCAGGTTTCGTGGGCCCGTGGTAGGGGTGATTGCCGGCCTCTGCCGGCATCCTGAGGCGCTCGTTCAACTCCGCGATCCACGCGTTCTGCACGCCCATGAGACGCAGGAGTTCGGCGTTCTCGGCCAGAAGTTGGCGTTCATTCGCGCGCAGCCGATTGATGATCACGTAATCCGGCTCCCAGTCGGGGTCGGTCAGCTCAACTGTATCCAATCCCGCCAACGTTCGCCACGCCGCTTTCGCCTCCGACTCGGTCATGACGCCATGGTCCGGCTGCACGGGCGTGTCGACCACAACGCTGGTGTTGGTGTGCGAGATCAGCGCCTGTTGCGCGGCGCCGGAGACACGATCTGGTAAGGAACCCGGTGGCCACGAACCTCCCGGCGGCACAACCGCAACTACTCCAGGACCATCGCCAGAATAAATAACCAGTGGTTCGGTGCCATTATTCCTCATTTCGCCTCCCAGTCCTTCCCATCTGGCCCGCACGCCCCGTCAGAACGACGTTCGTCATGCGCGCTGATGCCGGTTCGGCCACAAGTATACACGGGTTGATCCGACATCGCACGCACCGTCTGAACCAGATGCAGACAGGTCACGCAGGTTTTGACGGTTCGAACCTCAGCCACCCGATTCCACCGTCCTGACAAAATGCCGGCGGATGTCAGGAGAAAGCTTCATGAAGTCAGCGTCCGGCACCCGGACAGACCATGGGCCCATGATCAGCGTCAGCAACTGGCCCAATTCCCAGGCCTCCATGTCCCTGCGCAACGAACGCTCATCGGCCACATGCACGACCATCGAAACGACAGGTTCCGGGACCTCGGGTGGCGTCACAATCTCGATCGGATCCCCGACGCTGGCATGGTGCGCGACCGGATCAATCGGCTTGCCTTCCTTGTCGAGTAGCTCCCCATCATCATCGTGGATGACGGCGTTGGAAGATCCGCGAGTTCGTGCCATATGAGATATTTACTCCCTGTATTGTAGTAATTAGTGCCCCATCAGGTCCCGCAACTTAGCGGGGTCTCCCTTAATACTGTCCAAATACTTCGCGAACTGCGCATCGCTCAGATTGCCGATTTTCTCAGGCGAGAATGAGACTGGCGTGGAGGCTCCGACATTGGCGATCGTCACCGAGTTGGCCCGGCCAGCTTCGGCCCGCGCAACGCGTTCTGCCGCGGGCAGGCCTGCTTCGATCGAAGGAATGGCAGGCACTGCAGGCGCCGCGGGGGCGGCCGCCTTCTTCTGGAAACCGTAAGCCTCGGCCAGCTTATACATGCGCTCACCAAAGTCGGCGCCTTCCGCACGGGACCGGATGGCGATCTGGGTTATGTCAGACATAACAACTTTCTGCTGCTCCACCGGATCCACGACATTCATCACGGCAAGCTGAGATTTGCGCCGATCAAGCAGAAAGTTGATCGCCTCGTTATACGACGGCTCCTTGGCCGCAAACGCGGCCTCCTGCGCGGAACCCCACGCCTTCAGTTCGGCGAACTGTTGGGCTTGCTGCTGCTGCTCGGCAAACCCCTTCAGGATCGCATCGCGCTCAGCTGCCTGACGATCGGCAAGCTCGAGCCGCGCCTTGAAGTGCCCAACCGGATCCGTGTTGATGTCCGGGATCTCGACCGGCGGTGGCGCAACTGGCGCAGTCAACGTCGGCTGCAGCGCAGCCTGCGCCGCTTCGGTCAGTAGCCGCAGACGCTCATTGGTGACGCTCTCAGCCACCGCGGCTCGTTGCTCAGCCGCGATCCGGGCTTCCTCGGCCTTCTGTGCCTTCTCGGTCAGCTCGAAAACACGCTTCGTGTAGCGGCTCTGCGGCTTGCCAGGTTGCCCGTCAGGGGCCTCAGCTACGGCGTCCGGCTCGTCTTCCGCCTCAGGCGTAGGGGGCTCGTCTACGACCGGACCCGGCAGGTCAGTGGTCTCAACCTCCGGCGCATCTGTCTCATTGCGCATGCTGTCCAGCAGCGCCGTATCCTCGGCCGTCATCACGTCGATCGCGCTACGCGTGGTTCCACTCACACTCTACTCTCCCTGTATCTGTTGCCGTGACGCCTGCTGCGCAGCCTCAGCCTGTCGTTCGGCCAACGAATGCCCCGCAAAGTCCATATTCATTCCATGCGTGGCCTGATGAACTTCGATCGCATGCCGCGCCTTGTCCATCGCCTGCTGATGCGCCTGATCGTTCTGTTTCATCGCGGCGCCGTGCACTGACAGCAACAAATCAATGGCAGCCAGCGTCTGCTGCGCCACCTGATCGTTGCCGATGATACCCGCGTTCTGCAGTTCGTTGATCGCCTGCGCGCGAGTAAACTCGATGTCAGCCTCCTTGGCCTCACGCTCCAACGCCACATCGAACGTGGCGGTTTCCGCCGCAGTCTTTTGTGCGTTGGCCATCATCTGCGCCGCCTGAGCCTGATACACAGCGCTGCGGCCCTGTTCGGTCTTCGCTCTGGCCGCATCAAGCGCGGCGCGCCCCTCCAGCGCCGGGTTCGGCGGAGGCGGTTGCGACAGGATCTGCTGCGACTCTTCGGTAAATGACGCAGGAACAGGGGCATACTTCAGCGCATTGATGTAGAACTGCGGCGGAATGTCCATGCCTCGCAGCATCGGGAACATCTGCATCAACGCAGCCCAGACGCGCTCCTTCATGTTCGTCGAAGTTGGCGCGTCGTCCACGATCACATCGTATTCGGCCAACCCTGGTGTATGCACCAGAGGCACGTATTTGGCATTCTCCGGTCCCCCGATGCGGATCAGGCGACCATCGGCAATGTATTTCTGGATCATCCAGAGCAAAAGTCGGCCTTGCTCTTTCTGGTACCGTCGCTTGGCATTAAACAGCGACGCCAGCACGTTCATGCCCTGCTGCTTGCGCCCTGCCTCGAGCAACGCGACCTGTGGCGCAGTCGATGTGGACTGGCCAAGCAGTTCCATGTTGATGCCGGAGACCATCGGAATGGCCTGCACAGCCATTTCCATCATGGAATTCAGTTGCGGCGGGAAAACAGGCGGGTTCTTCGGCTCGATCGCCCCCAGTTTCCCTGGGTTCACCTCAACGATACTGTCCGACTCAGCCAGACTGTTACGCGCCTCATCGATATCGGCAAATGCGTCGGTCTCAGCGAAATAACCGCCCTTGGCGTTGGTATTCAGGATGTGAAGACCCTGGGAAAGCCACTTATTGGCCCACATCTGGGGGTCTTTCATGGCCCTGACCAGGCCATACCAGACGCCCTTCATCGCGTCACGCTTGCCGGTAATGAACTTGTGCTCGAACCCGCCGCGTTCCGGGCCGTCCATTATCTTCAGCACGCACCCGCCGACGATGGCCTTGTAGTACTTCTTCCGCTTGTCCCGGTACATGTCAGGGCGAACGCCAGCCAAACGACAGGCAATGGCCCAACGCTGCGCCGCATTGTCATCGAGCAGCACAAACCGACCCGACTCCGGGTCCAGCACACGCCACGCCGGCTCGAACTGCCACCATTCGACCTCGGCCATTCGCACAACCTGACTGTCGCGGTCTATGTTACCCGCCTGATCAATCCGGTAATACGGCGCAAGGCGCGCGTTGTGCGGCGTCCGCGTCGAATCTGGCTCATCGCGCGCCCACTGCGCATCCAAATCAAAATCGTCGCGATCCGGGAACATTTCCCGCGCATCTTCGATTGGAACATCCTTGACCCGCATCAAATGACGCCCGTCCGCGAAGTTCTGCTTCTTCGCGTTTGCGTCCGGGTAGACCTCCAGCGGGTTGACCCGGTCAATAACGATCATCCCGTCCGGGTCGTTCGTATAGTCCAGACGCGTGTGCAGGCACGCCAAACCGCAAATCACAACATCGAGAAACGCCTCGGTCTCTTCGTCCTCCGCATCGCACTCCTGGCGCACCCACTGAGCCGCTCCGGTCAGAAGATCATCGACGCCTGCGCTCCCGACCTGCCGCGGCGTGTACCGGGTCTCCTGCCGGTTGTTGATCTCGAGCCCGCCCACAGCATCGACAAACGGCCCGATACGATTGAACGTAATCGCGGGGCGTAACTGATCAGCAAGGATGGCCAGATCCTCTTCAGTCCACTGATTGCCGGCTCTGAAGTCGTAACATTCCTGCGCTTCCTGCCGAGCGCGCTGGAAGTGGTCACGATCAATTTTATGCCAACGTATGAACTTCGCCAGCAATTCTTCCGGGTCAAGACTTCTACTGTTCAGGCTGTCCGCAGACGGAATGGACGTGCCATCACCCGGGTCGCTGGCGCCCGGTTGTGGATTGGGATTGCGGGTGAGCGTCAGGCTCATTCGACGACTTCAGGCTCCGCGTAGAACGGCTTTGGTGTCCTCGTAGCAGTATTCGCCGGCTGCGCACTCAGCCGTTCGTTCTCTTCACGTAGGCGCGCGACCTCAGCCTGCATCTTGCCCAGCACAATGCGTAGCTGGACCTCACGCCCCGCCGCTTCGCTCAGCATCTGTCCGAGAGCGGTCTTTTCGTGATCAAAATCAGCGTTCATCAGGAATCCTGGCCTCGCGTATCGATCCACCCGTTGGTCTGCAGGTTAACAACCATGGTTGTCGAATTGACACGAAACCGGACCTGCGCCGATGTGTTCGTTATCACTCGAAAGCCAGAGAAAGACGCCAGAGTGTTCGCTCCAGCCACCCCGCCAATTTGCGCGGTAATGGCTGATCCGCCATTCGCTACAACATCGGCCTGGGCAAGGGACGAAACATAAATTCCAGAATTCGCTGTGGTAGCGTCAACTACAGTGCCTGATAGAATGGCCTGAGTGACAACACCAAGAGGCGCTGCGCTTAGCGTTTGTGTCATCGCCGTTGTTACGCCGGGTGTGCTCCCCGTCAATTCAGCTACCGGCGTTCCCCAATCAAACCGATCCCCATTCTGGACATAGGCAATGATCTGCGCTGAACCATTCGTCAGAAACGAACCAATGCGACGGAATGCCGTGGTGCTTGCCGGCTTGTTCGCCGCGGAAGCGCTGGTGTCGAAGTAAACGTCGGCCGTGCCAGCATTGATTATCGCGAATACATGATACCACGTAGTATTCGCAATCGTCAGGCCGCTGCCCATGCCATTTCCGCCCGATCCGGCGGCCCATGTCCCAGCCGTCGACTTGGTAAAAGCGGCCAGCTGAATGTCTACGGCGTTTGTACTATCGGCACACTCCCCCGCGCTGACAGCAAGAACGGTCGCGCTGCTCCGCGAGGTCTTCAGCCCAGACAAAAACCCGCGTTGAGCACCTGTAAGGGCCCCCGACGCAGACAGCGTCGTGAACGCGCCTGTGCTTGCAACCGTACTTCCGATCGCCCCCGGCGACGCAAACCTCGCGGTAAAACCGGCTCCGGATACAAGGCCGGATGCCGCCAAGGTAGTAAACGACGCCGGCTTCGTACCGAGGGCCAGGTACGCGTCAAACCCCGCACCACTGACGGTCGAGGATGCGGCAAGGGTGGTAAACGACGCCGGCTTCGTACCGAGGGCCAAATAAGCATCGAACCCCGCGCCGCTCACCGTGGACGAGGCCGAAAGCGTCGTAAATGCGCCAGTGCTGGAGGATGTGCTGCCAATTGGGCCGGGTGACGCAAATCGCGCAGTGAACCCCGCGCCGCTCACGGTGCCAGTTACTGACAGCGGTCCGGCAATGGTCCCGCCAGCCAGCGGCAAATAGCCACCCAGACTGTAGGACTCCGTCTGATACCAAACCCGTGGCGCCGGGCTCAGCACGGGGGCAAACGAAACCAAGGTAACGTTGCCACCGATCGGCACGGCTACGGGAGCGTCAACGCTGCCTGCCTCAATCTGATCCCCGCTGGCGGGATACAGGTTTAGCGAATTGGCCGCGTCCCGATTACACACGGTCAGCGAGGCGCCCGGCGCGCAGGACGACGGCAATACGGCGCCGGATCCACTCGGAACCGACGAAAACACCGTGACTTTCTTGGTCAGCACGAACGCAGTCGCCTGCGTCGTACCTGTGGCAGTCTGATCAGACTCCCCGGCGTTGGGAACGCCGAAGTCTACGACGAAGCCGCTCACTTGCGCTTTTTACCCTTGGCCTTACGCGCAACGCTCAACGCGATGGCAACCGCCTGCTTCTGCGGGCGGCCTCCGGCCTCCATCTCCGTCTTGATATTGGAGCTTATGGCTTTCTTTGAGCCTGATTTGATCAGGGGCACTCTACTTCTTCCCCTTCTTCTTGGCCTTGGCAGCCTTGGCCTTCATCATCGCCTGACCCTTCTTGTCAGCGATCTCGTCAGCCTTGCTGCCTTCCCATTTCATTGGCTTTTTCATCGGAATTTCTCCGTCACACGTTGCAGCAATACGTAACTAAGTCGCTCGACGTTCTCTTTTGCGCTATCCAGGTCGCCGGATACAGACAGAAGTTTGTCGACAAGGCGATCCGTCAGATCAGCAGAAGTAAGCCGTGTATCATCGCCTCGCATGGCGACAAAGTTGCGCATAGCGTTCCATGCGCGCGCCTCACCCTGCTCCAGGCCACGCGCATAAGCCGCCTCCTCGACCGCATCGCGCCTCTCCAGATCAGCACGCCAAGGGATCAGGTTCTCAGCGAAGGCCTCAGCTTCTTTCGAAGGATGGTCCTGCAACCATTCAATCAGATCGCCGAGCATTTCGGTTTCGTATGACGGCATCAATGATCCCTCACACGCCGCATCAGTTCATCGGCCAACACCCGCGCAGCTTCCTTCGCATCATCGTGATCGGCGGCGCGGGCAAAGACGATCGCGACCGCGTTGCCAATCAGCCCGCGGAGAATGTCGTTGACGTGCAGTCTGTTCCGAAAGACGAACGGTTCCAGGTGCATCGCCATGGCCGTCTCAACCTCGCGCCCCCGCACATCGTTGCGGCGGATGGCGTCCGCAAAGCGGGTCGGCGCACCAACTACCTCACTCATTGCGCCATCCACCGCCCTTCTTCTGGATGCCCTTATCCGTCACCCTGCCACCACCAAAGCGATCCATGATCCGATCGGGCGATCCCGACTTGCTCAACCCGACGACAGGCTTCGCACCCTTCTTCGGCGCAGCCTTGGACTTGCGAGCCATTACGCCTTACCCTTCGCCGTTGCGTTCTGCCGTGCCAGCGCTTCAGCCGCCACCTTCTGAGGATCGGGCCCCTTATCGGCTGCCTTCACCTTCGCTGGCGGCGCTTCCTTCAGCACGCGCACGCTATTATCGTACATGCGCAACAGCACCTCAGACGCATCAGCCAGGCCGAGGATCGGCGGGGTCACATCGCGAAGGTCGTCATACGTCACGGTATCGGCATCCACGCCACGCGGCAGATCCTGCGCACGGAGCACGATGGGCGCCCCCTTCTCGACCAGATCGGGCGCAGCGCCCGGAATGAACACCATCGCCGAGCCGGCCAAGGGTTCACCCCCGACAACCGATGCATGGTGCTTCCATGTCGATCGGAGCAGGCTGCCGCCAGGGATCACCATTCGCTCGGTCATGCCGGCCTCAGCGCGGTGCACGACATCCCAGTGCGGCGTATCGGCCTCGATCCTGTCGGCGCGTTCGCGAACCTCGCGAGCAGCCTCAGCCTTGACGTGAGCGGCATGCGCGGCGGCAGCGCGGGCATCAGCCGCAGCCTTGTGTGCGGCGTCGGTGGCTTTGTCTACGGCAGCATCGGCTGCGGCAGGTGAAGAGCGGTCGTCACTCATGAAAATACTCCCTTGGCAGCAGGCGATTGGCAGCCGCAATCATTTCTGGAGACTGCGGATGGAACACACCTGATGTGACATAGACTTCCCAGGCTTCAGCCCACATCTCCACCACCTGGTTCAGCGCGCTGCGGTCTGCCTCTTGCGGATAAAACGCAAGCCGATGTCCGGCGAGGCGAACGGCGCATTCCAAACAACGCAGTCTGATTTCTTCCGGGGACATCACGCAGCCTTTCGCTTGATGGTTACAGCAGCAGGCCGTTCCACCACGGCGAGTCGGCCGCGCAGTTCAGCGTTCTCAGCTTCCAGCGCGCCAAGTCTGGCTTCCAATGTTTCGATGCGACTCAGTGCCTGTCGTGCAGCGGCATAGGCATCCTGCGCTTTCTGCGCGGCGCTCTGTGCCATGACCCGCGTTGGCGTGTAGGCGAGGTCAGACATTTCGTCCGACTACCAACGATCGTCCTGATAAATGACCAGACCATGCTTCAGCGCACGCACTGCATAGAGCGTTTCCCCGCATGGCGCTTCGTCAAAGTCAGGATCATTACCAATGGCGCGCTCAAAGGACAAATGGCGGTTGCAGTCGCAGGAGTAGTTGCCTTCGGCCCACAGATAATCGTCCCACTTCTCGTTCGGGATCTCACGGATCACGCCGTCTTTATTGCGCCGTATTTGGACAGTGGCTGTTGTCATGGGTCCCTCAGGGGTACATCCCATAAAGCCGGTCGTAGAACGCCCGATCGGTCTCGTTCATGGCAGGCTGTGGTGTTGCCGGCGTTACTGGCACGGCCAGCAACCGATCGAGCTTCTCGTTTATCTCGTCCATAAGTTCGAGCAGGCGGGTTGCCTGTTCTTCGGTCACTCCGACGAAACCTTACTCAAAAGCCACGCGACGAACGATGCCTTCAGCATCGCTTCAGCCTTGTCGAAGTCTGAATCGAGGTGCCGGTCAGCGAAGCGGCCATCGATTGCGTTGTCCCATAGTGCGTCGACGCAAACGTTGACCTCGGCGTCAGTCATGCTGCCATCGCCGAGCCGCGCGCCCGCTTGCCACTCCAGGAGCGGCCATAGGCATCCACAGGCAACGCCGGAGCATGGGCGAAACGCAACATCATCAGCGCATAACGTGTGGCACTCAACACATCATCGCGCAGCTTCACGACTACGCCGTCCTTCCGATGGTAAAGTTCGAACTCCTCGAACCAATCGTTCAGGTGCTCAAATACCTTCAGGCGGGCCGTCTGCATGCGATCGACCATCTCGAACAAGCCTGCCTCAACGCCGTTCCCGCGATCGTCAGCGAATTGAGCGTGTTCGGGCAACATGTTCAGACCATGGCGCCGATATAATTCAGCAATCTGCTGCCCGCTGCCCTTGTCATGCTGAAACGCATCGTGCGGCCATGCCCATGGTAATTTTTTCCCCCACGGCAAAAGCGCGCCAGCGTGGACCGCAACGGTAGTCTCGCTTGCCTTGTAACAATTGATCACATAGACCACGTCAGAATCCGGGTCGTGGGCCAGTTCCACCCCTGCTGTAGGATGGTCCCATCCAATATCCATCCCCGCAATCCGGCGCCAATGCTTCGGAATAGCAAATGGCTCACACGAAAGCATCGCACGGGGGAATGGGAACACCCGACCACTACCCAGGATCGGGACGCCCCTGGTCCGCGCCTCGCGCTCGTGAGCGGGGTAACTATCGATGATGCGCTGGCGTTCCGCTGCCGGGATGTGCTCGGCGTCTTCGATCGTCATCACGGTATCGGCGCGGTCCGGCGACTTCTCCTTCAGAAACCGCATTACAACGTCAGAAACGCCAAGTAATGGCGTAAATGTCAGCCAGACAAATCCGCCCGTGGCATTGGTCCGGCTCAATCCCTCGATGTAAAGATCCAGCGGGGGTTCTTCGTCGAACCATAGCCAGTTCAGCGTTTCCGCCTGCCAGCGTTGTCGCCCCTGGTCGTAAGTCTTGAACTTGATCCTGGAAGTCCCGCCGTTGATATGCCGCACCGTGACAGTATCAACCATGTCACGAATGCCCTGAGCGCGGTTGATGTCCACGATTGATGCCTTAGGGATCATACCCGTGCCCCACTCGCCGGCATTCCCCAGCAACACCCGCTGGGCCCCATCACGGACCAATTCACCAGACGGACCGCCGACCCAGCCGCTGTTAGGCTGCCCGATCTGCCTACCCTGCCACCATTCCGGGTACTCACCCGTGGCATGGTACGCAGCCTCAGCACCTCCGGCTATCGTCTTCCCAAGCTGGTTGCCGGCCCTGAACAGCCGCTCTCGCGCGGTGCGTCCAAACGTGTGGAACTCCTGCTGCTTAGTGTACGGATGGTAGTCCGCTATCCTGTTTTCGCGAAGACGCTGCTCCAGCTTCTCCCGCACTCTCTTCGCGAACAATTCCGGCGGCACGTTCGGCAGCGGCCAGGAGAAGTCTGAGTTCAGTTGCATTCAGATCGTCGATTGCATCCCTGTGGGTGACAACGGTTGACGCAAGAGCTGGCTTTTCATAGCGAATGGCGGCCTTTGCCGCATCCTGACGAAGCTCCAGAGGCAAACTAACGTCCCGGTAAACGAGCACAAGAAGCGCATGCGCGTCGCCATCGAACCTGCCACCAGTCTTCTCGTTGATTTTCTCGACGGCAGCCTCGATAGCCGCCTGTCTCTCAGCAGTCTTCCTGTTGGGGACGCCCTTGGTCCGGCCGCCAGTCTTCTTTCCGACCGCCAATCTACTCTACCCTCTATTTTCGTCTAATCGGACGCACCTGTGCGACGATGGGCCGGTTGCTTAGCAGCGAAGTCACAAAATAACAAGCCCTTATTCGACGGAGGCTTCAGCAAGCATGGAAGCAAGCATTTCCAACGCATCCGAGCCTTTTTCGGGGCAAACCCCAGAAGCGGCCAATTCGCGCGCAGTGCGAGCGGCAAGAAGCATCCCGTCCCGCACGGCAAATTTGATGTGGCGGCTGGCGCTAACCAAATCATCATCAGTCATCGGACGTTCCTTCTCCAGTAAGTTCGTAAGCCTGCCTCGGCGGTCCGATGGTCAGGATGCGCTCAACCGGCGCGCCCGGAACCAATGGCGGCTCAGGCCAATAGAACATCCCTAGGCGGTCTAACGCAGCTGTCACCCACCCCACGGCATCATCGGCCGGGCGCCCGTTCTGACAGGCCCACACGGCAGGAGGAACGCAGTCGATCACCACGCGGGCGATGACAGGCGCAAACGCCCCCAGGAACGTCAGAGCGCCGTCCAGACGTGCCCTGGTATCGATCTGCCGACGCATGGCGGCGTGGCCTCCCATGCCACTGTTCTGGCCTGAGCCACGCAGGTATCCGGCGGCAGCCACGTTGAGGCCAGCGCCGACCTCGCGCCAGTCGGCCTGGATCTGATGCGCTGCCTTGCGCTGGCGGAGGGTGAGCTTCAGCGATGCGACAGGATCGACGCGCGCTGGCTTGCCGCTCTGAATTTCGATGCGTGGCCCGATGAGCATGACGCCTCCCTGAGTGACGACGGGGTTGCGCATGACGTAGGGCGCAAGGCTCTCGGCAAAGCGTTCGGCCGCGTCGGCTTCCTGCTCGAGGCGTTGAGCTTCAGCGATGGCACGCAGGCGGGCAGCGTCGCGTCTGCGGTCACGGGAGCGTTGCTGGCGAAGGCGTGCGGCGTCGCGGCGGTCAGGGATCATTGGGCAGGTTGCCTCCCTTGCCGTCCTGCGCGGCGCGGAGGCGCAGGAGAGCCTGACAGGCGTCTTCTAACTTCCTGCCGAGATCCATCGCCTTGCTCAGGTTCCGACCCTCCTGGGAATAGGCGATGGCCGCCTCCACGACAGCGCGCTCCGCGGCGGCGAAAGCGATAGCATCTGCGGTGGAGTAAAACGCGGCCGATTTGCCGGTAATCGCTTCAACTTCCTGGCGTCGTGTTGGTTGGCTCGTCATCCCATCCTCCTGTGTTGCATCACATTCTCGCGTCATGTAACTCGGTTGCCAGATCCCCCCGGCCGCTTCGGTGGCAGGGCACAAAGCCGCTCCTCGGGGCGGCTTTTGTATGTCCGGAATTATTTTCGGCTGGCGTGCGTTTTCCTGTTGCATATGTCCGCCTCACTTCTTGTTCGGGTAGATGTATTCCCACCCAGGGGATTTACGCCGTAACCTTGACTCGACAGCCTGCCGCGTAATGTTCAAATGGGTCGCCGCCGCCTGGAGTGACGGGAAGTTGCCGTGGGGGGTGACTATCGACCGACTGCGGCCACCCTTTGGTGGCCGACCTCGTGGGCCGCCTGTCGATGTTGACCTCGGAGGCTTTATAGGCAGGCCAGGAGCCGTAAACACCCGAGACGCTGTGTAGGCGGCATGGAGAGCCTGAGACCGAGGGCATTTAAACCAGTCACCTATGGCGTGCCGCTCGCTGAGAGCCAGGAGAGTTGCGTGTTCAGCCTTAGGCGCATCAGCCTCACTCAGAGGGATGGAGGCCAGCAACTCGATCGGGAACGGGCACCCGTTTTGCATTTGCATAAGGCGGGCCTGTGGGCGCTGCGACAAACCTACTTTTGCGTGCCCTTTGCAGTAGGCTATGTAAAGAAACACGGTGAACTTCCCCTTATCCCCGCCAAGCCACGAAGAACCATATCCATAATAGCCTGGCCGCTCGGCTGGCGGTAGAAACATCCTGTTTCCTGGCCGTTTCAGAGGTATCTCAGGTGTCAACATTTTCTCGGTCCCGTTGCGATTGTCATGTTGACATACTACAAGGCACATGGTTATGTGTCAACACAGCACGGGAACAGTCCCGACTGAGATCGGAGAGACCGAGATGACCTACAGCACCCGCACCGGCCGCAAGATCAGCAACGGCGCCAGCGCAAAGCAGGACTGGCAGATCGGAGAGATGGTCAACGTCGGGTTCCTGAAGAACCTGATGGTCATCAGCAAGGAAGCCACGCCGGGCGACTACATGCCAGACGCTTACCATCTCCTGGCCCGTTCCGGCGCGACCTATCGCTTCGTCCCGCACAACGGCATTGAGCGGACCAATTGACCCACCCAGGCGCCTTCGGGCGCCTTTCCCGACCAACCAGGAGAGACCGAGATGGCCCGTTTCACAGCCGACAACACCGAAGGCTACTCCAGCGCCGATCTGGCCAGGCTGAACGATGAATTTGACCGGCGCGTCGACGAGCTGCATTGCGAAGGGATAGACGCGAGCGCCGACGACATGCACAGCAAGAGCCTGCTCGACCACATTGCCGAGCGCGTCCTCGCCGACTTTGATGTGGGACGGTAGTGCCCTACGCCACATGGCCCGCGCGGCGCCCTGGAGGCGCCCTACAGGCGGCGTAGGCAGCGCGGTGGCACACATCAAGCTGCCACCCGTTTCCCAGGGGGCGGTAGCGCCCTCCCACGGCGCTCCTTCGCTTTCAGCCTACGCACTACCACCCAATCCAGAAACGCCGCGAAATTGGCAGTACACGGGGCGGCATTAGGGTGCTCTCGGTGCCACTCCAGATACGGCCCCTCCTCGGATAGCGTTTTCGCTGCGAACGCCCATAGCGACTGAGCGGTGTAGCGTAGCCGACCGTCAGCGCCGTATGCTTCGATCGGCGCGCTCTCGGCTCCAGCGGCAATCAGTGCCCGCGCCAGCTTCCGGGCCGCGCAGGATTTGGCTGATGTGGCTCTCAGGCCGTTGCACTCCGCCACATCGGACGCGGTGATTGGGTCGGTGCTGATGGTGAATCGGTAGATTGCGCTCATTGGTTCAACTCCTGCAGCAGGCCATGATTTCGGCGTTTCGGTCCTGGATCTGCTGCCATTCGAACCGGGTGAGCGTCCCCTGGTGGCACCACAAGCCAGACTGCTTATCGTCGCCGATGGCGCTCTCGGGCGCGGCTGAGATGTCGCTGTAGACCTTACCGCAGCTGCACCGGTCGGAGATCGGGTCGAAGAAATGGCCGGCTATGCTGCGAGCCGCAGGGCGGGCGTCCTTCGTGCCGTTCAGGGGTTCCGGTATCATCGCTCAGAAATCCAACGCTGCAACGGCGGGCGCCCGTTCGGCGGCGAGGGCAACTCCTCCGGGTAACGGCCAGCCACTCCGTACGATGTCCGCTGCGGCGCCTTCCGGTAGCTGCACGCCTGACGGTGCGTCGTTACCCTCCCATTTAGTCCCGAGCACCTTGGCTTCGGCCATCTGCATCAGCCGGGCGACCTCGGCGAGGCTGACCACGACCAACCGGCGCCCCTCGTGTTGATTGCGCACGGTAACGGCGATGTCCGGAGGCAGCGTGGTCTCGAATGCGAGGTCGCTGCTAACGCTGGTGGCGCGGATGACGGCTGATGCTTCTGCGTTCGTACGAACCACGCAGAGCGTGGTGCCGTCGCCCATCGGGGTTTCCCAGGTGTCCGGCGCCAGCGGTTGGTGGCCTGCCTGCGTCGCTTCGTGGTCCATGAACGCCAAGGCAGCAATCATCTTGGGGCCGATTACCGCCAGCGCATCGGGGTCGCTGTCCTCCAGCGCCACGCGGTACTGGTCCCAGCCGCGCTTGTAGGCGGTCAGTGTGCCCGGGCTTACGAGGCGTTCGAGGCGTCCCACACCCCAGCGCTGTTCGCTTGCCCAGAACGCCTGGTCGATTGTCGCCAGGGTGAGTTTAAAGCGGTCGTAGTCCTCGGGACTGCGGATCTTCATGGCGTCACCGCAGAGCGCTGGAACTGGCCTGCGTACCACAGCCCGTCGTCGCGCTTTCTCCACATCCGATGCTTGTCGCAGTTCTGCCGAAAGCTGCTGAACCGATATTCTACAGGAGACGTAAATCCTATAGGTTCAGAGCAGACCTGACAGCTACCTTCCCAGTGCAACAGGACCCTGGGAACTCCATCTGTCCCCTGACAAGGCTCTGCCCATACGCAGAGAAAGGACCGCCCTTTTTCGTCGGTCACTGTCTTCCCAATCATGTCACGCTCACCCTGAAACTGCCGGTGCGTGACAAGCGTGACATACGGGCCTTAACAGGCCCCGTAATGTCACGCTTGTTGTCACGCCTGCACCGTGACGCCCTGTCACGCCATGTCACGCCTATGTCACGTGTCACGCTTCGGTTCGTTATACCAACCATACCCATGGTTCCTTCACCCCGATCAGGTTACGTTTTAGTAATTCGTCCCGCGCTCGCTTCATTGCCTGCCGCCGCGCGGCCTGTTCTTCCCCAGGCATTTTTTCATAAAATGCCCTGCGCCAGACTTCGTATTGCACCCCGCGGGTGTCTGGTGGGATGTCTGCAAAAGGCGGCAACATGGCGGACTCTGGGCCTGCCATAAGGTTCCGAAGGGTGGTGAGCGCCACGCCCGCCTGTCCTCCAACATTGCGTTGTCGCGCCGCGTCCTGCTGTGGCCCTTCCGGGTCACCATCTCCCGGGGTGACAAGGATCGGCACCAGTGACGACCGGGTCAGGCCAACCGAGATCTGCTCGAGGTCGAAAACCAGCCTCTGCCCGGACTCCGCTTCTTTCTGGTCGACCACGGTAACCGTGGTGCGTCGTCCCGCCGTGGTGATCTCCATGGCGGTATCCCAGGCGCCTCGCAGGGCTGACGTGCCGCGGGCGCCGCGGGTGACATCCTTGCCCTGGTGGTGGATGGGCACGACGGCGCACTCGAGGGCGTCCTGCACCTCAGCGCAGGCGGCTATGACCAATCCAACTTCCTTGGCTGAGTTCTCTTCGGCTCCGGGCATGGCGCGGGCCAGCGTGTCGATCACCACCATGGCAATCGGCTCATCGAGCACGGTATCGCGGATGAGTTTAATCAGGTCGGCCGCAGCGGTTGGCGTCGTGAAATTGACCGCGCGCCGAATGACCCAAAAAGGGATATTCACCGGGATATTGTAGCGGGACCGCATGGCGCGGGTTCGTATCCCAAGGCCGCCGATGCCTTCGCCGGCGATATAGACCACGCCGCCCTGGCACACCTCGTGGCCGAACCAGTCTACGCCAGCGGCTACGTGTAGCCCGATCGACAGGATGATGAACGTCTTGCCACCCTTCGGTGGCCCGTACGGGACAATCAACCCACGCTCAGGGAACAGACCCTTCACGAGCCATTCCGGGGGCGGCAAACGCTCCATCTCCTCGAGCGAAAGAATCAGCGGCCGCGTGGGTCTGGAAGGGTCCTCCTTGGGTGGCTCGGCTGGGTGTGGCCCAGACGACTGCCGCTCACCTGCGATACGCCACTTGCCCGCCGCAGCCCGTCGCAGCATGTGGCCAGTGCGTTGCCGCATAAGCGATATGCCGCGATTGTCAGCCTCGAGCGACGGGCCTCGAGCGCGGGTGGTGCGTTCGTAGCCAAGCCACGCTTCGTGCACCACGGTATCAACCGAAGGCAGGGCGCCCGTCTCCCGCAGCTTTTCTGCAATCACCGCGCAGACGATCGTGATCATGTGCTTTTCGCGGCCATCGATGACCTTGCCCCAGGCATCTCGGATGATCTCGCCCGTGCCGGTCGACGACTGCCGCTGCCCGTGCATATCGGGGGGCGGCGTCTCCGCCATCTCCAGCACCCACGAGGGTGCGTCCATAACCGGTGTGGTTGCCGGGTGCGCAAGGTCATCCCACAGGTAGAAGCGCCCGCTCTCATGCAGCGACGGCGCAGCCACGATGAACCCGCCATCGCCGCGAACATCGACACCTGCGCCCAGCACGTTCTTGGCCGTGGTCACCCAGACATTCCCGGGGTGACGAAAGATGATGTGACGGCCGCCGCCACCGGTTCTGGCCTGCACGGTGAACGGGAGATCCCCGTGGATCATCTGCAGGTCGTTGATGGTCTCGGACCCGGGTTTCCCCGGCCCTTCGTCCACATCGATAACGAATATCCCTGAGACTGCGCCGGTTACGATCCCGAGCCCGTAGCCGCTATAGGGACCTTCGAACCATGCTCGGATCTGGTCCTCGGACGCACGTTCCTTCTGGTAGTGGGTCCAGGTGATCGCCGGATGCTTGCCTTTTGAAATGCACCGCGAGCCAGCCGGGCACGTGCAGCCGGTCGTTCCATCCGAGTAAGACACCACCTTATGAGCAGGCACCACGGACCACCCCAGGGAGGCGTACCACAACGCATTGGTAATCTGGGGCGAGTCCTGCGGCTGGGCTGACATCATCAGTGGCGCCGGGGTGTCCATTGAACGGCGTTGCATGCCAGAGACCATTGCTCGAGCACGGCATCACTAAATGCCGAATTGCATCGCCACTCAGTTTCTCCTACGGGTTGATAGATCGGCATCCAATCGCGCATAAGTTCGCGACCTGTGACCAACCCGGTAACGTGGTCTTTCCCGCTTCTCGATGTGGAGCAGGTCGCAATTAGAATGTCCGGAGTGCCACCCTTGACCGGAACGATCTGACTGCGGCAGAACCACGGCATTAGCCGCATTTCGTCCGGCAATCCGTTGCGTTCTGTGCTGGAGAACGGGTCTTCCGGGCACTCATTGGAACAAGCCCATCCAACGATAGGCCCATATTCGTCAGGCTTTAGGCCAGTTCCAACCAACAACAGGTCGCCAGAGAACTCTGCCTGCTTTGCAGCTGAATACATTTTGTAAATGGTCGGGACGTGAACCTCGGAAATTGGTTTCACTTCAACCAGTATTTGATTGTCCCCTTGTGAGATCAAAAAATCTGGCGACCAACTGCCCAGGTCGTAAGGTTCGTATTCGGCATGCCACCCACATCGATCGAAGAAGGACGCCCATTTTGCCTCGAGCCGGCTGCGGTACAGCCGGCCCTTAAACTCTGTCGGGATTGCTTTGATCGAATAGTCCAACGTATCCATGGTGATCATGTCCCTTCCGGCGTCTTCTTGGGCCAGAACGCTTTCTCCAGCCGCCATGCCATGTTCAGCCATGCCGTTCGGAGGCAGGCGATCAGCCCGGCCTGTTCCCAGTCGCCACGCGCCGTGATCGTCACATCCATCGGAGCAACGTCGTCGAACACCAGGGTCACGAAACCGTTGGGAAGATAGGTTCGCTCGGTCAGCGCGTATTGAAGCTCGGCTATGGGAACGGAGATTTCCAGGCGATGCGAGCCCCCAGTGATGTGGAATGCGACTTCCGCCAGACCGCCGTGGCCACGATCGCCACCCATGTAACCGGTGGTTTCTGTGTCAACTTCCATCTGTTCGGCCCCAACTGCCCATGAACCATGTTCGCGGCTCATGTGGGCCAGCGTCTCCATGGCGCCGAGCGCAGCGAAAACCGGTGGCGTCTCGCACTGCGCAATTTCGGGCTCGGGCTCTGGTTCGTGCGGCGGCCCAAGGTTTATAAATGTGAAGGCCATGTGGTGATCCTTTCCAAAGCGAACCGGGGACCCGGTTTCCCAGGTCCCCGTAATCGTCAAAAGTCCGGCATCGACGGCGCGCCGGCAGCAG
>JADMIO010549076.1_pt1 | contig 21362 bp, 17 predicted proteins | sample 8958161 | NCBI WGS metagenome assembly JADMIO01 (sample SAMN16585339, study PRJNA669376) | soil metagenome | isolation source: Crop rotation soil | place: USA: Cullars Rotation, Alabama | collected 2011
GCCGCGACTTCAAGTCACGTGAATTCCAAGCTTCGGATCCCACTGTGCTGGAAAGGCATGCATTGACCGCCGCTCTGCGTGCGTCGCTGCGCCACATCTCTGTGGTCCACATTCACGGTCTCTGGAATCGCGTGGTCTGGGCGGCCGCGCGCGAGGCGAGGCGCGCCGGCGTCCCGTACGTGCTGTCCCCGAGGGGGATGCTCGATGCGGGATCGTTCGCGCACCATTCATGGCGAAAGCGCGCCGCGTATGCGCTGCTCGAGCGCCGGACCATTCAACACGCGGCCCGAATTCACGTCACGTCGGACCATGAAGCCGCAAGTGTCCACGACTGGCATGCCGCGGCGAAGATCGTCTGCATTCCCAATGGCGTCGACGGCGTCCTGCAAGCCCGGAGCGAGCGGGCCTCGGCGCGCCCGCCCTCGGTGTTGTTCGTCGGGCGCCTGCATCCCACCAAGCGGCTGGACCTGCTCATCGATGCGTTCGCGCAATTGAGGCGCACGCATTCGAGCGTGCATCTGGTCATCGCAGGGCCGGATGAATTCAACCTGCAGCCGGCGCTGTCGGCGCGCGCGGGCGGTCACGCTGACGCGATCACCTGGGCCGGCCCCGTCGCCGCGGCGCAGCGCGACCGCTTGTTGACGGAGGCGGATGCGCTCGTGCTGTGCTCTGACTCCGAGAGCTTCGGCTTGAGCGTTCTCGAGGCGATGGCGAACGCGGTTCCCGTTGTCGTCACCGACACCTGCGGGTGGAGCGATGTCGAGAAGCACGGCGCCGGAATGATCGTTCCGCAGCGTGCTGACGCCATCGCGCATGCGATTGAGCGCGTCATTGCGAATCCGTCCCAGGCGGCGGCCATGGGCAGGCGAGGGCAGGCGCTCGTGGCGGCACGCTATGGGTGGGACTCGCTAGCGCCGAAATTCATCCAGACGTACACCGACGTCGCGGCAACGCGCCAGGCGCTGGCCGCGGCAACCTCGTGAGCGCACCACTGCAAAGAATTGTCATCGTCACCGTTGGACTGACAGGAGCCGACGGCGCCGCGGAGTTGAGCCGTCAATGGGTCGCGGCATGCATGCCTCTCGCGCAAGCCGGCGATATCGCCCTCGAGGTGTGGTCGCTTGGAGATCGGGAGCGGCCAGCGCTGCTGAGCGCCGCATCCGTCGCGTTCCGAACCGCCGAGGGGAGCCGAGTCGCGTTCGCGTCGTTCGGTCTGCGGCCTGGAGCGACGGATGCGCAGACGCTGTTTGTCGTGACCCATCTTCACCTGCTGCCCGTCCTGCTGCCGCTGATGTACCGCGGTGCGCGGGTCGCCGCGCTGCTGCTCGGCATCGAAGCGTGGACGCCGCTCAAACGGTTGACGGCACGTGCCCTTCGGCAGTGCTGGCGGGTCCTGGCCATCTCACAGCACACCATCGAGCGGTTCCGCTCGGCGAATCCGCCGCTGGCAGACCTGACGGTGAACGTCTGCGCCCCGGGCGCGCCGCTGTTGCCGGCGCCCGCGCAGACATCGGGGGTCGCGGACCCGTCCCGTCCGTACGCCCTGATGGTCGGACGCATGGCGGCGGACGAACGCTACAAGGGCCACGACGAGTTGATTCGCGTCTGGGATCGCGTTCAGGCTCGTGCAAGCGGAGCCAGGCTCGTGATCGCCGGAACCGGCGATGACGCGCCGCGGCTGAGCGACGAGGTGAAAAGGCGCGGCCTGGCCGACGCGATCGTGTTCGTGGGGCGGGTGAGCGCGTCGCGGCTCGCGGCGCTTTATCGCGACGCCAGATTCTTTGCGATGCCGAGCCGCAACGAGGGATTCGGGCTTGTGTACCTGGAAGCGATGCAGATGGGCAAGCCGTGCGTTGTCGCGCCGGGCGCCGCTGAAGAGATCGTTGAAGCGAATGTGCAGGGATTGGTCGTCGATCCCTCGAACGACGACGCGCTGATCGACGCGCTTGTGCGGCTGTTCGTGGACGACGCGCTGTGCGCGCGGATGGCGGCGGCGGCCGAGGCACGCGTCATGGCCGGCTTTGCGCCGGCGCAGTTCTCCGAGCGCGCGTACGAGGCGCTCGATCTTCGTCGCGTTCCCGTCGCGTGCTGATCCTCGGCGTCAACGCGTTTCACGGAGATGTCGCCGCAGCGCTGCTGGACGACGGCCAGCTCGTCGCCGCCGTCGAGGAGGAGCGCTTCCGCCGCGTCAAGCACTGGGCGGGGTTTCCGGATCAGGCGATCCAATCGTGTCTCGCGATCGCCGGCGCGTCCCCTGGCGATATCGACGCGATCGCGGTGTCGCGCGATCCCCGTGCGCACCTCTGGCGCAAGGCCTGGTTCGCCGCGCGCTATCGCCCGCAGCTGCGCCTCCTGACGGGGCGCGCTCGCAACGCCGCCGCGGTCTCCGGCATTCACGAGCGGCTCGCGGCGACCCTGGCGCTTCCCGACGCGCACGTTCGTGCGCGCATGGTCCCCATCGAACATCATCCCGCTCACCTGGCGAGCGCCTTCTTCGCAAGTCCGTTTGACGAGGCGGCCGTCTGCGCGATCGACGGGTTCGGCGATTTCGTCAGCACGTCGTTCGCCTCCGGAAAGGGCACGCGTCTCGACGTCGAGCAGCGCGTGTACTTCCCCCATTCGCTTGGACTCCTGTACCTGGCGATCACCCAGTTCCTCGGATTCGGCAAGTACGGCGACGAGTTCAAGGTGATGGGGCTCGCGCCGTACGGCGCGCCTGAATTCGCCGCGCAGATTCGGCAGCTGGTGCGCGTGGATGGCCACGGCCGCCTCGAGCTCGATCTCTCGTACTTCCGTCACTGGTCCGACGGGGTCGAGATGACATGGGGCGACGGCGAGCCGCTGCTTGGTCCGGTCTTTACGTCGAAGCTCGAATCGTTGCTCGGGCCCGCGCGCAAGGCGAACACACCGGTGACGCCTCGGCACGAAGCGATCGCCGCGTCGCTGCAGGCGGTGTACGAGGAATGCGCGTTCGATGTGCTGCGGGCGCTCCACGCGCGCACCCGATCGCCGCGGCTCTGCCTGGCGGGCGGGTGCGCGATGAACAGCGTTGCGAACGGGAAGATCCGCGCGAACACCCCGTTCGAGGAGATCTACATCCAGCCAGCATCCGGTGACAACGGGACGGCGCTCGGGGCTGCGCTGTCGGCGTGGCACGCCCGCGGCGGCCGCCGGGCGTTCGTCATGCGGCACGGCTACTGGGGGCCGTCGTTCGACGACCGCGCGATTGGCGGAGCGCTTGATGCGCGCTCGCCCGACGTCACGCGTCTGGCCACGCGTCATCTCCTTGCCAACGAAGGCGACGTCTGCGAGTGGGCGGCCAGCCGGATTGCGGACGGCAAGGTCGTCGGCTGGTTTCAGGGGCGCATGGAGTGGGGCGCCCGCGCGCTGGGCAATCGCAGCATCCTCGCGGATCCGCGGCGATCGGACATGCGCGAGATCATCAACACGCGAATCAAGTTCCGCGAGAAGTTCAGGCCGTTTGCCCCCTCGATTCACGAGTCCGCGCTGTCCGAGTACTTCGTCGATGCCGTGCCCGACCCCTTCATGGTCCAGGTCTATCCCGTGCGTCCGGAGAAGCGTGGAGTGATTCCCGCCGTGACGCACGTGGACGGTTCGGGCCGGCTGCAAACGGTCAGTCCCGAGACCAACCCGCGGTACTGGCGGCTCATCGACGCGTTCCGCGCGCACACCGGCGTGCCGGTGCTCCTCAACACCTCGTTCAACGAGAACGAGCCGATCGTTCATCAGCCGTCGGAGGCGCTCGACTGCTTTTTGCGCACCGACATGGACGCGCTCGTCATGGGCAATCATGTGCTCGAGAAATTGAGGGATTGAGACTGCACGTTTGTTTCTTTAACCGCTCGTACTGGCCAGATATCGCGTCGACCGGGCAGCTGCTCACCGAACTCGCGGAGGATCTCGTCGCGCAGCACGGCTGGGAGGTGACGGTCGTGTGCGGTTATCCGCTCCGGACCGATCGTCGGCTGCCGGACCAGGAAATGCACAACGGCGTGCGGATCGTGCGGGCGCCGGGAACGACCCGTGACCCGCGGCGCTTCTGGGGGCGGGCCGCCAACTATCTGACGTACTTCGCGTCCGCCTGCGTGGTCTCGTTCAAGATCCCGCGGCCCGACGTCGTCCTCGCCATGACGGATCCGCCGATCATCGGCCTTGCCGGACTCTGGACCGCGTGGCGGTCGCGCGCGCGGTTCGTGTACCTCACCCAGGACGTCTTTCCCGAGGTCGCGAGGCTCCTCGAGGACTTTCACAACGAGACCGTCAATACCGCGCTCGATCGCATCAATCGCTTTCTGCTGCGCCGGGCCGATGCCATCATCGCGCTCGGAGACACGATGCGGCGCCGCTTGATCGACGAGAAAGGGGCAGACGCGGCGAAGATTGCGGTCATCCACAATTGGGCCGACTGCACCGCGCTCACGCCCGGCCCGAAGGACAACACGTTCGCACGTCGGCACGGGCTCACCGGGCGCTTTGTCGTCATGCACGCGGGCAACATCGGCCTCTCGCAGAATCTGGACGTCGTGATTGCTGCGGCGGCCAGGCTCCGCGAGCACGACGACATCCGGTTCGTGTTTGTCGGTGAGGGCGCACGCCGGCAGGCGCTCGAACGCCTCGCGCGCGACAGCGGCCTGGACAACGTGATCTTTCTTCCGTTTCAGCCCCGCGGCGAGATGCGCGAGTCGTACGCGGCTGCCGACGTGTTTCTGATCTCATTGCAGCAGGGCATCGAAGGCTACATCGTGCCCAGCAAGCTGTACAGCGTCCTTGCGGCGGGAAAGCCGTACATCGCGGCGATCGCGAGCGCGTCCGAAGTTGCCGACATCGCGCGCGATCATGACTGCGGGTTCGTTGTAGCGCCGGGAGACTCCGAGGCTCTGGCGGCGCGCGTCCTGGAGCTCTATCGCGATCGCGAACTGCTCGAGCGGCTTGGAACGCGCGCGCGGCAGGCGGGGATGCTGTTCGATCGCCCGCGGGCGGTTGCGGCGTATGCGGCGCTCCTGCGCGAGGTCGCCGCCGGGCACACGGCGGCGGGGCGCGCGGCGTGAAGCGCCTGTTCGACATCGCGGTGTCCGGAGCCGGGCTGATCGTCCTGTCTCCGATCTGGGCGCTCGCCGCGCTCGCGATCGCGCTGGAAGACGGCGGTCCGGTGTTCTTCCGGCAGCAGCGTGTCGGCCGCGGCGGCGCACCGTTCACGGCGTACAAGTTCCGGTCGATGATCGTCGGCGCGGATGCGATCCCGCAGCAGGCGTCCGCGAACGATTCGCGGATCACCCGCGTCGGCCGCGTCCTTAGAGCGACGGCGATGGACGAACTGCCGCAACTGTGGAACATCTTCCGCGGCGACATGAGCGTCGTCGGCCCGCGGCCGTTGATGCCCGGCGAGATCGAGACCGGCAGCGACGGGCGTGTCGTGGCGCTCGAGGCGATTCCCGGCTACGCCATGCGCCACGCCGTCCGTCCAGGGCTGACCGGTCTGACGCAGGTGTTCGCGCCGCGCGACGTGCCGCGCACGAGGAAGTTCCGGCTCGATCTGGTGTACGTGCGGCGCGCCAGCTTTTGCCTCGACCTGCGCCTCGTGCTGCTGTCGTTCTGGATTACGCTGCGCGGCAGGTGGGAGCATCGAGGACCGAAGGTATGACCCCGCGAAGCGCACGTATAATGGCCGCCCAGACTGCATGCGCGACGCGATCATCGTAGGCGGCGGGCCCGGCGGCCTTCACGCGGCGGCGCGGCTTGCGGCCGCCGGCCACGACGTCGCGGTCGTGGAAGAGCACGATGCGGTGGGCGATCCCGTGCATTGCACCGGCATCCTCGCCGAGGAAGTGTTCAGCGAACTGCGGCTCCCCAGAACGGCCGTGCTCAATCCGCTGCCGGCCGCGCGGTTTCATTCACCCTCGGGCCTCGACGTCCACTATGCGCCGGACGTCCCCCAGGCGATGGTCATCGATCGACGCGAATTCGATCGCGACCTTGCCGACGGCGCGTCAGCGGCCGGCGCGCACGTCATGCGCGGAGCCCGTGTGGCGTCGATCGACGTCAGAGAGACACACGTCGACGTTCACCTGGACGACGGTCAGTCGTTCTGCGCGCGCGTCGCGGTCCTTGCGTGCGGCGCGAACTACGGCTTCCAGCGAAAACTGGGGCTGGGGATGCCAACGCTGTATCTCAGCTCCGCACAAATCGAAGTGCCTGCGGCGCGCGGGGGAGACGTCGAGATCTATTTCGGATCGCAAATTGCGCCGCGAGGCTTCGCGTGGGCGGTCCCGGTCCGCCGGTCGTCCGGACCGCACGTGCGCATCGGTCTGATGTGCGACGGCGATCCAGCGGACCATTTCAAGCTGCTGGTGGAGCGGGTTGGCGGTTCGTGGGGTATCTCGACGAGCGCCGAGCCGCGCCGGCGGCTTCTGCCGCTCGGCACGATTCGCCGGACGTTTAGCGACCGCATCGTCGCCGTGGGGGACGCCGCGGGCATCGTCAAGCCGACGACCGGAGGCGGTATCTACTACAGCCTCGTGAGCGCGGACATCGCGGCGGACGTGCTCGACGAGAATCTCCGCGCGGATACGCTGCACGCGTCCGCCCTCGGCGCGTACGAGAAGCGATGGCGCAAGCGGCTGATGCCGGAATTTCGATCGCAGCTCGCGCTGCGCATGCTCATCCAGCGGCTCACGGATCTCGAGATCGACGACCTGTTCCAGCTCGCGCGCACGGACGGCATCATGCCGATCGTCAGGCGCACAGCGAGCTTCAACAAACACCGCGATCTGATCGTCGCCTTGTTCAAACATCCTCCCGCCAGGCGCTTGCTCTTCCGCCGGCTTGTTGGTTGATCTCATGCCTATAGCGATGTCTGACGTCCTTATACCGAGCAAAGACGTCACGTTTCGCGAAATCGACAGCGAAGTCGTGCTGTTGAACCTCGAGTCGGGCTCCTATTTCGGCCTCAATGCCGTCGGCTCGCGAGCCTGGGCGCTCCTCGTCGAGGGAAGGACGCTGTCCGGCGTGCATGCAGCGATGCTCGCCGAGTACGAGATCGACGCGGAGCAGCTGCGGCGCGATCTCCTCGAGTGGGCAGGCGCGCTGGTTGAGCGTCAATTGCTGACCGTGGCCTAGTGCCCATGGCGCGCTTGGATATTTCCCACAGAATCCTCGTCATGAGAGCAGCGCTGGCCCTGCTCGTGGTGAAGACGTGTCTACGGGTGGCCCCCGCGTGGACCGTCCGGGTGGTCTCGCGGCGGACTGCGCTCGACCGCGAGGGCTCGGACATCCTCGTCGCCCGGCTCATCCGGGCGGTCCGCGCGATCGAGGCCGTGCCTTTCCTCACGAGTAATTGCCTGTCGCAATCGCTGACCGTGCTGCTGTTGGCGCGCAGCGCCGGCCTCGGACCCACGCTTGTCATCGGAGCCCGGCGCAGCGGCGGCCGCCTCGCCGCCCACGCGTGGGTCGAGTGTGGCGGTGTCGCCGTAGGCGATCAGCGGACACACGGCCACCAGCGGCTGTGGGCCGCGTCATGAGCGGAATAGCGGCAATCGTCAAGACCGAAGGATCCGCCGATCGCGCGGTGCTGTCCCGCATGCTCGAATCGATGAGCTCGCGCGGGCCTGATGGCGCGTCATTGTTGTCCGCCGGCCCGGCAGCTCTCGGATTCCTGGCGCTGCACACGACGCCAGAATCGCTCAACGAGCGCCAGCCCTATATCGATCCGCGTTCGAGCCGCGTCGTCGTGTTCGACGGCCGCCTCGATAATCGCTGCGATCTGCTGGAGGCGCTCGATGGAGCGGTTTCTTTGCATGATGGCGATGCCGCGTTCGTCGCCGCCGCCTTCGACAAATGGGGTATCGACGCAGCGTCCCACCTCATAGGCGACTTCGCCCTCGCAGTCTGGGATCCGCACCGCCGGCGCCTGTTCGGCGCGCGGGATGTGATGGGCGTTCGGCCGTTCTGCTACGCGCGCGGCTCGGACGGCAGTCTTCTAGTCGCATCGGAAATGCGTGGCCTGCTGGCAACCCGCCTCGTCGACGATGGGATCAACGAAGCGAGAGTGCTCGAGTTTCTGTCCGAGCGCGGCTATCACCAGTCGGAGACGCAATATACGGCGATCGTGCGGCTGCCGCCGGCGCACGCGCTCGTGGCCGAGGACGGCGCGGTGCGCACATTCCGGTTCTGGGATTTCGGCGAGGGGCGTTCGCCCCGGTATCGCCGCGACGCCGAGTACGCGGAACATCTCAGGCACCTGCTGCAGCAATCCGTCCGTGCGGCGTCTCGCACGATCGGGCCCGTGGGCATCTTCCTGAGCGGCGGCGTCGATTCATCCGCGCTCACGGCGATCGCGGCGCACGACGGAATCGACTGCGAAGCGTTCTCCGTGGTGTGTCCCGGTCAGCCACATGATGAGAGTCACTTCATTCGCGCGGTCTCGACGCACTGCGGTGTCCGCGTCACCGAGTTGCCGTACGACTCAACGCCCGCGGACTGGTATATCGCGAACGCACGTGACTACGCCGACCTACCCGAGTACCCGAACGGCACGATGCTCGACGAGCTGCGCGCTCGTGGGGCGGCGTCGGGCGTCCGCGTCATGCTGACCGGATGCGGCGGCGACGAATGGCTGACCGGCAGCCGCTTCCACTACGCGGACTGGCTGCGCGACGGCGACGTCGTTCGCGTGATACGCCAGTTCGGCAGCGACCTTGTGGCAAAGGGACCTCGGAGGGCTGCCAATTACCTTGCGATGTGCGGCGTATGGCCGGTGCTGCCGCAGGCTTTACGGCGGTCGGTGAAACGCGTGGTCAAGCCGAAGGCGAGGCAGATCGTGCCCGACTGGATCGCCTCGGATGCAGCCGCCCGAACGTCGCTGGAATCCCGCATTGCATTCAAGGTGACCCCGCGTGCGGGCGAGAGGTTCGCGCAGGCCGAGATGCGCCTCCTGCTGGCCATCGGCGTCGAGGCGCACAGTCAGGAAATGGACGATCGCTCGATGACGCGCGGTGGAGTCGAGCACCGGCACCCATTCTTCGACCGCCGGATCATTGAATTCGCCTACGGCCTTCCGGAGGACCAGCGGTGGCGCGGTCCTTACATCAAGCATGTGCTGCGCGCCGCGGTGCCGGAGCTGCCGGATGCGGTCCGCTGGCGGCGTGACAAGGCGGAATTCTCGGACGTCATCACCGACGGCGTTCAGCGCATCGTGGCGCGTCCGGCGCCGCGCCTCCTCGAGCGCGACTGGATCGTGCCAGGCGTCGTGGCGGACATGCGCGATCGCTTCCAGCGAGCCATTGCCGCGCGCGACCGCACCGCATGGCAGCTTGGGATGCCCTTGTGGATGATATTTGCCGTCGAAACGTGGCTGGAATCCCTCGAGACAAGGAGCCGACATGACCGATACACAGAAGCCGCAGCCGCAGCCTACGCCTGAGCGCAAGCGCTATGAAGCGCCGAAGCTCATCGAATACGGAGACATTGCCAAATTGACGCAGACCGGCGGCGCGTCGACGTTCGACGTCGTCAACAAGAAGCGCCAGGTCGGCTAGTCCGCGCGGTGTTCTGGTACCGATTCTGCGGGGAGTGGCTCGCCAGCGCGGTGGAGCTGCCGGAGCTCGGTGGCGGCTACGACCGCCGCGCTCCCGCGCCCGAGAATCAAGCGAAGGCGTGGCGCTGTGCGCCGGGCCCCGTCACGCGTCCTGGCCGTTTGATCCATCAATGGCGCGAGCCCGAAGACGACGTGTGGCTGCAGATATTCCGGAGCGGACGCGCCCATCAACTCGTTTTCACCCTCGGCATCGCATTTCATCTCGACGGCCGAACCGTGACGTGGTCGGCACCCTCCTCCATCCCGGACGACACCCTGCGCCACCTGCTTCTCGACCAGGCGCTGCCGCTGGCGTTCAGTGCGGCCGACATGTCGGTGCTCCATGGCTCCGCCGTGATGATGGACGGCCGCGCGGTGCTGTTCGTCGGCAAGAGCGGCCGCGGCAAATCCACGCTTGCCGCGTGGTTCGCGTCGAGGGATCACACGGTTCTTGCCGACGACTGTCTGCGGATCGACGAGCGGTGCGGCGAGGTCATCCTCTGGCCGGCGTATCCGGGGTTGCGCATGGCGCCTGACGCGGCGCGCCACGTGTTCAGCGATCGCATGCCGGAGCTGGCGCGCGTCGGTCACTACACTCCAAAGCTGCGGGTCGCGCTGCGGTCCGGCGGCGACGACCCGCTTCCCGTTGCGCGGATCTATCTCCTGCACGAGAGCGCCGGGCCGGACGCGCTGGTGCGGCCCGCCTCGGCGGCGTCGATCGTCGACCTGATCCGGTGCACGTTCCGCATGGACATCGAGGATCGCGGCGCACTGGCCGGCGATTTCGCGAGCGCCTCGCAGTTGGTCGAGCGCTCGCTGGTGCGGCATCTTCATGTGCCTCGTGCCCTCGCTCAGCTTCCGGAGGTCGCGGCGGCGGTAGCCACTGACCTGGCCGCGCCGCGCGCGAGCGGCCGCTGCGCGTGATCGCACACGTTACGCGGCTCGGTCTGCAGATCGGTTTCGACCATGAAATCGAAGCCGCGCGCATGGCTTTTGCGGACAGCTGCGCGATCCACGTGAAATCGTTTCTCGACGCCGAGCTGGTCGCGGATCTCCAGCACCGTCTCGCGGCGGCGGCATTTGCGCGGCGGGTGCACGACGGTGTGGAGGGAGTCGAGCCTCCTGTCGACATGGTGTTGAAGGACCACGGCATCGCGAGCCGTATGCTGTTCCTGCTCAACGACGAGGCGCTGTTTCGTGTCGTGCGCCGTATCACGGGCTGCGATTCCATCGGATGTTTCACCGGCACCATCTTCAAGATGATGGCGCGCGACGGCCAGTTCGACAGCTGGCACTCGGACGTCGACGACAACCGGATGGTCGCGCTCAGCGTGAATCTCGGCGAGCGCCCGTTCGAGGGCGGTGTGCTCGAGATCAAGGAAGCGAAGACTGAACGGATCCTCTGGTCGATGGCGAACGGCTGCGCCGGCGACGCGATGCTGTTCGAGGTCTCGCGGCGGCTGCTTCACAAGGTCACGGACGTGACCGGGGACGTGTCCCGCGTCGTGCTTGCCGGCTGGTTTCAGCGAACGCCGCGGTATGCGTCGGTGCTGCCGCGCGTGCCGGCCGCCGCTGGAGCGATGCCGTCGTGAAGTCAGAATCCGCCGCGACATCGTCGCGGTCTGTAAGCCGGAGGATCGATCTCGGCGGTAGAGCGCTCCTCGTCATCGATCATGCATTTCGCGACGCGGACATATCGTCGCTATACACGCTGCTGCGCCAATCGCCCTATCGGCTGAATGACAAGGACTCCGACGAGTACGAGCACGTCTTCCACTGGCGGGCGGACTTTCCCGTCGCCATGGCGCAACAAGCCCCGCTGCTCAGGGATTGCGTGACGTTGACCCACGAGCTGATGCAGCCGGCCGTACTCAAGCTGGATGCTGTACATGCGAATCTCGAGCTGTACGGAGACATCCTTTTTCCGCATTTCGATCACGACAACGGCGTGACGTGCGTGTACTACGCGAACCCTGTGTGGGAGAAGGACTGGCAGGGAGAGACGGTGTTCTGCGACGAGCGAGGCGAGCCGGTCCACGTCGTTGCGCCGAAGCCTGGCCGTATCGTGATTTTCGACGGCGGCATCGTTCATCGGGCCGGCGTTCCCTCCCGCGACTGTTACACGCCGCGCATAACGCTCGCGTTCAATTTCGTGCGCGTATAACGTCCGGTTCGGCAGTAACAAAAAGGGCTCCGGAAATGTCCGGAGCCCTTTTTTTGTCTCGAACTGGCGTCAGACGTGGCGGCTATGGGATGAGATACCCGTTGTTGCTCTTGCCGTTGTCGTAGTTCTTGTTGATGTTGTCGCAGACGGTATTGAGGTCCGTGATCGACATCCCCTTCGGCAGCGCGTTCGCGCTGCCCCCGAGAACCGAGTTCGCAAGGTTCAGCACCTGGTTCACCGTATATCCGGCAAGAGGACCGCTCGCGACCTTCAGGTTCCCGAGGCCCCACCGCGTCACGCCAGCGTTGGAGAAGTCGACGTTGATACGCAGCGCCAGGACCTGTCCTGCCAGGACGCCTGCCGCTGTCGTGAGCGGATTGAGCGCGCTGGCTTTCAGCACCGCCGCTGTGCCGCCCGCAGGGAGGAAGGCATCGATGGCCGGCTGGCCTGTGAAGGCGATCATATTGGTCCCGCCGACCACGACGTAGCCCGTCGGATAGACGGTCGTGAACTTGGTCGAGAGGAGCCACCCAGGATTGTGGCCTGAGATCTTCGTGCCCCAGCCGCCCTGAGTGAAGGTGGTGAACGGTCCGGAAGTGGCCGGATTCACCGTAATCGTCACCGTCGCCACGTTGCTGTCGGCCATCCCGTCGTTCACCTTGTAGGTAAACGAATCCGGTCCGAAGGTGCCAGGTGTCGGCACATACGTGAACGAACCGTTCGCGCCGAACGCCGTGATGGTGCCCGCGGCCGGATCGGAGAGCTTGATGGCAGTCAGCGGATCACCGTTCGCGTCCGAGTCGTTGGCGAGCAGGCCGGGAATCGTGATCGTCAGCACGCCGTTCTGTGCCACCGTGTAGACGTCGTTCGCCGCCACGGGCGGGGTATTGGACGCAACGAGCGTCACGGTGGCCACGTTGCTCGTCGCCTGGCCGTCGCTCAAGCGATACGTGAATGTATCGGTGCCGGTAAATCCGGGCGCGGGCACGTAAGTGAAGCTGCCGTCGGTGTTGAGCGTGAGCGTTCCATTCGACGGGGCCGTGACGAGCGAAACGCTCAACGTCGTCAAAGCATCGTCCGGATCGGAGTCGTTCGCGCGCACGCCCGTCAGCGCGGGCACGGTGAGCGTTCCGTGGGTCTGATAGGCGTCGTCCACCGCAACGGGCGGACGGTTCGTATTGGTAATCGTGACGGTTGCGACGTTACTGTCCTTCGTGCCGTCGTTGAGTCTGTAGGTGAAGGTCACCGTGCCGACGCCTGCTGGTGTGTAGACGAACGAACCGTCGGCGTTCAGCGTGAGCGATCCGGTCGCTGGTCTCGACACGAGCGACACAGTCAACGCCGTCAATGCGTCGTCCGGGTCGGAATCGTTTGCGCGTACGCCGGTCACCGCCGACACCGTGAGCTTCCCATGCGTCTGGTACGCATCGTCCACGGCGACGGGCGCGGCGTCGCCGACGGTAATCGTGACCGTCGCGACGTTGCTCAGATTGTTCGTGGCCGCGCCGTCGTTCAACCGGTATGTGAATGAATCCGCGCCATGGAAGCCGGTTGCGGGAACATAGGTGAATCCGCCGGTTGGCAGCAGCGTCAGCGCGCCGTGCTGCGCATTGCCCACGAGCTCCACTCCCACCAGTCCAATCAGGTCGTCGGCATCCGAATCGTTTGCGCGAACGCCGCTTGCTGCGTCCACCGTCAACGGTCCCGTTGCGGTGTAGGCGTCGTTCACGGCCACGGGTGCCTGGTTCGCAATCGTCAGCGTCACGGTTGCGATGTTGCTCGACACGTAGCCGTCAGTGACCGTGTAGGTGAACTGGTCCTGACCCACGTAGCCGGTGGACGGTGTGTAGAGGAACGAGCCGTTTGCGTTCAGCGCCAGGATGCCGTGCGTCGTGCCTGCGACGACGACGGCTGTCAGCGTGTCGCCGTCGGAATCGCTATCGGTCCCGGGCGTGTGCGAGATGACGCCGTTCGCCGCGTCGATCGTGCTGGGAACGTTTTTCGGCAGGGTGTAGGCGTCGTTGACCGCAACCGGCGGCTGATTCGTCACGTTAATCGTGACCGTGGCCACGTTGCTCGAGACGTAGCCATCGAATGCCGTGTATGTGAACGTGTCGGTGCCGGTGAAGCCCGCGTTCGGGACGTACACGAAGGTCCCGTCCGTCTGCAAGGTCAGGGTGCCGTGCTGCGTCGACGACACGAGCTGCGCGGTCAGCGTGTCGGGCGGCGTATCGCCATCGCTGTCATTCAGCAGGATGCCATTGGCCGCGAGCACCGTCAGCGTCTTATGCGCGGTGTATGCGTTGTTCGAGGCGGTCGGCGGCACGTTGGTAATCGTGATCGTGACCGTCGCCGGACTGCTGATGCCGTTGCTAGGCGGCGGCACCGCGCTGTTGGGATCGAGGTCGCGGTAGGTAAACGTGTCGTTTCCGACGTATCCCGGCGTGGGGGCGTAAATGAAGCTGCCGTCGCCGCTGAGCGCCAGGCTGCCGTGCGCGGGCTGCGTGACGACCTGGGTCGTCAGGGTATTGGTGGAATCGTCCGGGTCGCTGTCGTTGACGCGCAGACCGGATGCCACGGGCACCGTCAGCGTCTTGTGCGTCGTATACGAATCCGCCACTGCGACCGGGGGCCGATCGATGACGGTGATCGACGCCTGCGCGAGGTTCGACAGGGCGCTCAGGCTGTTGACGAAGCCGTCGATGGTCCGGTACGTGAACCTGTCGACGCCCGCAAATCCCTGGTTCGGCGTGTAAGTGAAGCTGCCGTCCGCATTGAGAGTGACGTTGCCGTTGGCCGGCGGCGTCACGAGCGCTACCGTGATTGGGTCGCCATCCGGATCGCAGTCAGATGTCGGGACTCCAACCGATCCATCCGCATTGCGCGGACAGCTCGGACTGCCGCCGAGAACGCCCTGCGCAGCGTTCGTCGTCAGCGTCGCGTTCTTCAGCATCGAGTACGTGTCGGGCACGCCGATTGGCGCGATGTTCACGACGTTGATGTTGACCTGCGCGACGTTGCTGTCGACGCCGGAAGCGTTCGTGACCTTGTATTCGAAGTCGTCGGGGCCGACGTAGCCGGCCACGGGGGTATACGTGAAGCTGCCATCGGCATTGATCGTCAGGCCGTTGGCAACGGCGTGGCGCGGTCCGTCGCCGGGCCGCGTCACCTGCGTGACAGTCAGCGCGTTGGTCTGACCGAACGGCTCGATGTCGTTGACACGCACACCTGCCGATGCCGGGACCGTTAACGTCGCGTGCGTGAAGTACTGGTCGTTTTTCGCCTGCGGCCCGTAGTCGGTCGCGAACGGCAGTTGGAATTGAGCCGTGTAGCCAGCCCAGTCCCAGACCTTTACGGTTCCGTACACCAGCGAATGATCCGGCGACGAGAGAATCAGCGTGCCGTTCGTCGTCGAGCCCGCATCGAATTGAATCCGCGCGTTCACGCCGCTCAAGCAATCGGGCGTGGTCGGCGCCGGGACGCTCAGACACACCTTCTGCACCGTCGAGTGCGCGTCGTTGGTGGAGAAGTGGACGCGCACCTCGGTCTTGTCGGCGCTGATGACCACGGAATCGCGCGTCAACGACGGCGGCAGCGTGTCGATCTTCACCGAGATGCAATGCCCAGGGAGTCGCGCGCAATAGGACAGCAGCGTTTCCGTGGCCGTCGGGCTGTTCGCATTGCCGAGGGTGTCCTCTGCCCAGAATGCGATGCGCGTCTCGCCTTCGCCAGGCACCCGCGGCGCAATCGACGCACTGGTGCCCGAGACGTTCACGGGGATCCGGCCTTCGGGCGTCATGTTGATCGAATCCGACCAGTACCAGATCTTCCGCACGCCGGTGGGATCGCCCGCCGTGATCGTGACCGTTACGGGGAAGCCCTTGAACCACCCGTTGTCGCCCATCGTCCCTGACGGCACGGCGCCGACGGTTGGCGCCGTGCTGTCCGCGACGATGTTGACGGTCTTTGATCCGGTGACCGTTGGGGTGTTCCCGTCGGGATCCGTTTCGTTCGAGGACACGCGCGCCTGCAAGGTGACCTGTCCGATCGCGGTCCCCTTGACGGTGAACATCGACGTCGCGGTCGCATTGGCTGTCAGCGCCGCAATCGTGTCGGTGCCGCCAGCGGGGCTGACGATCGCGGCGGGCCCGGTCGCGACGAGCGTGATGCGGACGTTCGTCAGATCGACATCACCTGCGCGCGCCGAGACCTGCACCGTGAATTCAGCGTTGACGTCCGCCTGTACCGCCGGCGGATCGAAGAGCTGCGCCGCGACCGTCGGCACGGCCGCCGGGCTGACCACGATGTCGGGCACCGCGGCGCTCGTCGCCACGCGCGTGTAGATCGGCGTGCCGTCCAGCGCATACCGCGAAACACCGGCGTTGCCGGACGCGCTGGCGGTGAGCTTCCAAGGATTGGCCGGCGCGTTCGCCGTCAGTGTGTAATCAAACTCCTGTTCCTGGCCGACACCAAGGTCACAGGTAATCCGTGCGGGATCCCCGGGGATCGCATCGGGATGGCAGCCGCTACCCACGGGCGGTTGCAGGGGCCACGACGCGAATCCCGAGTTGGACTCCAGCGACGTCAACACGCCCGTCACAGGCATTACGCCGGTATTCTTGACCCTCACCCGCAGCGTCGCCGAATCGCCGACCCGGAACGTAAGCGGCTCGACAGCAATGGACGTGATGGTGAGCCGGGCGGGATCCAGCCGCGCAATGCGATGGCCGGACTTGTCGACGATGAACAGCCAATGCGGGTCGTTCGCGGTTGAAGCGTCTTTCGGCGCGACAACGACGCCGCTTGGACCCACCAGATTCACGTCGACACCCTGCCCGGTGCCGATCGCGCTCTCCCATTTGTATCCGCCCAGTGCAGTGCGGCTGAAGATCTGAATGCGGTGCGCGAGATAATCGGCGACGTAGATCCGGCCGTCGCCATCGACCGCGACGCCCCAGGGATCCTTGAATTCCTCACCCGGCCATCCGTCATCGACGCCATCGTTCGGCGTGCCGGCGCCCAGCTCGCCGTCCGGGCGTCCGAGGATCACGAGATTCTGCACGTGCGTGGGATCGGTGGCGTCGAAGACCTGCACGCGGTTGTTGTCGGTGTCTGCGACAACGATGCGGCCGTCGGTGGGATCAATCGCGACGTCTGCGGGCGAGTTGAACTCAAATGCGACAGGCTCGTGGCAGTTCGGATCGAAGCTCGGATTGGGATCGGTGCCCAGGAGTTCCGGCGGGCAGTTGCCTTCACCCTGATGGCCGAAAGTGTTGGCGCGATATCCGAGCGTGAAGTCGCTCGTGAACACATTGGCGTTCGCGCCGGCCGGGTCCAGCAAGGTGATCCGGCTGTTTTCGAGTTCGCTCACCGCGATGCGCCCTGTCGGCGATTGCGCGATGCCCCACGGTGTCTGGAACTGGCCAACGTCCGTGCCCCATTCGCCGAGCTCTTTGACGTCCCAGCCGCTGCCGTCGCTGGCGCAAACATGATCGTGCGTGCTTGCGCAGGCAGCCTGGGTGTCGTGGCGGGTGAAGAACTGGATGCGATAGTTGCCGGCGTCCGCGACCACGAAGCTATTGCCGTCTGGATTTACGGCAACATCTGTCGGGAAGTAGAAAAAGCCAAGCTTGTCGCCCGGATCGTTCGAGCATTCATTCCGGTCTACCGAATGGGCCCATTGCGGATAGAACGATCCCCAGATGTCGTAACAGGTCTTCTGCGGATAGTTGGGATCCGGATATCCGATGTTGGGGCCGTCGTCGGCGAGCGCGAGCGGCGTTCCGAAGCGGCCGATCGTGCGCAGCGCGACTCCGTTTTTGTCAAAGACGACGATGCGATTGTTGTACGAGTCGGCCATGTAGAGATCGCCGGCCGCATCGGAACTGCCATTGCCAGGGAAATACAGCGTGCTGTCGAAGCGTTTTCCCGCAAGCGCCAGCGGCGACGGAACATTGCCCGTCAGACCCACGCGCACGGTGCCGCCCAGACCGCCGCCTGGAGCCGGCGTCACACTGAAGATGATTCCTTGTATTGGATACCCTGTTCCGGCGGGGCCGCCCTGCGAGGCGTCATCGCAAGGCAATCCACCGCCGCATTCGACGACGACGTTGCCCCAGGTGCCTTCGGAGAGATTCGTGATATCCGCTACAGGGAACGTCGCGACGAGGCCGGGGGAGCCAGCGGGATCAAGGCCGGTATCGATGGAGACGCCGTCGGTGATTGGCACCGTCAGAACAACGGTCTTCGAGAACGTCGTCGCGTATGTCGTCGGCGCATCGCCTGCGGCGCGCAGTCGGGTGTGCGAACTCGAGGCAACGAGCGCCAGCACCGCCGCGATAACAGCAGAGGTCCAAGCGCGCGACAATACCCGTCGTTTTTGCCTCAACATCGTTCTCATCAAGAATTCTGTTATTCGGATTACAACTTTGTGTGCGTCTCTCGCATCTCATGTGCACGGTTCTGCGCGTGCACCAAGATCCTCAATTGCACACTTAAGTCATTAGCAAGTTTCGGTCCGCATAGCTGAGATGCATACGAAGATGGGCGCGGAAACACGAAACCGTCGGCGAAAACTGGGCCGGCTACTCACGGATAACGAAGATGTAAATCACAGATTTGCAGACATCGACCAACTGACGATTTCGGTCGCTCGGGACGATCGGATCCTTCCCCTTATTGCTCATCATTTCTGGCAATCGCCTTCGTTCCACGATTGCTCACCGTCGTTGAAGATTGTGCTGAAGGAGCACATGATGGCCGCGGCGGCGATTGAACTCGCCGTTGCTCCGGAAATAACGTCTCTCGCCGAGGCTTTTACCGCCGAAAACATCGATTTGCTATTCTTTAAGGGCGCGGCTCTCGCCTATACCGATTATCCATCTCCGCACCTGCGTCCGCGTGGAGATTCCGACATCCTGATCCGGACAACCGACACAGCGAACGCCGGAGAAGTCCTTCGGCAGATGGGATACAGCCATCAGGGAGCGCTTTCCACCCCGGGTGTATCACAGCAGACACAGTACGTCCGCCCTCTTCGAAGCGGTGTTGTCCACACCGTGGATCTGCACTGGCGTACGTTCAATCCGGCGGTTTTTCAGACGGTCCTGCCGTTCGACGAAATGTGGCGCGATCGCCGGCGCGTTGCGCCTCTGGGGCGCGCGGCGTGGGCTCCAGGCCCGGTGCACGCGCTGGTCCTCGCGTTGGTGCATCGCCTGGCGCATCACGAGCCGGGAGAGAGGCTGCTCTGGTTGTTCGACATTCATCTGCTCGCGAAGAGGCTGACCGCATCAGAGTGGCAGGCCTTCGTCGCTTATGTCGACAGTCACGAGCTCTCGGCCCTGTGTGCGCAGGGTCTGGACACGACGCGCGACTACCTGACGACACCCGTCCCGCCCGAGATTGAGAAGTGGATCTCCACTCAGCGGGCGCGTCCGGTTCCTGCGCGATTCAGCGCGTTCACGAAGCCGGGGCGGCGTGTCTTTGACATGGTCGCGTCGGACCTTGGTGCGTCGCTGACGTGGCGGGATCAACTTTCGCTCGTCCGCGAACACCTCCTGCCTCCGCCGGCATACGTGTCATCCCGGTACGGCGGACGCGACGGCTGGTGGCTTCCGCTGTTGTATGTGCATCGCGCGGCGACGGGTGCGTGGCGCTGGTTCAGGCGCGATCTGTTCCGCTAGATCTCAATCCCCTGCGGCCGACGGCTCGCGCTCGTGGACGACCACCGCGGCAAGCACGGCCAGCAGCATCGCGTTCGCCGTCATGCGGATGGGTGATTCCCAGGTCGATTGCACGGCGAGACCGGCCAGTCCGGCACAGGCGCCGGTTCGGATCCATCGCAGCGACAGGCGTTCTTGTGAGAGGCGCCGGCGCGCCAGACTCAGCCACACGACTATGGCTCCAACGACAGGAATCGTCACGAGCATCCCGCCCTCGGCGACCAGTTGCACATATTCGCTGTGCGCCTGATTGAAGAGCAGCGTCAGCGGTGTCTGCTGATATCGCAGCATGGCCTTCGCGTACGTGCCGACGCCGGTGCCGGTTGCCGGGAAGTCTCGGATGATCGGCATGGTCTCGCGCCAAATCGTCGTGCGGCTTGCCGGTCCGCTCTCGATGAGATGCTCGGAGAGCGCACTGAAGTTCAGCCACACGGCGAACGCCGCGACGAAGACCAGCGCGGCAATCGCCCACCGCGCGGCTCTGCCACTGCGCCGGTGATTGCGCGAGAGCGCGAAGCCGGTGACAGCCGCCGTGAAAAACCCGAGGATCGCGCCGCGCGATGTGGTCGCGAACAGCGTGATTGTCATGATGGCGATCGACACCGCGAGCCACAGCGTCGTGCCGTCCCGGAGCACATCGCGCAGAAACAGCCGCCGCGATGAGGCGACCGACACGCGGTGCGAGTGCATGTGCGCGATCGTGTAGCCGGAGGTCAAGGCAATCGTCATCAACAGCCACGCCGCGAAATGGTTTCGGTTCGGAAACGGGCCGAACGGCGCCGCTCTCGGCGAAAGCGGTGCCCACTTCCACCAGATCAGGTTGGGCGAGGTGGCGCGCTGCGCGAGACTGATGACCGCGATCGCGAAACCGGCGATCGCGAGCGCGCGCAGCACGACGCGCGTGCCGCCCCGGCTGAATGTGGCCCGCGCGGCCCAGAACACCAGGATCGCCGCTGCGAGCGACTCCAGGCCCTCACGGGTAAGGATTGCGTCGATGGACAGCGCGCGTGCGCCGCTGCCCGCCTCGAGACTCAACATCGACTGCACGTCGCGGGCATGCGGCGACAGCAGCGCCAGGATAGAGGACGGCACTGGAACCAGTTGGAGCGCGATGACGCCGGCCAGCGCCGCGAGCCACACGTCGAGCGTGCGCATGCCGCGCATGGCCACGGCGGCATCGCTCGCGAGGAACGCGAAGGTTGCGATGATGAGAAGCGGAACGACGGACGAGGAATAAGCGCCGCCCAGCGCAACGAGAGCGGCGAGCGGCGCGCTCACGACGGCGAGCGCGCGCCACACCCTGGCACCGTGGTCAGCTCGCGGCGGGCGTCTCTGCGTAGTAGCTGTGATACTGGTGGCCGTAGTAGCGCGCGTAATAGTAGCGGTTCCGGTCGAAATCGACCTTGTTCAGCACCGCGCTGATTGACTGCGGGTTCCCGGACTGAATCGTTTCGATCGCGCGTTCGGCGAGACGCCACCGCGTCATTTCGGCGCCCAGCACGAATGTCACACCAGACACCATCGGCGCCAGAATCACGGCGTCGGTGACTGCGAGCACCGGCGGCGTATCGATGATGACCCAGTCGAATGGCCCCACTGCGAGCTGCTGTATGAACGCCTTCATCGTGTCGGAGGCGAGCAGTTCGGAAGGATTCGGCGGCGTTGCGCCCGCAGTGATCACCAGCAAATTGGGGTCCGTTGAGTGGTGAACGACTTCGCGCATTTTCGCCTGGCCGCTCAGCAGGTGCGACAGTCCCTTGTCGTTCGGCATCCGCAGCGCCTTGTGCAGGCTCGGACGCCGCATGTCGGCGTCGATGAGCAATACACGCGCTTTCCAGCACATTGGGATCCTAAGCTTAGAATTCCACGTGGACAAGTTGTCGCG
>JADMIO011486964.1_pt1 | contig 21357 bp, 23 predicted proteins | sample 8958161 | NCBI WGS metagenome assembly JADMIO01 (sample SAMN16585339, study PRJNA669376) | soil metagenome | isolation source: Crop rotation soil | place: USA: Cullars Rotation, Alabama | collected 2011
GCCGCGACTTCAAGTCACGTGAATTCCAAGCTTCGGATCCCACTGTGCTGGAAAGAGGCATTTTGCTGCGTGAGCCCACCATAATTACCCAACACAAAAAAACTAAAAAAATAATTGCCGTCGGTACAGAAGCTAAAAAAATGCTCGGCAAAACTCCACTGAATGTTGTTGCTAGTCGGCCGTTGCGCGACGGGGTTATTTCCGATCTTGACGCAGCCGAAGCTTTAATAAAATACTTTATTGCCAAAGTCCACGAAACTCCATCCCGTTTTCCAAAAATACCGCGTCCAAAAGTTGTTGTCGGCATTCCCTCGGGAGTAACTGAAGTCGAGCGCCGAGCAGTCCGTGACGCAGCAATGAAAGCAGGAGCAAGGAGCGTTTTTTTAATCGAAGAACCAATGGCAGCGGCAATTGGTGCCGGTTTGCCAATTAATGATCCAAGAGGTAGCATGGTTGTGGATATTGGTGGGGGAACCACAGAAATTGCCGTTATTTCTCTCGGAGGAATTGTTGTGAGCCGTTCTTTGCGAATTGCAGGGGATGAAATGGACCAAGATATTATTAATTACGCTCGCTCCCGTTACAACTTACTATTAGGCGAAAAAAGCGCTGAGGAAGTGAAAATAAAAGGCGGCAGTGCTTTTCCAACTAAAAATGAAATTAAATTAACCCTCAAGGGACGAGATTTAGCAACCGGTCTGCCAAGTGTTGTCACCGTTAGTTCTGGCGAAATTCGCGAAGCAATTAGTTCTACTATTTACTCACTCGTGCAGGGAGTAAAAGATATTATTGAAGAAACTCCGGCTGAAATGGTTAGTGACCTGCTTGAAAACGGTATTGTAGTTACCGGTGGGGGTGGACTTCTTCCGGGAATAAAAGAGTTAATTGAAAAAGAAACCAAGGTTCCGGTTCGGATTGACGACGACCCACTAACAACTGTGGTCAAAGGCGCAGGGAAACTGCTTGATGAGCCGGAAATGTTAGAAGCAGTTAAAGTAACTGGAGGACTTTAAAAAAGTGAAAGGCGCCCGGGCAAAAGATTTGTTAAGTTTAGTCAGACAATATTTTCTCTTAATTATTGCCGCTGGTCTACTTATTATTATTGCCCGTTTCGGTTGGCTTAACCCAATTCTCAATCTTGCCCAAGACGCGAGTTTGCCTCTACAAGTAGGTTTTACACAGACTTTCAAAAACGCAAGCAATACAATTCAAACCATTAACCAAATCGGCAGTTTAAGAGAGCAAAATGCCAAGTTGCAAATTGCCAATGCCAAACTTAAAGCAGCTAATTCTGCCTTACAAAAACTTAAAACAGACAACGACAGTTTACGTACCCAATTAAAAACTCCACTGGAAACTACCAAAATTAAATTAGCAGCTCGGGCGATTGGAAATAGTGGTTTGGGAACCAAAAATGTCCTTTTAATTGATCAAGGCAGTAACAACAAAGTAAAAGAAGGCGATTTAGTTGTGGTGCAAAATATTTTGCTAGGAAAAGTAATAGCTGTTAGTCCACACATTTCTTCAGTTCAGCTTTTAACTGACCCCGATACTAAAATCCCGGTAGTTACACCCGATGGTCAAGAAGGAATTTTGGAAGGAGAATTTGGCTCAACAATTGCCTTAACTAATATTTTACAAAACGTTAATTTGAAAAAAGGAGAAATAATTACTACTTCAGGTAAAGACAACTATCCACCAGGTCTGGTTGTCGGAGAAATTGGAACGATAAGCAAAATTGAAAAGGAATTTTACCAAAAGGCAACTATTGACCCTTTGGTTGAAATTCACGACCTTGATTTAGTTTATTTAATTGACAGTAACTAAGTATGACACCTCTTTTACTTTTTGTGATAATTTTATTTTTAACACTCCTGCAAGTTACGCTTGTTCCAGCCAATATTGCTTTTGCAGCAATAGTTGCCTACAGTATTTTTTTAAAAAAAACCTCAATTTATATTTGGTTGGTAACTCTTTCAATAATTTTTTCACTTTTTACAAATTTAGGAATTGGAGTTGTAATGCTCGCCTTTGCGACAACATTTTTTCTTTTGAAGTTTGGCAGTGAGTTTTTACCAGACAATAACCTAATCAAATTTTTCTTGGTGGCAGCAGCTGTCCCTCTGAGTGAAATGTTTTTAATATTAACTCTTAGAATTTTTAGTTAAGCTATGAGAAGAACAAAAAAACCCAATTTTGGCCTGTTTTTTGGAGAATCAATTGAAGGAGTTGGAGAAAAGCTCGAGCTTCCAAATGAGCGTGCGGTAAAAAATTCCACTGCTTGGGAAAAAGATAACGAAGATTTGGAAGCAAACAACGTTTCATCTTGGCGGTTAGTGCCTTTTTTCATTATTGTGGCGCTAGTTTTATTAATTTTAGTCGGCCAGGCTTTTAAGCTGCAAATTATTAATGGAGCGAACTTTTTAAGCCAGTCAGAAGGCAACCATGTTTTAGTTAAAGTAAACCATGCTCCGCGCGGGGTAATTTACGATCGAACTGGCAAGGTGCTTGCCCGCAATAAGCCAGGGTTTCGGATCGCAATTCGAAAGATCGATTTACCAGCCGCTTGGGAAGGTAAAGTGTCTGACGTTGCAAAATTAGTTAACCTTAAACCCGCTGACCTGATAGATAAAATTAAAAAAGCAAAAACCGATTCAGTAACTCTTGCAACCGATCTTAACAACGACCAAGTAATTACTTTAAAAACAAATCAAGATAAATATAGCTGGCTTGATGTCGAAATTTATCCAGAGAGGGAATATCTTTACGCTGAAGCAACCGCTCCACTTCTTGGATACACTTCAGAAGCAACAATTGATGATCTAAGAAAAACTGACCTTGCTCCGTATTCGGCCGGTGACCAAGTTGGTAAGTCTGGAGCTGAAGCAAGTTTTGAAAGCGAACTACGAGGTGCTAATGGTTACAATTTAACCAAAATTGATTCAACGGGAAAAAGCCAAGGAACTCTTTTTGAAACCCAACCTTTGGCGGGTAACGATATTACTTTAAGTATTGATGCTAATCTGCAAAAATTTGTTTACGACGCGCTAGTTCAGAGTTTGAAGGACAAAGGAGGTGAAGGAGGAAGTGTAGTAGTTATGAAGCCTGGAACTGGGGAAATTCTAGCATTAGCTAGTGTACCTTCGTACGATGACAATATTTTTTCCGGTCCGTTAACTAGCGCCGCCTACAGTCAACTTATCAACAACAGTGGCCATCCACTTCTTAACCGACCAATTGCTTCTTCTTACCCACCTGGTTCAACTTTTAAACTTTTTGTCGGAACAGCTGCTCTTGAAAATAATACAATTGCTAAAGAAACCAAAATTACCGATACTGGGTTTATTACTTTGGGAGACGTAACTTTCAACAACTGGCTTTGGTTAGAGAGTCACAAGACCGATGGCGATATTAATATTGTCAGAGCCTTGGCTCGGTCTAATGACACCTTCTTTTATAAAGTTGGTCAAAGTTTGGGTGTTGATAAAATTGCAGCTCAAGCCAAGGAATTTGGTTTTGGCGAAAGTACTGGCATTGAACTTCCGGGCGAAACTTTTGGTGTGACCCCAACCCCAAAATGGAAACAAGACCAAATTGGCCAAGTTTGGTTTCCGGGAGACACAATTAACTATGCAATTGGTCAGGGCTATATGCTGTCTACTCCTTTGCAACTTGCTCGAGCAACAGCAGTTTTTGCCAATGGTGGAAAATTAGTTAACGCAACAATTCTCAAAACCGATAAACCAAGAGTTGAGCGGGAAAATTTCTTAAAGCCAGATAATATTGAAACAATTCGTCAAGGAATGTACGAAAATACCCTAGGCGATGGAAACGTTGCCTTTTTGTTTAGAAACTATCGTCTTAAAACTGCTGGAAAAACTGGTTCTGCCCAAGCTGGAGGAGATTATTTGCCAGATGCTTGGTATACTGGTTTTGCACCGTTTGATAATCCGCAAATTGTTGTTACGGTAATGTTTGAAAGGGGTGGTCACGGAGCCGATCTTTCAGCGCCGTTAACAAAAAAGATTTTTGATTACTACCTAAAGTAGTTCTTCTCTTGTTAAAATTAAAATAATGAACGAAACTGTCTATGCAGAGTGGGAGGTAAGCCCAAGTTCCTTACGTTTTACTGCTGCAATTATTTTTGCAATTCTTACCTTCCTTTTTCTCTTTAGTTTTTTAACTATTCTTATTTTTCAAAAAAGCACTAACCTCTTTCTTTTGGCAGCTCCAATTATTTTATTTTTTGTTTGGGTGGGTTCTCTGCCGGACTTATTAAAAAGTTGGGGAGTAGTTAAAGGAAATTATCAAGTTTATATTACCGAAAGGGGAATTTACAAAAGAACAAGTGATAAAGATTACCAATTTATTTCCTGGGAGCAAATTGTGGGTTACGATCTTTCTTATGTTAAACCTTCAACACCACTAGGAAAGTTTTTTTCTTGGCCAACACGTTTTGTGATTAAATCAAAATTTAGTGAAGATTCCTTTGATATTCAAGTTTTTGGTGAAGATGTTGACGTTACAAGAGCTTATCTTAAAGAAAAAAATATCCCCTTTGGTTTTATCCAATAATTTAACAAAAATGTTTGTCACTCTGAGTGAAGCGAAGAATAACGGCTTGTGTCATCCTGAACTTGATTCAGGATCCAGTCTTTTTCTTTAGTTACTTTTTAGAAAGTAACACAAAACTTATCGCCTTACTTGCGCTGCTAGAAAAATTTAAGTCACTCGTTTACGTCGACAACTCTCTTCGTTCAAACACGTCCGACTTAAAATCTCGCTTGGTTTAATTTTTCTTTAACGCTGCTCGTAACGGCGCTGAAGAGAAATCTGTCATTCTGGACCTGATCCAGAATCTTTCTGTCGTCTCATTCTTGTTTGAGATTTCTCGTTCCACTCGAAATGACAAGAATAACTCCTAACTCAAAACTCCCAACTCCTAACTTTCCTCTTGAAACTTGAAACTCATTATTTAATACTATTGTCATGAAAACAGAGCAGGCATTTTATGTCGCGCTATCTCAAGCTCCAGGAATTGGAGCAAAGCGTTTTAAAATTCTGATTGAAAATTTCAAAACAGCTGAAAAAGTTTGGAACGCGCCAGATAAAATTCTTGCTGAAATTCTAGACCGAGCGGTCTATGAAAAATTCAAGGTTTTTCGGGAAACAAATGATCCAGAAAAAATTCTCGACGCAGTTTTTGCAAAAGACATAAAAGTTCTCACTTTACTTGATAAAAATTATCCAGAACGTTTAAAACAAATTTTCGACCCGCCGCCTGTTCTATATATCAAAGGCGATATTTTACCAGAAGATAATTTAGCGCTTGCCGTTGTTGGCACTAGAAGAATTACAAATTATGGAAAAGAAGTGACCGAAATTTTGGTTCGAGAACTTTCAAATGCTGGTCTAACTATTGTTTCTGGTCTTGCGCGCGGGGTCGATAGTCTTGCCCATAAGGTTGCTTTAGAAAATAATGGGCGGACAATAGCTGTTCTTGGTTGTGGCGTTGATATTGTCTATCCACCACAAAATACAAAGCTTGCAGAAGAAATTATTAACAACGGCGCGCTAATATCGGAATACACGCCAGGTACAGAACCAATTCCGGGTCATTTTCCAGCCCGCAACCGGATTATTTCTGGACTCTCGTTAGGAACTTTAGTTACTGAAGCTGATGAAAAAAGTGGCTCGTTAATTACTGCTGGTTTGGCCTTAGAACAAAACCGCGAAGTGTTTGCCGTTCCCGGGCCAATTTATTCACGTCTTTCCCAAGGACCAAGTTCGCTAATTAAACAAGGCGCAAAGTTAGTTTCAAAAGCAGAAGATATTTTGGAGGAGCTAAAAATGAATTCACAACTACGAATTCAAAAATCAGAAGAAAACAAACTTATTGAAATTAAAGGAGAAAGCAAGGACGAGCAAATGATTATCGATTTACTGGAAAATGAAACTAAACACATTGACGAGCTTTGTCGTGAGGCCCGACTGGAATCTTCAAAACTAACCGCTCTTTTAACCACAATGGAGCTTAAGGGACAAATTCAAAGCCAGGGAGGCGGAAATTACTCTCTCAAACGCTAGTGCTTGACAGTCCAACTAACCCAAATTAAAATCTCCTTTGTGGAGGGGCATCACCGGAACGGAGTTAAGGCTGTGAGTTACGCAATCTCCGAAGCACCTAGTGGAATCTATACTAATACAGTAAACGGATTGCGGATATTTGCCAAAAGACCGGGAGAAGAATACCCAATCCCTGTAAAAATTACCGTAAGCGGCATCTATTTCAAACGACTGACAAACCAAGCACAGGGGGTTTTCATCATTCGTTTTCAAAAAAAGGCCAGAACCCTTAAAGGTATCGATCTTTACACAATAAGGTTTACTCCTGAATCTCGAGTGCTGCAGTTTGTTATTTATATTTCCCAGGGGACAGTTGAAGCGGCAGTTACACAACTAGCAAAATTCTTCGATGAGATTGATCTTGACCAGTTAGAAAAAGCTTCCTAACCAGAGCCGTCATTTTTTCAAGTGGCGGTTTTTTTTGCCAGGATTTCTTAACGTGTTGTATAATTTGAGGCAATCGAGCAAGGAGGAGGGGTTCGGATGAGCCATTTTCATGCCATTGGTTACGAAAACGGCAGGCGTAGAGTTACATCCAATTCCGGATTTGACGTTTACGTTAACAGTTGCTTTGAATGGGAAATTTACGGGAAAAATACACAAAACACTCCAGTTCAACAATTGATTACGAGCGAGATCAAAAAACTAGCTGAGAAAAGGGGCTTGCCAGTTCCGGAAAGGATTTACCGCAATAGCGGTTTAATTGTCCACTGGGATGTTAGCCATGGCCAAGTTGATGATGTGCTGCGTGCACTGGCTGATCTCTTCGACAGTGAAGAGTTTCAGACTCAGTTACAAAGTGCTTGGCCGAGTAAAGGGAGGGAAGTTGGTCACCACAGTTGACGAAGAACAAGAACTAAAGAAAGCAATACTAGATTGTTTAAAGGACAGAAAAAAAATTTCCATTCACACTCTCATTGAGATGTTGCATGACCAAGGTTTACCAAATGACGGTAAGTCTGATGACAAAATATTTCCAATTCTGGATAAGTTGCATCAAACAAGAAGAATCAAAATGGGAAGAGACGGGATCAAACGAACAAAAATAGTTAAGCCGCTCTGAAACATTTAGGGCGGCTCTTTTTTGAAAAAGAAAAAGCCGCCTATTTAGAAAACAGACGGCAAGTGATTTTCTCTTAGATTATTTCTTCAATTTCTCCGTTGAGACGCGCAAAATAAATTGAGACAGCGATACCTGGAAACAGTATTGCTATCACAAGTTTCGCTAGCTGAAGATGAAACCAATGTTTTTCCAAGGGGTAGTTTTTCCCGAAAATACTAGCATATTTTGCACAGTTTTCGTGGTCGACAATTATTACTCGGCGAACTCCTTTAGAGGCGAAGAGCGTGATATCGCAAAGCCAATCCCTAATTCGTAACGAACTACCTGGTGATTTTACGGGGGCAACATTGTCTGTAAGACCTAAGTGTGCAAGGAATTTTTCCAATAATTTCTGGAAGCGAGGGTCACTGCAGACAATTGCAACAACTTCTGGTGCAGTACTCGGTACTGGTTCGTCTCTCCAAATTACCTCTCCGATTCGTTCTGCTACTGCTGCTCTCATGCCGTCTCCCTTCGGCTCAACTTCCCAAACACAAGAGGAAAGTTTAGCATTCAACCAAGCATTTGGTCAACACTTCTAACTAATACTTTACAAATTTGATATAGTTAGAGTCGTATGTCTAAACCTTTAATCATTGTCGAAAGTCCCACCAAAGCACGAACCTTAAGCCGATTTCTCGGCGAAAGATACAGTATTGAAGCCTCAATGGGGCATGTACGTGACTTACCAAAAGCAAAACTTGGCGTTGATGTCGACAATAATTTTGAACCACAATATGTAATCCCAACTGACAAAAGAAAAACAGTCGAGCATCTTAAAGAAATTTCCAAAACGTCTGCTGAAATAATTCTCGCTACCGACCCTGACCGTGAAGGAGAAGCAATTGCTTGGCACGTGGCCAATTTACTCGACGGCAAAGGCATTACTAAAAAAACGGAAATTAAAACACCAACCTCAACTCTAAAAAGAATTGTATTTCACGAAATTACCCAAGATGCAATTAATGAAGCATTAAAAAACCCTCGAGCACTTGATATTCAAATGGTTGATGCCCAACAGGCTCGTCGTGTCCTTGATCGGCTAGTTGGTTATAAACTGTCCCCTTTGCTTTGGTTTAAAGTTAAGAAAGGTCTTTCAGCCGGCCGGGTTCAATCGATTGCAGTGCGCTTAATTGTCGAGAGGGAGCGGGAAATTGAAGCTTTCAAACCTGAAGAATATTGGTCAGTTGACGCGCTTTTAAGTAAAGCAAAAGATAAATTTACTGCAAGTTTAATTGAAAGAGCGGGCAAAAAAATTGATTTAAAAAATAGCAAAGACAGCCAGACTGTGGTTGCGGATTTACAAAAGGCAAGCTATTCGGTTGCCAAAGTTAACCAACGCGATACCAAAAAATCGCCTTATCCACCGTTTACAACTTCTACTCTCACACAAACCGCCGCTAACCGATTTGGTTACACTGCTAAAAAAACCATGAAACTTGCCCAAGATTTGTACGAAGAAGGTTACATTACTTATCACCGAACCGACAGTGTCAATTTATCAAATCAAATTCTCTCTGAAGCAAAGCGCTACATTGAAAAAAATCTAGGTAAAGATTATTTGCCTGAAGGTGGCAGCCGAATTTACAAAACAAAATCTAAAGTTGCTCAGGAAGCACACGAAGCAATTCGTCCCGCAAAACTTGAAGTTGGGCCTGAACAAATTAAAATTTCTGCTGACCACAAAAAACTTTATAAATTAATTTGGGACCGCTTTTTAGCTTCGCAACTGGCTGACGCTATTTATGACCAAATTTCTCTTGACATCGCAGCAGCAGATTATTTACTCAGAGCTAATGGTTCTTTGATTAAATTTCCCGGTTGGTTGAAAGTTTACGGTCGGGAAGAAGGCGATACAGTTGAGGAGAAAAAAGTTCCTTTGCTTAAAGAAGGCGATAGTCTAAATTTGGAAGAGCTTTTGCCAGAGCAGCATTTTACCCAACCGCCAGCCCGTTTTACTGAAGCTTCTTTAATTAAAGCTCTTGAGGAAAAAGGCATTGGACGCCCGTCAACTTACGCGCCAATTATCTCAACGATTCTCGACCGCAATTATGTTGAACGTGAAGAACGAAAATTTATGCCAACACCAATTGGAATTGCGGTTAACGATTTTCTTGTTTCCAATTTCCCACATTTGATCGATGTTTCTTTCACAGCCAAAATGGAAGATACACTCGACAGTGTTGCCAATGGTGAAGTGGAATGGGTTCCGGTAATCGAAGCTTTTTATAAACCGTTTAACACTGAACTTGATGAAGCTTACAAGCGCAACGACAAAGTGAAAATCGATGTGGAAAAAACTGATGAAAAGTGCCCTGAAGGCCATAGTTTAGTAATTCGTTACGGGCGTTTTGGAAAATTCTTAGCTTGTGAAAAGTTTCCTGATCATAAATTTACCAAACGTCTTGAAGAAAAAGTCGAAGCAGTTTGTCCGGAAAGTGGTGACGCAGTTGTAGTGCGCCGAACCAAAAAAGGCCGGCCATTTTTTGGCTGTAGTGGTTATCCCAAATGTAAATGGATGAGTTGGAAAAACCCCGCGTTAGAAAATAAAGCTACCCAACCAGTTGGGGAAGCCTAAGTCCGCTGTCATCCTGAACTTGTTTCAGGATCCAGTCTTTGTTTTCTCTAGTTACCTTTTAGAAAGGTAACACGAAACTGTCAGCTGATCTCCTTTAGCTAAAAATCTTCTCTTTTCACTTAATTTTCAAAAACTCCTCAGCAGACTTCGTCAAACAGTTTGAAAATTTTCTTTCTTGAATCAGTTTCAAAGCAAAGATTTTCTTCACGCGTCGGAGCTAAAGCTGACAAATATGTAATTTCTTTTATGCTTACTCGGACGGAGAAGAATGTTATACTAAACCTATAGCAGTTGACTTTTGAACCTAAACGTGCTATTATATTAGTATATCGGTTGTTTAGCACCAGGAGGAAATAAAGGTGACTACCAAGGCAGTCGTTCGAGTCGAGGCAGGTGTGCTCGAGGATGAGGTTGAAGGCCTACTCCAGACGCACGGCAAGGTTGGGATCAAGACGCACTACAGCGCGTATGAGCTAACGCTCGTGAATTCATGGCTGTACTGCCTCAAGAAGGTCTCGAACAACGGTGGCAAAGTCGATCCTGGGGAGGAATTGGTGGGAAACGGCTGGGCCTTCGTCGAGCATGAAGATCACCTGCACCTCTTGCTCTTCACCGGCAACGGACGGCTTCTTGCAAGAACGTCGAGCGTAATGGGCTTCGTAGTCAGCATCGATGACCACAGCTAGCCCACACAACAACCGAGGTCGGGGGAGAGTCACAAGACTTTGTGCTACAAGCACCAGATTTGCCTAAAAAACAAATCTGCTCCCGAATCTCAACTACATAATAGTAAAGTTTTAGTTTGCACTTTGAGCTTACTGAGCCTAAAGTGGAAGCAAAAACTTCTCCCGAGATGGTATTTATCATCTGGGTAAAAGACGGAGGGGAAATGGCAAGAGAAGAACGCCACTCGACCCACTCTGCTCCGCGGCGTGGTTGCTTAGCAACTTTGGGGTGGGAGATTCTGGCACTTATCGCCGCAGCCGCAGTGTTCGCGATCGGCTATGGTTTTTGGATTGGGTTCGTGATCGCGTTCATCTTTGGAGTCGTCGTCTGGTTCTTCCTTATCTTTGTCAAATACTGACCTTTGTTCATCGAAAAGCTGGAACCAAACTGGGGCGGGTGCATAAGTCTTTCTACACAGAAAGCAGCACCTGCCCAAACTCTTCAACAAATGTCCATGCAAAGCTATTTGCTGGCTATTTGTGGGGGAGTTTAGTTTTCAAGGAGAGAATTCGAATGAGTCGTATTTTTAGCGTAATTGCGGTAGCAGCCTTCGGAGTTGCCGCAATGGCACTTCTATTGGGTCAGGTATTCGGGAATTACTCCGAACCGCCGCTGAGCTTAGAGCAAAAGGTGATGTTTCGGCACTTCGATCCGGCCACAGTCGCCTACGCAACTCGTGAGTACGATGCAGCAATGACGCCCGGAAGCTTGCTGGGGTTTCGTGTAAGTTCAGGCCTTAAGTACCTTGCCTATCTGGTCGACGGCTACGCCACAGACCCGAGCAAGGTCAGCTGTGAGCGAGTCCTGCCAAGGATCCAGCAACTTCAAGGCGTGCTAGATCGGCCTGAGGTACACCTTACTGCCAGCGAAGATATTGCTCTACGAGGTCTCGCGCTGGTGATTGAGGAGGCGAAGAAACGCGACAGTCGGGAAGGGTCGTTGTGCCATCCTAGTAGTGAGCCGGTACAGCAGGTGAGCACATGAACTATCATTCTGTCTCACCAACATTAAGCTCTTCGTGGAGATCACCCCCGATCCACGAAGAGCCCACTTTCTTTGGGTTTAAAAATAGATTGAACTTCAGGAAGGCGTGAAATTAATTTGAGGAAGAGTTTACATGGACATTAACGTTGTTATTTATCGAAGTGCTATTTGAAGAACTTCCAGAATTGTTGGTTGAACTACTAGTTTTATTACAATCCACTTTTACAGTTATATCTCCACCAGAGCGTTCATTAATATTAACTTGATCAGCGGGAACAGTTGTTGTAACTCCATTTTTAGTAACCGTGCAGGTTCCGCTGTTTGTTGAAGTGCTGGTATTGGTTTTGGTGGAATTATCAATATTTACTTTGACAGAATTGTTACCATCACTGTTTTGAACAGTCGGGTTGGTTTTATTTTCAGCTGGAGTTACTGAAGTCTTTGTTGGCGTTGGGGACTTTTTATCAGCTGCGCTTTTATTTAAAGATACAGAGGCATAAGCCAAAACGGTAATTAACCCAATAAGTGCAATTGTTGCAGTCAAACGGGAGCTCGCAGGGAATCTCATAACAGAAGCGATTATGACACTGCTGCCTCTCTTTGTCAAAGTACAAGCAAGTGATTACCTAATTCTTGCAAATTACTTGCTAGGGTAGTGTATAATTTTAAAGTTCATTTGGTGAAGGAATCGGACCAGAGGAGGAAGGGATGCCTAGCCCAAACGACTCAACACTGGAAGAAGAGATAGGGCAGAAATACAAAAGATCAGAACGTATGCGCAAAGTAGCCCGTATTCTTTTGAAAAACAATCAGAAGATAGAACGAGGAAACCAAAGCCGGGTTGCAGAGTATTTTAATGTCTCAAGGCAACGAGTCAGTCAGATTTTTGAGGAGGAAAGAAGACGACAAGAGCAATCCTACATCTAACAATCTTTAATTAAATTTAGAAATAAAACTGCCCATCTTTTTTCTGATACCTTTTGACCCTCTTTCAAATTCCTTTTTTCGTTGCTATATTTAAATAAGCAAAGGAGGTCCTTTTCGGTGTTTCCGAATAATCTGGAGCCGTCCTAACCTTATGATACTTTCCGACCGCGATATCCGAGCCAATTTGGCAAGTGGAAAAATTGTTATTTCCCCATCCCCAAACTTAAATGACACTTTGGGCAGCTGCTCAATTGACTTTCACTTAGGCAACACTTTCAAAATTTTTAACCACTCAAAATACCCTTATATTGACCCTCGCAGCAGCTCACTTTCCGCTGAAATTATGAAAGACATTGACGTGAAAGATGGGGACGCGTTTATTATGCGGCCAGGGGAATTTTGTTTGGCAACAACAACTGAGCATTTGGAAATTGCTAATGATTTGTTGGGAAGGCTTGAAGGGCGCTCGAGTTTAGGAAGAATTGGCATTATTGTCCATTCTACGGCTGCGCGCTTCGACCCAGGTTGGGTGGGCACTCCGGTGTTGGAACTGGGAAACATTGGCGTTTTACCAGTTGCGCTTTATCCTGGTATGAAAATCTGTTCTTTTACTTTTGAGGAACTTTCTAGTCCAAGTGAAAATCCCTATTCCAAAAGAAAAAATGCTAAATATGCTAATCAAAAAAACCCAGACGCAAGCCGAATTTCAGAGGAGTTGGGTAAAGAAGAAGCTCGTTACGTTCGGCATGGGAAAAAGTCTATTAGAATTTAGAAGTGTCATGCCGAACTAGTTTCGGTATCTCAAACAAACTTAATAAAGATCCTGAAACAAGTTCAGGATGACGTTAAATAACAATGATTTTAAGTAAACAAACAATAGAAAAATTAATAAAAGAAAAGAAAATTAAGATTAACCCATTTGATCCGAATTATTTGGGGGCAATTAGTATTGACCTACATTTAGATGCAACAGCTTTAAACCCAGATAACAGCAAAGAAGTTCATCTTGCAGATTTTCACCTGACTGGGGACGAGTTTTATTTGGCAAGCACGCTTGAATTTATTGAACTTCCCAGCAATATTGTTGCCCGAGTTGTTGCCCGTTCCTCTGTTGCCCGACTTGGTGTTTTGGTTACTTTTGATGCTGACATTTTGCCTCCAAATTACGCTGGAAAACCAGTTTTAACCCTGAAAAATCTTTCCCGCAAACCAGTATTGTTGAAACCAGGTCTTGCAGTTGCGCAAATAATGTTTGAGCAAGTTGACCAAGAAATTGAAGGTTACAAGAGCCGTTATGATCATAAGAAAATTGAAGAGTCAAAATTGTGTGAGGAAATGAACGAAGAATCTGGAATCAAGAATCAAGAATACGAGCAAAATTCATAATTCATGATTCATACTTCATCATAATGAGAACTGAAAAGTGGCCAATTTTATACGAAAATATTTTGCGGGTTGGGGACCCGGACCAATCTGTTGGCGTGGTTACACTCTGGACGGAACGCGACGTGATTAAAGATTCACTTGAGAAAAAAGATTACGCTGCCATTGGCAATCTCTATAGCCCAGCTGGAATTAACCACATGATGCGCAATGTCTTGGCCAATCCAAGCATTCGCCACCTAATAATGTGGGGAGCGGATATGTCAGGCTCGGGTTCAAGTTTGCGTAATTTTTTTGAAAAAGGCATTAACCCTGATTACTCAATAATTGATGCACCGGGACAAATTGAAACTGAAATCCCCAAAGACGCAGTCGATTCTTTTCGAAAAAATGTTGAACTTATCGACATGCGTGGTAAGCCAAAGGAAGAAGTCGTACGAGCAGTTAAAAAATTTAAAAAGGAAAAGCCTTTTCGAGAAAAAGCAGAAGTCTTCCCAGCTAGTGAAAAGCAAGTAAACACTTGGCCGAGTGAACAAACTAGTTTCCGAATTGAAGCCCCAACTGTTGCCCAAACTTGGCTCAAAGTGCTTAACATGGTCACAAAATACGGTCGGGTTAAATCTACTCGTTACGCAACGACCAATGAACTTAAAGAACTTCTGAACCTTAACGCAGTTGTTAATGAAGAAGATCCAGAGAACGAATATTTTCCAGAATATTTACCCTTCACGACAACTGAATTAAAGGCTTATTACCCAGAGTGGTTAACAGCGCGCAGAATTCCCGGAATGGCTTACAACTATGGTGACCGAATGCGCAACATGGACGGGATTAACCAGATTGAAGAAATTAAAAAACTTTTACAAAACCGCCCGGACAGCAAAAAAATGATTGCCTCTTTATATAATGTTAAGGTCGATTGGGCAGCGGCCAACACTGGCGATACTCCTTGCATCACGCAAATTATTGGCGGAGTACAAGACAAGAAATTCTTCCTAACCGTTCATGTTCGAAGCCAAGATATGTTTCACGGTTGGCCAAGAAATATGTTCGCAGCCCGTAAATTACAGAAAGAAATTGCTGACAGCGGTGGTTACCCAATGGGAAAACTGACAATGATTACTCATAGCGCCCATATGTATGCTGACGATTGGAACACGGCCCAGGAACTGCTCGATAAATATTACATTAAAGAAACTGCCAAATATAAGACAGGGTTTCATTTCCAAATTGACCCTCGGGGTAACTGGTTAATCGATATTGACTGGGAAAATAAATTAATCACAGCGAAATTAATGACTGAAGATATGGCGACGGAATTAACAATGTTTCACGGCAAAACTGCCAAAGAAGTTTATAAACAAATGGCGGAATGGGAAGTAGTTTCTCTGGCGTCGCATGCTTTTGACCTTGGAGCTGAACTGCAAAAAGCAGAAATTGCCCTTAACCTTTATCTAAAAGATTGGAAACAAGACAGAAGAATTGACGTTAACAGCCAAAAGATTGAAGAAGAAGTTACCGAACAAATTGAAGCTCCTACCAGGTATGTCCGAAAAGGGAAAAAGGTAATACGCTTAAAGTGAAAACAGAAGTCTACAGAGCTTTTGCTAATTTGCAGCAAAATCCCATTTGACTTATAATTTTAGAGTAAATGTTAAAAAGTAAGTTAGTTAAATTTCGCCTATTTTTGCTTTCGCTATCCCTAGTTATTTTAATTGGATTCGTCTTAGTTATAAGTAAAATTAATCCTAATATTTCATCAACTGTAAAAGCTTCAGGCTCGCTAACTTATTCTGCGTTAGGAGATTCCATATCAAACCCCTACACAGTTTCTGGTATGAGTAATTATGTACCCGTGTTTTCAAATTATGCGGCAACCGATCTGTCCTCTTCTGTAACTAACAATTACGACAGCTATCCCGGTTGGACAAGTTCAGACCTGTTAAACGCAGTTAAAACAAATCAGGATTGGAGAATTGGTATTTCGCAAAGTAATATAATCACACTTTACATTGGGTTTAACGATTTATTTGCTGCTAGGAAGTCCTATAAAGAAAATACTTGCGGGGGAGTTGACAATCAGAATTGCTTGAGAACTGCCTCTGCTAATTTTCGAATTAATTATGACCAGATTTTAATTGAGATAAAAAACCTAAACAATAATCCGAATCTTGTTCTTAGAACAGTAACAATCTACAACCCTTTTGTTTCTCAAGACAAAGCCGACGGTTCCTTTACTATCTATAAAAGTTATTTGGAACAAGTTAATGGTTACATTAAAAATGATGCTCAGGCACAGGGGTTTTTAATCGGTGATATTTACTCTGCCTACAACGGTTTGACAGGAGACGAAGATCCGGTTTCAAAAAACCTGATCTACACGGATGGAAACCATCCCAACGATACAGGTATGGCCGTAATCGCCAATGTGCTAAGAGCGCTTGGATATTCTGCTCTCTCGCCACAAGATACAGACAATGACGGCTGTCCTGATGCCAAAGAACTAGGTAGTGATTGGAAAAAAGGTGGGCAAAGAGATCCACACAATCGCTGGGATTTTTACGATGTGCCAACTCCGGCAATTACATCTTTCAACTGGAATTTACCGGCAGGTGATCCGGCAAGGCCAAAGATGGATCATGCAATTAACGCGAACGATGCTCAAGCTGTTTTTGCTTATTTTAAGAACGGAGCACATCAGGGACAAACAACTAGCGTAAACGGAATATCTTATGATACCCATTACGGCTACCTCATGGGTTTAACCAATGACCCAAACTTTACAGACGGTATGTTCTATGACCGAGTAGCGTCAGCCGACCCAACACAATTTTGGAAGACAGGGTCGCCAACAAGTGCAGTTACTCCGCAAGCCGCACAGTTGGCCTTCTCAATATTTTCGCGTGGCGGCACGAACTGCAATTAGAAAAGTTGACCCTTTGTTTACTTACTATGATAAATTTGCACGAGAAAACAAATTTACTTACAATAGAGAAAGATGAGTGAACGAAAAATTGGAACAAAATTTCTTGCCTTGGCGAGCATTAGCTGCCTTTTTCTTTGGGTAGTCGTGTTGTTTCTCAAATTTGGCTCCAATCTTCCGGTGAGTGTAAGAGCAGCCGGAACCATCACCGTTGCCTCACTTGGTGACTCCATTACCAATATCGGGGCAACCACTTCCACTGGCTGGCTAAACCAGTACAAAACCGATGTAGCTAACCGACTAGCTTCTTCAGTACAGGTGGTAAACCTAGCTACCAATGGTATTACTAGCCAACAACTTCTTGATTCAGTTACAAATGATACCAACTACCGAAGTCAGATCAGTACTGCCCAGATAGTTACTCTTGAAATTGGCTACAACGATTTCCTCCAAAACAGAGGTAAGTATCAGGATGGTAGCTGTGGAGGAGTCGACAACCAAGATTGTCTGAGGAGTATGGCCACAAACTTCAACAATAACTGGGACAGTCTAATCTCCCAAATTAAATCCCTAACCGCCAACAATTCTTCTGTAGCCCTACGCTCTTTTGATATCTACTATTCAGTCGCCGGAGTTGACCAAAGCCAGAGCCCACCCTACAATGGTCAGTTTTCAGTCCTCAACCCTTATTTAACCCAAATGAACACTCACATCGCCCAGAGCTCGAGCCAGAATGGTTTCCTCATGGGTAGTGTCCACACCGCTTACAACGGAGCATCAGGAGCAGAAGACCCTTTTTCCAAAGGTTACATTCTCCCAGATGGTATTCACCCTACTGATCTTGGTCACACCGCTATCGCTAATATCATGATTGCTCTTGGTTACACCCCTCTTGTCAGTGCCAATGCAGACTCTGATAAAGATGGTTTTAGTGACACGCTGGAAAATAAAATGGGAACCGACCCGAACCGAGCTTGTAGTCTACCAGGGAAAGTGGCTGCTTGGCCTCCTGACTTTAATAATGATGGTGGGGTTGGAGTTACCTCAGACATGGTTGCGTTGATTTCTCATGCAGGGTCCAAAGTGGGGGAAGCAAAGTATGATAAACGCTTTGATCTGGATGGTGATGGCGGTATTGGCATCACGACTGATTTGCTAGTTCTTTTGAAATATATTGGTAAATCCTGCACGCCAGGGACATAATTTATTTTAAAGATAAATACTATTAATCTCCTCCTTAAAATTTCTTAAGTTCGCCCTTTTTCTTGCATTTCTCGCGAAACAATTTAAAATAGCAGCACTATGCATGGAAAAATTATTGATTTTGAAGGAATTGACGGAACTGGGAAAAGTACCCAGGTAAAACTTTTAATAGACTATTTAAAAAATACCAAGAAAAAATTTAGCTATTATAAATTTCCGCAGTACCAAGCAACTTTTCACGGTAAAACCATTACTAAATTTTTACGAGGCGAGTTTGGGGCAATTAATGATGTTTCCCCATACTTAATTTCCTTGGCTTACGCCATGGACCGTGTTTCTGTCAAAGAAAAACTGTTTGATGATTTGAACGAAGGCAGAATTATTATTGTCGATCGCTACGCTCCCAGTAACAAAGCCCACCAGGCTGCAAAATTGATTGAGCCAAAGCGCAACGATTTTTTAAAATGGCTGGATGAGCTAGATTATCGTGTCAACAAAATGCCCAGAGAAGACTATGTAGTTCTGATGGATATGCCAGTTGAAGTTTCTTTTAAACTTTTACAAAAAATTCCCCGCAAAAAAGATATTCACGAAACTGAAACTCCTTACATGGAAGAAGCGCGGAAAGTTTATTTAAAACTCGCTCGTCGTGATAGGAAACATTGGTTGGTAATCAATTGTACTGATGCAAACATTAAATTAAAAAGTAAAGAAAAAATCCACGAAGAAGTAGTTGAAGGCTTGAGGGAAAAAGGTATAATCTAAGACAGTTAAGGAGGGTAGCAAGGTGAGAATCTTCCTGTTTTTGTACCCAATTCGGGAGTACATTGACAATCTGCTCAAAAATTGGCTACTTTTTTCCTACAACGGGCATAAAGTTGAAGAGATAAACGAGATTATTCGAGTGCGTTATCGGGAACAAGATTTCCAAATTTGGTGGGTTGTCTTTAGCGACAGAGATGATTTGAGTCAACCAGATTTTGGACGAGTCTATGAGTTTATTGAAATTCAACCACAAGATGTAATTGTTCCCTGCGGGGTAGACTTTGAAACTCACTGCCAGAAGCGACTTTATCCAAATTTCACTCAAATTGTTAGCCAACTTCCACAAAATCTCGAAAAGCTTGTGGTCGCTGGTTTTCACCAGTGGGACTGTGTTGACAAAACAGCTGCGGCGGCACACAAAAGAGGAATTAATGTTTTTGTAGATGAAGACCTGACAGAACATTTCTTTCCCGGAGTGGGTCTTGGGCTTATTCCGTTAGTTCGACAAAATTGGAGTCTAACCGAGATAATGGGAGAACATGACGAAATCTGGATCGATTTTGCGTTAGAAAATCGTAAAGATAAACCATGGTTCACACAAAAGCCTTGAATTTTTCTTAAGTTCAAGGCTTAAATTTTATTTAAACAACAAGCTTTTTTGCAGACTTGCTAAAAAGAGCGCAGCAGGGTTATCGTTAAACCATGAAGCAGCATTTCTTCAACTGACCCATCGCTAATTAAACCACGTAAAGGCGTGGTTTTTCGTTTCTTGAGGGAGGAAACGATGAGTCGAATGGCAGTTCGAGACAGAAGAATCAAAAAGCTGCGCAAAAAAGGTCACCATATTAAGAGAGATGGATCAGGAATTTACGAGGGAGTAAAGTTCCAAGATTATTACGACAAAACAACTTCAACACGTTACCGAGTGTACGAGGGCCCAATTCCAGCACCACCACAAGAGGTAAGAAAAGAAATTTTTGAACAAGTAACTGCCTAGGGTCGGAACGCTTTTGCCTTCGACCCTTCTCTTTTGCTTCTTGACGAGCTCTGCTATAATCGAATCCGCGAGATTACATCGAACTTTAGTTTGATATAATGTTTCGGTTATTATATTACACACACCTAAGCGTTAACCCTGCACTGCAGTTAATTTTAACTTAGTGTAATTTAGGTGGAGGACAAAAAGGGAATTCTTTGAATTCAAAATTCAGAATTAAAATCTTATGGAAATGCCAAGTTTAAAAGAAATGTTGGAAGCTGGTGTTCATTTTGGTCACGAAACTCGTCGTTGGAACCCAAAAATGAGCCGCTATATTTTTACCGCCAAAGAAAAAATCCACATCATCGATTTAGAAAAAACTGAAATTGCTTTGAAGGCGGCAGTAACCTTTGTCGAAGAAATTGGCCAAAGGGGCGGGAAAATTTTATTTGTGGCAACAAAACGCCAGGCTGCGGATATCGTTAAAGGAGAAGCTAAGCGAGTAGGCGCTTTTCACATGACTCACCGCTGGCTTGGTGGTCTTTTCACCAATTACGAATCAGTTTCTAAAACCATTGCGAAACTCCCAGAGCTTGAAGAAAAGGCCAAAGACGAAACTTACACCAAGCGTGAACAGCTGATGTTTACACGGGAAGCCGAAAAACTCGAAAAATTTGTTGGTGGGGTTCGGGAAATGACCGAACTACCAGCTGCAATTTTTATTGTTGATTCGAAAAAAGAAGACAATGCAGTGCGAGAAGCTCGTAAAGTTGGGGTTCCAATTGTTGCGGTTGTTGATTCAAATTCAGACCCAACCTTAATTAACTATCCAATTCCTGGAAATGACGATGCAATTCGTTCAATTTCTATTTTAGTTAAAACAGTTGCTGATGCCTATGAAGAAGGTAAAAACTTTGCTGCCAAAAAAGAGGTTAAGAATTCAGAAACCGCAATTTCCAGTGAGGAAAAAGAGAAGATAGAAACTCAAGAGGAAAAAGTTAAAAAAGAAGACAAGAAAAAAGAAAAAAGTGTAACACCGAAGGCAAAAAAAGAAGAAAAAGCTGAAGTTAAGAAAGAAAAGAAAACAGCCAAAGAAAAAAAGGAGACTAAGTAATGACCGATGTAACAGCAGACGCCGTTAAGGAACTTCGCGAAGAAACAGGAGCAGGCGTAATGGACGCCCGTCGAGCACTTCTTGAAGCCTCTGGTGACAAAGAAAAAGCCAAAGAAATTCTTAAAGCCAAAGGCGAAGCCTCAGTAGTAAAACGGGCTGAGCGGGAAACTTCTCAAGGAATTATTGAAACGTATGTTCACGCCGGCGGAAAAGTTGGTTCAATGATCTTTTTAGCTTGCGAAACCGATTTTGTTGCTAAAACCGATGAGTTTAAAAATTTAGCTCGAGAGCTAGCTATGCAAGTTGCTGCAATGAACCCAGAAACTGTTGAAGAACTTGAAAAAGAAGCTTACATCCGCGAACCTGGAAAGACTGTTAAAGATTTGGTTAATGAAGTAATTGCTAAAACCGGGGAAAACGTTCAAGTCAAAAGAATTGCACGTTTTAGTTTAGGGGATTAGATTTTTAATGTGTCATCCCGAATTTATTTCGGGATCTTAGTCTTTTACTTTCCCTTTTCAACCTTTTAGAAAGGTTGAGCCAAACT